>Ga0209719_1001759_pt1 | contig 25279 bp, 26 predicted proteins | sample AD_JPNAS2_MetaG_FD_184421 | JGI IMG/M metagenome (GOLD analysis project Ga0209719, IMG submission 184421) | Active sludge microbial communities of municipal wastewater-treating anaerobic digesters from Japan - AD_JPNAS2_MetaG (SPAdes) (version 2) | ecosystem: Engineered > Bioreactor > Anaerobic...
CTGATAGGTATGGCCCCGGTTGATAACTTTTAATGTTTTGTCGTGTACGGACTGCAGGCCAAGTTCGACCCAGACGTGATATTTTTGGGCATAGCCTGCCAGCAGGTCGATCACCTCGGGCGGGAGGCAGTCCGGCCTTGTGCCGATAGACAAACCGATGACATCCTCCTGGGCCAAAGCTTCATCATAAAGCGCCTTTAATTTTTCCACCGGCGCGTACGTATTGGTAAAGGTCTGGAAATATGCAACAAATTTGGAGGCGGACGGTGTATAATATTTTTTGCCGGCAAGAATCTGGTCGGTTACGGAGGGCAATGGCCCCTGTTGGCGCAGTTTCGAACCGCGGCCGTCGCAGTAAATGCAGCCGCCTGCGGCCACACGCCCATCGCGATTGGGACAGGTAAATCCCGCGTCGATCTGAAGCTTGTGAACGGTGCAGCCGAAGAGGTTGCGCCAGTAACTTTTCAGATCGTAATACCGTTTATTGTTTTTCCAGAAATCCGGTTTGGCCAAATTCACCTCTTTTTTGTATTGTGTTTTTTGAGCCGGAATACTATTAAAACAAAACAAGTGCAAGCAATTGGTTTTGGGGAAAGACGTGTCAGATCAATACGACATACTGGTGATTGGCGGCGGGCATGCAGGCTGCGAAGCCGCGCTGGCCGCGGCGCGTATGGGCTGCCGGACGCTGCTGTTCAACATCAACCTCGACGCAATAGCACTGATGTCCTGCAATCCGGCCATCGGCGGCCTGGCGAAAAGCCAGCTCGTCAAGGAAATTGACGCGCTTGGCGGCGAAATGGGCAGGGTGACAGACAAAACCGCTGTGCATTTCCGGTTGCTGAACGCTTCCAAGGGGCCTGCGGTGCAATCCACGAGGATGCAATGCGACAAGCAGCTCTACCGCCTAGCCATGAAAACCACTCTGGAAAATCAGCAAAACCTTCACCTGCTCCAGGCGATGGTGGAAAGCCTTGTCATCGAAGACGGCACCGTCAAAGGCGCTATGGACAGCAGCGGCTATTTTTACGGTGCAAAAAAAGTCATCATCACCACGGGAACTTTTTTGAACGGTCTGGTGCATATCGGCACCTCGCAAACCCCGTCGGGCCGTGCAGGCGAACTGGCATCGGAGGGCCTTGCCAACCATCTCAAAACCCTCTGCTTTGAAATGGGAAGGATGAAAACAGGCACACCGCCCAGGCTGCGCGCCTCGTCCATTGATTTTTCCTGCCTGGAGCGCCAGGACAGCGACCCGGACCCGGCGCCTTTTTCCTTCACCACCGGAAATTTGCGGCCGGAACGACTGCCTTCCTACTTTTCGGCGACATCCGCAGAAACGCACCGTGTGATCCGTGACAACATTCAGCATTCACCGCTTTATTCCGGCGTCATTAGGGGAGTCGGCGCACGCTATTGTCCGTCTCTCGAAGACAAAGTCATGCGTTTTGGCGAGCGGCAAAGCCACCCTGTGGTCCTGGAGCATGAAGGCCTCGAAACCCAGGAAGTTTACGCCAAGGGCCTGGGCAACTCTCTGCCACTGGAATTGCAATACGAGATTGTTCACAGCGTCAGGGGCCTGGAGCAAGCCGAAATCATGCGGCCTGCCTATGCCATCGAATATGATTTCATTCAGCCCACACAGCTTAAACCTACACTGGAAACAAAATTGGTATCCGGCCTGTATCTGGCCGGTCAAATCAACGGCACTTCCGGTTATGAAGAAGCGGCCGCACAGGGACTCTGGGCGGGAATCAACGCTGTTCGCGCCCTGCAGGGAGGCCCTCCTTTTGTTTTGGATCGTTCTGAAGCGTACATGGCAGTAATGATCGATGATCTGATCACCCGGGGCGTGGATGAACCCTACCGGATGTTTACATCACGCGCCGAATACCGACTGATTCTGAGGGAAGATAACGCCGTCATCCGCCTGATGGGCAAGGGCTGTGAACTTGGTTTAATCGACCGTTCGTATTATCTGGATCTTCAGGATAAAACGAAAAAAATCGAGCAGGGCATCAGGCATCTTAAGATTTCATCCGTAAAACCATCAGCGGAAATCAATGAAAAACTAAGCGTTTTGTCTTCGCCTCCCATTACCCAGGCTACAAATCTGTACAACCTTCTGAAAAGGCACGAAGTTGCTTACGATGACTTGAATGGTTTTCCCGGATGGGAATCCCAACCGGATCCTTTTGTGAAAAAGCAGATCGAAATCGAAACCAAATATGAGGGTTATATCAAGCGCCAGTTCGAGGCGACAAAAAAATTAAAAGACCAGGAAAAAAAGAAAATTCCTCCTGATTTCGATTATTCAGAGGTTCCGGGGCTTTCCAATGAACTCAAGACCAAGCTCACCCGTATCGCACCGGTCACCATCGGCCAGATGGAACGTATTCCGGGGATGACCGAAGGTGCAATCTCAGCTGTTCTGATTATGCTGAAAAAACAGGAGATGACATCGCCCGGCACTTAATTTATCCTCTTTTATTTATCTTGACAGTCAAAAGGGTAATTCCTATACTTCCAGCGTAATAATTACATTTGTTTGGTTTCGAAGTACTGTCTGCGTTCCCGGTTTTTTTAAAAGGAGGATCCAATGCGATGGCGAGGTGAACGGCAAAGTGACAATGTTGAAGACCGCAGAGGAGCGTCGGTTTCCCGTGGAGCAAAAATAGGCGGTATAAGCGGCCTTGGTCTTGTAGCGGTGGTTGTCATCAGCATGTTTCTCGGCGTAGATCCGACGGCCCTTTTGCAGGTTGTCGGACAAAGCACCCAATCCACCACCATGTCTACAGAGCAGACAACTTCTGCCCCCGCCAATGATGACATGCGTAATTTCGTGGCCGTTGTTCTGGCCGAAACCGAAGACGTGTGGAACGAAACCTTTCAGAAAGCGGGACGGACGTATGAAGAGCCCAAACTGGTTCTTTTTTCCGGTGCCGTCGAATCTGCATGCGGCATGGCCGACGCGGCCGTGGGGCCGTTTTATTGCCCGGCCGATCACAAGGTGTATCTTGATCTTGTATTTTTTGAAGACCTTCACTCCCGGTTTGGCGCTTCCGGTGACTTCGCCCAGGCATACGTGATTGCCCATGAGATAGGGCACCATGTTCAGACCCAGCTGGGCATCATTCAAAAAGTCAACGCGATGCAGGCACGAGCAAGCAAAACCGATAGAAACAAATTAAATGTGATGCTGGAATTACAGGCAGACTGCCTGGCCGGCATGTGGGCTCACCAGGCGCAGAAAAAACGCAATATTTTGGAAGCCGGCGATATTGAAGAGGGTCTGAATGCGGCAAGCGCAGTTGGCGATGACCGCATCCAGAAAAGAACACAGGGATACGTGGTTCCCGACGGATTCACCCACGGCAGCTCAGCTCAGCGTGTAAAATGGTTCAGGAGAGGCTTGGAACAGGGAAACATTTCGGCCTGCGACACCTTTAACGCTGACGAATTGTGAGTTTCATCTGCCCAGAGTACCGGGCTTGTTGTTATGGATTGCAGCTGAGAAAAGACGGCGCTGCAACACTTAAGCCGTGAAAAGTTTTCTCAGGAAAAACGAGACGTGATTCAGTTCAAACAAGGGAGGTGCATGACATGGCTGGTGATGAAGTCAAGAAAACAGAGGAACAGGATCCATATGATGTCAAACAATACCACGAAGTAAAAAAAGGAGACACTCTCTGGAAAATCGCCGAGAAGTATTACGGCGACGGCAATCTTTATAAACAGATCTTCGAGGCCAACCGGGATGTTCTTAAAAACCCTGACATGATTAAGATCGGACAGAAACTGCATATTCCCTGATTGCAGATATTGGAATATCAATTTGCACAAAAATCAATACATTCAAAAAGAAAGGATAAGCCATGAAGAAAAAACTTTTGTGTATAGGAGTCATTCTGTTGTTTGCCGCATTGATGATTGTAGCCTGTGGTAAAGCCGATAAGAGCGCGGCGGAACTGGCCGTAAACTCAGCAACGCAAGCCATCGATGCTGCCAAGACCGAAATCGGGAAAATTGCTCCGGATGAAGTTGCCGCACTCGAAACCGCACTCGCTTCAGCCAAAGAAAAACTGGACAAGGGCGACTACAAGGCTGCCCTGACGGAAGCACAGGGACTTGTAACAAAGGTGAAAGACGTCGTAGCGGCGGCGAAGGCCAAAAAAGACGAAGTGGTTGACAAAGTTGATCTGACAAAGCAGTGGAAGGATATGAGCCAGGGGCTGCCAAAGATGATCTCTGCACTTCAGAGCCGTGTGGACATCCTTTCAAAGTCGAAAAAGCTCCCCGGTGATTTAAATGCGGAAAAATTTGCCGAGGTAAAGTCTGGGCTGGCCTCCGCGAAGGAAGACTGGACCAAGGCACAGGAAAGCTTTAAAGCAGGAAATCTGCCCGATGCGCTCTCTTCAGCCAAGGCCGTAAAGGAAAAGGCTGTAAAAGCAATGGAAACCCTCGGAATGAAGGTTCCGGCTTCAGCAAAATCGTAAACTGTAAAGAATCATCAAACAACGGACGTGTTCTCTTGATTTCATGTGCAAAAGAAGAGAACACGTCTTTTTTTAATCCCCCAGTATATTATAACGTCATCAATTAAATAGTTAAACGATCGTTTCTGATTTGTCCTCCGCTGGCGGAGGTGGAAATGGCAGGGATTGCGGCTAGGACAATCCGAATAAGCAGGGTTACGCTGCGCGCCCTGGATGGACTGACAACCTCCCCCAACCCCCTCAGGCTGTGTCGTAATGTCATTGCGGGAGGAGCAACAGCGACTGAAGCAATCTCCTAAGTAGCCGAATACACGAGATTGCCACGACGCCTGAGAGGCGTCTCGCAATGACCCTTCTGCATTGTGACACAGTCTCCCTCCATGAGGGGGACAAACGAATCCCCATCTCCGGCACAGGGAAGACAACTTCATACGGAGGTGTTAAGCATTCAATTTAATTTTGTCGGTATCGTAAACTTCACCGTTTTTGATGACCATCTGCGGTTTGCGGCAGGTCTCGATTTTTATCAGCGGATTTTCCTGCAGAATCGTCAGATCCGCATATTTCCCCACCTCGACAGAGCCGATCTTGTCGGCCATCCCGACAATTTTCGCGTTATTGATCGTGGCGCATTGCAGAACTTCGGTATTTGTAAATCCGATGCGTCCCAGCAGCTCCATTTCACGCCACAATGTTCCGTGGTAAGCCAGGGGAACTCCGGCATCCGTGCCGCAGCCAATCAAAATGCCTTCTTCTTTCATGGCCATCAAATTTGGGGGACCGACCAGCAGGATATTGAAGTAGATTTCAGGATTGGCCATATACTTGCCTTTTTGGTACAAGTTATCCAAACCGTATTTTCGATAGGTTTTCAGATAAGCGATATTACGTTCATGAATGGATCTTTCCGTGTAATCATCCAATAAAGAGTTAAGGTATTCTTGCCGGATCTTCATTTCCCGGTCAATGAAATCGGTGCGGTATTTATCGGGCCTTTCCTCGAACGCTTCCTCAGCGGCCAGCATCTGCGCGATAATCATGGTTGGAACAATGGCGATTTTCTTTTTAGCCATGGCGGCTACGTCCTTTTCGGTCAGCACCGCGTCAGCGATGGAATGTTCCATCGAGCCGATGCCATATTGCAGGGTGCGGTCAAACCCGAATTTTGTATGAACATGTCCGGAGGTCGCCAGATTGTTTTTTTGCGCATAGTCAAATATCATGTTTAAGTGCTCATCCGTATACACGGGAATTTCGGACTTGCCGGCCAGACAGGATTTTTTGTCCATAGTCAGCTTAATAAACGAGGCACCCCGGGAGCTGTTTTCACGCATCTTTTCTGACAATTCTTTGGTGTCTTTGAACCATAAACTCATATCGCCGGTCAGCGCCGCCCCCATCGGCAGAAAAATGCTGACATCCGCGGGATCGATGGACGGATGCCCATGGTATACATTGGTGAAGGAATTACAGAAAACAACGCGTGGACCGGTGAGTTCGCCTTTTTCGATTTGCGTGATAAAGCTATGCAGCACTTTCGGCATCGCGCCCATGTCGCGGACAGTGGTTACGCCATGTTTGATCTGTTGAACGTAATTTCTTTTCAGTTGGTGCATCGTGGTCAGAAAACCCGAAGGATTAAAAACGGATTCACCGGGCATGGTTGCATGGCAGTGCCCATCAATCAAACCGGGAATGACGAATTTATTTTTTAAATCCAGCACCATGTCGCCTTCCCGCGGGGAGGGGATCTGATCATTCATTGCTTCAATATAACCGTTACGGACGACAATTGTCCGGTCATGAAGAATCACACCGCGGACAACGTCAACGACTTCTCCGTGAATGATATAAAGTGCCTTACTTTTGGCGACGCCCGAAGGTTGATATTTGGGAAGGGATGAACAGCCGCTGAGAGCTGGCGTTCCCATCACTAAAGCGGATGCCGTTGCCGTCTGCAACAATTGCCTTCTGGTCATATTGTGGAAAACGTGATCCATCGTTAACCGTCTCCGTTTCATGTAAGCTGAATTCGAGGATATTATGGATCGCATTTTATTGAGAAAACGAAATATTGCAAGAATATAATAAACCGCATTTTAAAAATAATGAATAAATTTGTATGCATTCCTGGTTTGTCTGTTGTATTATAGATAAAATAATCAAATTTATGAAAACCGAGGTGAGGATATGTCATTATCAGAAGACAAGCCGTGGTTGAAATTTTACGATTATGTCCCCGAGACCATCGATTATCCGAAAATCAGCATGTATGAATGCGTGAGAAGAACTGCGGACGAATATCCCGATGAGATCGCATACGATTTCATGGGAACCTGCAGGACTTACAAAAATTTTATAGCGGATATTGACCAGTTCGCCCGGGCGCTTTACGGAATCGGACTCAGAAAAGGCGATACCATCACCATATCGATGCCCACATCCCCCCAGGGGGTTATCGCTTTTTATGCCGCAAATAAAATCGGCGTGATCGCCAGCATGATCCATCCTTTATCGACCCAGAGCGAAATTGAATTTTACGTGACAAAAAGTAAAAGCCGCATGGTCCTTACCATCGATATTTTTTATGATAAATTGGTTGCAGTTCAGAAAACCACTGGTTTTGATAAACTGATTATCGCCAAAATCCCTGATTATCTCCCGCCTCTCTTGAGCGTCCTTTACTGGCTCAAGCAGGGAAGGAAGAATCCAAAAGTCGCAGATACGGACAAAGTGATTTTGATGTCAACCATGATGAAAACGAAATATCCTGACCATCCCCGGATCGATGTCAAAACGGAAGAGCTGGCCGTAATTCTATACAGCGGGGGAACGACCGGCAAGCCGAAAGGGATCATGCTTTCCAACTACAACTTTATCGCTGAAGGGCAAATGGTTGCGCAATGGGGCGGCATCGACAGAAAGTATCCAAAGATGCTGGCCGTGCTCCCGATCTTCCACGGATTCGGGCTTGGAGTCTGTGTCAACGCGGTATTGATGGCCGGCGGCAGATGCATCATGGTTCCGATATTTGAGCCGAACAATGTTGCTGCACTGATCAAAAAGAAAGAGCCCAATTACCTGATCGGCCCTCCTACGCTCTATGCCGCTCTGAATAAAAATGAAAATTTCCGGAAAGCAAATCTTGATTGTTTCAAAGCAGCCTTCAGCGGTGCGGATACCCTTCCCAGTAAGGTCAAGCAGGAATTTGAGAGTATTGTCAAGGCTAGGGGAGGGAAGGTGAAACTCCTCGAAGGATACGGATTGACGGAAGCGGTGACGGCGATCATGGCAATGCCGCTGAATGAATATCGTGAAAACAGCATCGGTGTTCCTTTCCCCGATATGCGCGCGAAGATTGTCAGAAAAGGGACGATAGAGGAAGCAAACCCCGGAGAAGAGGGAGAAATATGCGTTGAAGGTCCGGCTGTTATGATGGGATATCTCGACGAGCCCGAAGAGACGGCAAAAACAATCAGAAAACACACCGACGGACGGTCATGGCTCCATACCGGAGATATCGGGTCTATGGACCAGGACGGTTTCTTCTATTTCAAATTAAGAGAAAAACGCATGATCAAATCCTCCGGAATGAATGTCTATCCGGCACAGGTTGAAGAACAGATCAACACCCATCCCGATGTGGCCGAAGTCTGTGTCATCGGAGTGCCGGATATTCAGCAGGTGGAAAAGGTAAAGGCATTCGTCGTGCTGAAAGACCCTTCAAAAGCCTGTCAGGAGATGGAACAGGAGCTGATTAAGCACGCCCAGAAAGATTTGATAAAGTGGAGCTGCCCCAGAGAGGTGGAGTTCGTAAAAGAACTGCCAAAAACCCTGGTCGGAAAAATCGCATACAAAGTCCTTGAAGAAGAAGAAATCAAAAAATTAAAAGCGGAAGGAAAATTTTCAGGCTGAGAAGGCGACATGAAAAAGCATTATGAAAGCCTGCTTCTGGATTCAGACGGCCTGCGGCAGGGCGACGTGCGTCTGTCCTGGCTGGGCACGGCCGGCACATTCATCTCGGACGGGGAAACAGGCATCCTGATAGACCCCTATGTCAGCCGATTTCGCATAAGCGCCGTCGCGTTCCGTTTTCCACTAAAGCCCGACCGCACGCTCATACGAAATTGGGTGGAAAAACTCGGCAGGGGAAAAATCAATGCCGTCATCGTAAGCCACAGCCACTTTGATCATGTCGCAGACGCCCCTTATTTTGCAATCGAGACAGACGCCCCACTTATCGGCACGGAAAGCACCATCAACGTGGGCAGGGGAACGGGGATTGATGAAAGCAAGCTTCTTCCTGTGAAGCCGGGGCAAACCATGCAGTTCGGTAACTTCACCGTAAAGTTTATTGAAAGTGTCCACGGCCCCGCATTGCTGGGCCGTATTCCTTTTCCCGGAACGATCGATGAGCCTCTCATCCCGCCTGCAGCCGCGGGGAAATATCGTTTGGGCGGTGTTTTCGCATTGCTGATCACACACCCTGCAGGAATCATTCTCCATCATGGAAGCGCCGGTTTCAAACCGGGCATGTACGACGGTATCGCCGCAGATGTTCTGCTTCTGGGGATCAGCGGAAGGGGAAACACCGATCAGTATCTGGAAAACGTTGCATTACAATCGAGGGCAAAACTCGTGGTCCCCATTCACGTGGACAATTTTTTCAAACCTCTTGAGGACGGCATGGCATTTCTCCCCACGGTAAAATTCGGCGAATTTTGCCGCAAGGCTGAGAAATACCGGGCTATATTCATGATCCGGACGTTGCCTTTCTGTAAGGAAATCAAAATTTTACCCTTGAATCCTTCCCCGGCGACGAACGCCAATATGCGCTAGAAATTTGCCGTCCTGATCCTTTTTTTCCGTTACGCTATTTTACCGTTAAATAAATATCGCTCAAATGATGAAGCAGGTCATGAAACTCCTGATGCTTTCCTGTTCCGATCCGGGCGGTTTCAATTTTCTCAAAACCATCAAACAACTCTTCCTGGGCTTTTTCCGACAGCCGATCATCGGCCATGGCAAAAAGAATGTTATTTTCTTTATCGATGTGATCAGTAAGAAGTTCGATATAATCCCTTGCGTTTTGCGCAATCGCTGAAGTGGCTGTTGCATCATTCATTTTATAGCGTTCAAATGCTTCCGTCATCACACGGATGTATTTTCGCCCCATTTCATGCTCAAAAAGCATCACGGCAATCGGCCCGTCCTGTGGAATGCCGACATGCGTCAGCGCAGGAAATAAAAGCTCTTCTTCTTTGCCGTGATGGCATTTATCGACAAAAACTTTGAGGAATTCAAGGATGCTTTCAAAATGGCCGTTTTCCAGACGGCCATCGGCCTGCAACTGCCGACTGATTTCACCTAAAATACGAAGCATCAACAGGACACCCTCGTGCTCGTCCTTTAACTGCCGGGTTGCTTTCATGACGATCTCCTATAAACTCAAGTAAGTTGTCCGTTCTAAATTGGTTTCCATGGTCCACATGGAAACCATACAGCCGGTTACACGAAACACGATCAGTGCATTTTCACCCTGCTCCCCCATCAACGGCTTTAGCCAGGGCCTGGCTTCAAGGATTTCTTTTTTCAAAACCTCATCCGTCAATATTTCAGCGGTACCGGCAACCCTAACCTGTATATCCGGACTGTTGAAGCACACTTCGATCTTGTTGTTTTGCTGCAGCTGGGAATAAAGGGCCTTGAAAGCTCCCGTGTGAAAAACAATACCCTTTTCATCTGCGCGGTACATGAACATGCCGCGCACACGCGGCTGATCTCCTTCTATCGTGGCCAGATGGCAGCCGGGATTTGCGTTCAGAAAATCTAATATTTCGTCGCGATTCATTTTTTATCTTTCTCCATTTTCAAAAGTTCAATCCTGTTTCTCATGGCCCGGGCCTTGTCTGTATCCCCGCTTTCCAGATAAAAGGCATGCAGTTTTTCCAGATAGGCCAAAAGCGGTCTGCGCCAGCCACTGGCAGAAGCCGTATCAATAGCTGTCTGCAAAATATTTTCATCATAAGGCAAATGTTTTACCCAGACACCTGCAGCTACCAGCCGGGACACGGGATCGATTATGGCGGAAATTTCATGGGCGGCAAGCGCCACATCCTTTCGCTGGGCGGCTTTCAGCAAGCCGCTGTAACGGGCTGGCAGCGCGCTTGCGTTAACGGCAGCAAAATTTCCCTGTAGAAAACGACAGTAGGCCATGTCGGCCTCATCGGGTTCCAACCGCTCTATTTTACGAAACTCGCTGTCGTCAAAACGCTCGAGCGAAGCCGTGTGCAGGGCGTATTTGGTCAGGTAGGCAACGGCTAATAGCCGCAAGTCGTTTCCCGCCGCTATTTCTCTTGTGGCTTTCACAAAATGAGGCTCCGAGGAAAGTTCTTTCCCCTTGAGGAAACTGTTGGTATATTCGTCCAGATACCTGGCACCTTTCTCCTTCCATTCGGGCACGGGCATAAGTGATCCGCAGGCACATATCAATAATACAAACATTACTGGCAGCAGTTTTTTCATGGCACCCTGAACACCGGATTTTTTTTCGTCCCGATCAGCCCATCAAGTTTCTTGGCTACATGATCAATGGATTTCACTGCGTCATCAATATCGGAACGAAGAATGTGCAGATCTTTCATTCCTTCCGACGCGTCGGTACTGATGCTGTTAATATTGTCAACGGTTTTATCCAGTTTTTTCAACTTGATGACCAGATCCTTGAGGATCATGTTTATTTGTGGAAGGGCGCCGTTCTCACCGTAGATTTCCCTGTCCGTTTTATCCGCCATCTTATCGATTTTAACCAGCACGCGGTCGATATTGGCTGTAATGTCTTTTAGTTTTTTCAGGGATTCATTGAGTGCCTTGACGCTTTCCTGATCGGACACAGCCATTTCCACCAACGATTTTTTAGAGGCAAAATTAGAAGTGATTTTCTCGGCATTACCCAGCACACGGTGAAAATCTCCCTTTGGATCGGAAAGATTACGCGTAATAATCTGAATATTTTCAGCTATTTCCGTAACTCTATCCAGGACTGGTTCAATTTTCGCAATCGCATCATTAATATCATTGACCGTGAGGACTTCCGGTATCTTGCGGGGATTCAACGGAGGACTTTTCAAATTTTCTGTGTTGACCATAATTCTGGCGGACCCGATCAGGGGACGATACAACACAAAAGAACTGTCCGCTCGAACCCACTTCACATGGCGGTCAGGAACTTTAATATGGATTAAAACAACTCCCTCATCGTTTAGTTCCAGTGAATGTACATTTCCGATATTGAATCCAGAAAAAACAACCGGCATACCTTCCGTAAAACCTTCACCGGATTTGGATGAAAGGGTGAAGGTGTGGATCCTCTCCAGGACACCCTTGCTGATGGCAAGATAAAGCAACGCAATCACTACGATAAATGCTGTAACACCAATAAAAAGACCCACTTTATATTCGCGGCTCATGGTCATAAATCACCATACTTTTCCTGCATCCATTGATAGTCATAAATATGACAGCTTACGTACAATTCATCAATGGTTTTCAGCATGGATGTAACCATTTGAATATCATTCAAATGGGGAATCAGCTCAAAGGGCTTAACTATCAGAATCATGGCGGCCCGAACCATGGCGGCCCGAAGCAGCATAACCCCGAATCGCTCTTCAGACGTCAACACCGGATTACGTTTATACGCAATGTGCTCAAGACCTATTTTCCCAAGGCAATCTACAGCGAGGCGCCAGGCTTCCTGTCTGGGCATATTATCATGATATTTTTTAATCAGGGCTATATTCATATACACTTCCTGATTGGAAATTAACGGAACATCCACCCAAACCGGTGCCGCCTGAAGGGGAAATTCCCGCATAAACCGGTCTACTGACTGATTGATTGCCTGATCACTTTCAAAAAAATTTAATACAATTTTGTTAATAATGACAGCACCTCGATAATCAGAATCGCAGCAAAAACATTCACCATCCCTCTGGAGACGGCAACGGGGATACTGGTAAGTTCATGCGATGCCCGCAAACCGAACCGTATAGGAATCAACGTGATAAAAAAACCATAAATCGCACATTTGAAAAACATGATGATTATATCAGAAAAACGTGTCGAATCTAATAGCATATTCATATAAACATCTTGATTCATGCCGAAAATCAGTTTGGCAAAAAGAATCCCGCTGATCAGTAATACGATAGAAAAAAGGCTGCTCAATAATACGATGGAGATGATGCCATTGAGGACCCTGGGCGCAAGAAGATAATCGATAATGTCGATCCGGAAAGTTTCCAGGGTTTTCATTTCACGGTTCACTTTCATCACCGCCATTTCCGTATTGATCGCTGAGGCCGATCGCAGCGTGATGAGCAGCACGGTTAAAAAAGGAGATAGTTCCGTTACGATCAGCCCCATGAGAACATGGCCGATGAATTCAGTGAGTCCCAGGTCCTTGAGGATGGTAAATACAATCCCGATCAGCAGGGATCCGAAAAAGACAGAAACAATGATAAAAACCGGCAGAATCTGCACAGAGGTAAAGTAGATCTGGTTCACCAGGACTTCACGCATAGCGCTCGAATACGTTTTGCGCTGAAAAATGCGCACAAAAACCCTGCCGGCAAATACAATCGTATCAGCGGAATCTTCCAGCATCCGTATGGCGGCGTGCCCCAGTCTTTCCCAAAAAGTTTTCATTTATCGATCCCCGAATAGAAAATTATTCTAACACAGGATCATGGAGACTTCAAACGGCCATTATTAAAACGTTTTTCATTGACAAATAAGTTCATATCGTTATATTCTAATAAAATATAATATGTCATTGCCAGTAACAAAAAGAAGGCAAAGCATATTTCTATTTGGAGGATAAGTATGAAAAATTCAAATCGAAAAACATTTTTTATGTTTTTAATGGCATTCCTTGTTGCTTTTTTTATTGTATCGCTTGTGGGAGTTTTACGATCATCGTTTACAACAACAGGCGCGCCGGAAATTCCTGTTGCTCAAGCCGTTCCCGCAATTCCTGACACCGTCGTCAAAACACCTCTTTCTTTTTCCGAACTCACAGAGCGTGTGAAACCCGCCGTAGTCAATATCAGCACCTCCAAGACTTTTAAGGGACGCAGTTTCGGCACTCCATTCGGAAGATCGCCTTTCGGGGGATCACCTTTTGGCGGATCGCCCTTCGGAGATGATTTTTTTGATCGTTTTTTCGGAGATATGCCGCGTCGCGAATTTAAGCAGCGAAGCCTTGGATCCGGGTTCATCATTAGTAATGATGGGTACATTTTTACGAATAATCATGTTGTAGAACAGGCAGACAAGATTCTTGTAAAAATATCTGACGGCAAGGAATACGAAGCCAAGGTGATTGGAACTGATGCGAACACGGACATCGCTCTGATTAAAATCAAGCCGAGCAACAGCCTGCCTGTAGCGGAAATCGGGGATTCAGAAAAAGTGAAAGTCGGTGAATGGGTAATTGCCATAGGCAACCCGTTTGGTTTAGATGCCACGGTGACTGCCGGCATCGTCAGCGCCAAAGGTCGTGTTATCGGAGCCGGGCCATACGATAATTTCATACAAACGGATGCTTCCATTAACCCCGGTAACAGCGGCGGTCCCCTGTTTAACATGGAGGGAAAAGTCATTGGCATCAATACCGCGATTGTCGCTCAAGGTCAGGGTATCGGGTTTGCCATACCCATCAACATGGCAAAAAACATTTTGGGGGACCTAAAAACCAAAGGTAAAGTCACACGCGGCTGGTTGGGAATCTCCGTTCAGGATATTTCTGACGACATCGCTAAAAATCTTAATCATCAAAATAAGGGCGGGGCCCTGGTCTCGGATGTATTTAAAGGAGATCCGGCAGACCAGGCCGGAATTAAGGTTGGCGACATCATCACAGAAATCAACGGAAAACCCATCAAAGACACGCATGAGTTATTGCTGACCATCGCAGCTCTGCAAGTCGGACAAAAAATGAACGTAAAAGCCATACGCGACGGCAAGGAAATGACCTTCAGGGTCACCGTAGCGGAACGAAAAGACAACGTGGCCCAGTTGGCAGAAAAATCAGAAAAAGGTCATTTTGGAATTTCCGTTCAGGAAATCACCCCGGAAATCGCGAGACAATTAGGCATGCGGTCTGAAGGTGTCATCATTACTGACATTCAGGAAGGAAGCCCGGCGGATGAAGTCGGAATGCAGCCGCAGGATATCATTGTCCAAGTAAATCGGGTGAAAATCGCTTCGATAAATGATTACAATCGGGAGATCTCAAAGGCGGCACAAAAGAAAAGCGTCACCCTGCTGGTCAAACGTGGCCGGGCAAGCTTCTTTGTCGCCCTTCGGACACAATAATTCGGGCAACCAAATCCATAAAAAAAGGCAGGCCAGTGGGTCTGCCTTTTTTTATGGACAAAACAGATGAAAAAAATATAATACGCTCACTATGAAATTCTCCGACTATACAGGGGTTATTCATCTGCATTCTTCATATTCCTTTGACGGCCATGCGCCGATGGAAAACATCATTTCCGCTGCTCAAAAAAACAGTATTGATTTTTTAATGCTGACTGATCATGATCATCTGCAAGCCAGAAAGGAGGGATGGGAGGGGTGGCATGGGAAAACCCTGGTGATTGTTGGAGAAGAAATAGCGCCCCGCTTCAACCATTACCTTGCTTTCAATATCAAGGAAGCCGTTGTTTGTTCTGACGATCCTGAAGGGAAAAATCCGCAAAAATATATCAATGCCGTCAGGGATCAGGGGGGATTTGGCATTATTGCCCATCCGGATCATGAGGGAACCGAAATGTTTCACGTGAAACATTATTGTTGGAATGACTGGAAAGTCAATGATTATAAGGCCATCAGTGTCTGGGATTTCATGACGGACTGGCAAAAAAGTTTGCGGGGTTACGTCAGTGGGCTCTTCAGTTTTCTTTTTCCGGCATACTTTCTAAAAGGTCCAGGCCGCGTTACCCTGGAAAGATGGGACGCCCTGAACCAGATTAAAAAAACCGTGGGCATAGGAGAACTGGACAATCACGCCAGCGTAAAAAAACTCCTGGGAATTTCTTTTGTCGCATTCCCTTTTCAGCGAGCTTTCCGGTTTATACGAACGCACGTTTTAACAGACAGAAGGTTCAGTGGCAACAGCCGGCAGGACACTGACATGGTGTTTCAGGCGTTGCTGCATGGACGCTGTTATTTTGCCCTGGAATATTTTCGCCCCGCTCAAGGTTTTCAGTTTTTTATTGAACATGACAAACAGGAATTTTATCCGGGAGACTCTTTCAAACTTTCAAAAAACGCGCGATTGTCTGTGTCCTGCCCCGAAAAAGCGCGGATTCGTATTATTAAAAACGGACGGGAATTGCTTCATAAGGTTGGCAGTCACCTGTCTGAACCGCTTCAGGAAGCGGGTGTCTACCGTGTCGAAGCATTTTTAAAATCAGCAGGCCTATTCAGGCCCTGGATATTTTCTAATCCCATTTTTGTTCAATAATTGCCTAGTCCTTTTGCTTCAGGAGGACTGAAGTCTCTCATTTAATTTTTGATCTTGCCTGCCTCACTGTATTGCCAGAGTTAAACAGGACTTTCGCCAATACGCACAGACGACAGGCGTAACATTATAGAATAATAGACGATAATCCGATAAAAACGCGATTACATACTATGGGGGATTTGACAGTTGAGAGTGGTCAGTAAGACCTCTTGCTCTTTTGATATGGAACACCGGATACGAACAGCCTTGGTTGATTTTGGATAGAGAAGGATTGCCGTATTGATTGACGAGAGTAATTCCAGCATCCGTTCTGCGCCTTGAGCAAAGCCATTGGCACGGGCGCGCTTGTGCGCAATGCGCACGAGGAGAAGCGCAATCATGCAAGTCAACGCATGTACCCGTATTTTGGAATCCGTCCAGTGAAACACCGGGTCCATTTTAACCCATCGGTCGGATTTGGTAATCCGGAAAGCATCCTCGATAATATACCGATCAAGATAAATGTCGATCACCTCACCGGGATGAAGGGATTCACGGTCTGTAAAAAGAATCTGCTTGCCGAATCTCGTTTTAGCCTCCTCGATAGCCGGAAAGTTCTTTCGTGCACTGACCTTGAAACGGTTTTCTTCTTCCAGAATGTCTATATCGAGAAGCCCCGTCACATGATACCGATCCGTAATCTCCAAAGCCTGCCGTTGCATCGAATCCATCGTGGAGCGGCCGTCGGCATCCTTGGCTTTACGTTTAAAGGAAGACAACTCTTCCTTGGCTTTTTCCAGGTTCTGCTCCATACGGTGTAATTGACGCTGGAAGGTGGACTCGTTGAAGGAAACAATGATCCTACGCTGCGCGCCGTAGATTTCTTCGCGGGTTTCATAAACCGGTATCGTTTCGCCACTTTTGATACAGACTTCCCGGTATTGTTCCAAGGGAACCCGGCAGAGGTCTTTATGGTGATACGGACTGCGGCTGCCGACAAAATGATGCCGGCTTTCATCCAGCTTTAAGATCAGCTCTTCGCTGTTGTTTCCCTTATCGAACACCAGCGTAATCCCTTTCTTGTCGGACATGGCGGTATTGATTTGCTCAAAGATCTCATCGATCAATTTTTTCATCACTTTGGCATCATGCTCATTGGCGGGATACAACCTGCTGAACAAGGGGATGCCATGATCGCGGTCCACCGCCAGAGCCAGGCCGATATGCCGTAAACTGTTGCGCCCGGCCTTGGACTTGGTGATTTTGGATAATTCGGAAGGGTTGAGCACATCGAGATAGTTGTAATAGTTGGACGTATCGTAAACGATGGTATCCAGGGGAATCTTCTCCATTTCGATCGCTTTCCTGGCAATATCATCACCAATCCGGTCAATCATCTCTTTGTCCAATTTGTCAAAATGATCCCAGAAGTTCTGGGATTCCAGCTTTTCCTTCTGAAGCGGCATGTAGAGATGCAAGGCCGTGGAATCGACCCATTCTGCGACTTTGCTTTTTGAGGTTGCGGCAAGAGCACGGTTGAGGGCGGCAATGAGAATGTAATCGCCGACACTCATGCCCTGCTGGCGTTTACTGCAGTACTGGTCAATGATTTTCCTTATGCCCAGTTCCTTGGCTATTTTGAAGAGAACAGCAATAGCGCCTTCCGAAACACAGTCGATTTGCCGAGGCTCTTCTTTATCGGTGCTTCCCTCCGCCATGGCGATGATTTTTTCGATGGTTCCCAGGTACCATTGCTTGACGATCCGGGGTTTGCCGTCAACGCGCGCTGATTCTGCGATGACATAGTATGTACTATATTTAGACTTTTTCTTAATGATGCTAGCCATGACTCCTTATATATAATATGTACTACCATGTCAAGTAAAAAAATAATAAATCCTTAATATTCTTTGTATTGCGCTTAATAAATGCTCCCCGGGTAGTATGTAATCGCATTTGAGGCGATGAAAGCCGGTCCAGATAAGGCTTTCAGCGATTAGACCGTTCTATTGGCGAAAGTTCTGTTAAACATAAAGGACATCTTGTCATATTCTGATGGCTAATATATTGCCGGAAACAGAAGCTTCATATTTCTGCAGTGGTTTTTTGGCCGGCCCTTTGATATTGCCCCCATTCAGAGTGAATGCTGAGCTCCCCAGACTTGCACACTCAAAACGCTTTTTTTTATGATCGTAGTCCACTTCAACACCTCTGTGCGTGCATAATAAAGAAGCAATTTGATAAATATTTTGTTCAGTGTGGGCAATAATAATCCCCTGGGGTACAAGATCGTTTTTAATTTTACCGGCTCCCCCTACCTGGCCCAACAAAGGTTCTCTGGATAAATCGACCAACAACATATTTCCTTTACGTGTTATGGCCTCCGGTTTAATTTCCTGAGTATGGCCTATCTTAGTAAAGGTAGAACAACCGTTTAAACCGCAAAGACATGTTGATGTAACCACGACAGCGGCAGCGCCTGCTTTTAAAAAATCTCTTCTTTTCATGTCCGTCATAGATCCCTCCTTTGTTATTTCATCGAAATTGCTAAAACAGGTTTTTCACATTTGCTGCGAATGAAAATGGTTATTGTAACATGGAATCTTTTTTAATCTTTATTATACCCATTCTTTCTTTCTATCTCCATCAGAACCGTAATTGTTATCATACCGAGAGCTTTCCCCAACCGCTTATATCTCTATCTTATTGATTTTATTATTCTTTTAATATTTGTCGTAAAGAAGATATCTCAAACAAACAAAGACTTTCAGCCTTTTCCTGCCGCGTATTGTATATTTGTTTTGCGATGGTTCCAAAGCTGGCAATGACTGTTTCTTTTCAACACCCCTCCAGGCTTCATCGCTAATGTCGAGACTTTCTATTCCTGACAAAGCGGACAATAATAAGTGCTGCGGCCGGATTGCCGGACTCTTTTAATGAAGCTTCCACATACACCGCAGGGCTTTCCTTCCTTTCCGTAAACTTTCAGGTCTTTCTGGTATTCGCCTGAACGCCCGTAAAGATCGCACCAGTCGGAAATGGAGGTGCCCCTTTTTTCAATCCCTCTTTTTAAAACACGTTTTGCGTTCTTGAAAATCCGCATCCATTCATCATTGCCGATGGACGACACCTGCCGGAAAGGGGAAATCCCCGCACGATGCAAAATCTCACAGGCATAAATATTTCCAATACCGGATATCGCCTGCGGATCCATGAGCAATACCTTCACACTGACTTTCCTCTTCACCTGTCTCTCCAGAAAAGTTCTCCTGCTGAAGTTTTGCAAAAGATCTTTTTCGTCCTTTTCGGTCCGCGTCTTTACAATCTCCACCGTCGCAAAACGTCGCGGATCGATCAGATCAATATTTCCATCAACTGTCTCCATCCTCCATCGGGTGTACGGTTCTTTTGTTTCCTGCTCCTTCCAGAACAACCGTCCCGACATGCGCAGATGAATCAAGACACTTCTGCCGTCATTGAGGATCAGGTGTATCGTCTTCCCGTAACGACGCACATCGTCAATGACACACTCTGTGATGTCCTCCAGTCCCGCCAGTTTTTCGTCAAGGACGATTGTCAGCAATATTTTTGCACCTACAACTTTTTGATGAAGCTGACGGCAAAGCGTTTCTACTTCCAGAAGCTCTGGCATTGATGGTCTCCTGTCGTTTATGTTTTTAAATTTCTTGACTTGGGCCCGGAGGCGGCGCCTTACCAAATCCTTTGCCCGTCTGTATTTCATTATGAAGCAGATGTGCTTTTGATACCTTTGTACCGGAAGCTTCCAACAGCGGTCCCACGGAAATTGCCTCCGAACTTTTTTCTTTTTTTCTCTTACCATGATGCCGTGTCATTTGCATTCCATGAAGCAGTCTTGCATTCCTTGTAAAAATTTTTTTCATTTTTTTTTCTAAAATGCAAAATAATTGTTGACAAATTTTTCTGTGTGCGTACATTCAAAAAAAACAATGCATTTTACTGATTGGTTTTTTTAATGTAGACATTGTTCCGGAAGGAGAATGAATGGAAAACGAAACGCTGTTTAATGAGGAGGCCGAACCTCCCGGTCCAACGACCGACCTGGCTGCAATGCAAGACAAAGCAACGAGGGTATTTTCGTTGTCCATGAACCATCAGCAACCTTCCCTGGCGAAATCAAAGCCGGATAGACTTTATTTCCCTTTTAAAGATTCGCCCCGATCACGCGCCTTCCGAAAAAAACATTATCCTGAAATCAGCCGTATTGAATGGTTTGACTGGCGCTGGCAGTTTCAAAACGCGATCCGAGATGTTGACTCCCTGGATGCCATTATACATCTTTCCGACAACGAACGGCAGGCGATGATGCATCCGTCGGGGGATCTCCCCGTAGCTATCACCCCATACTACGCAAGCCTTCTTTCCGTGCAGGATCCTTCTGATCCGCTGCGCCGTTCTGTTGTCCCGGTGGTTGATGAATGCCTGCACACCAAGGGCGAAGAAGAAGATCCTCTTGGTGAAGATGCCGACTCGCCGGTTCCCGGCATCGTCCATCGTTATCCTGATCGCGTTCTTTTCCTGGTAACCGACATCTGTTCTACCTATTGCCGTTACTGCACCCGCTCCCGGATTTTCGGACGCCAGCATCAGTGTTTTATTGACAGCGCCAAATGGGAAAAAGCGCTGGCGTATATTGAATCAAATCCGAACATCCGCGATGTGCTCCTGTCCGGCGGAGATCCGCTCACCCTGTCCGATGACAGGATTGAATGGCTGCTTTCCAGGCTCAAGGACATTTCGCATGTTGAGATTGTCCGGATCGGCACCAAGGTGCCCACGGTTCTGCCGCAGCGCATTACACCTGCGCTGGTTTCCATGTTGAAAAAATATCACCCTCTCTGGATGAGCATTCATATCACGCATCCCGACGAACTGACCCCCGAAATGAGCGCCGCCTGCATCCGACTGGCTGATGCCGGCATCCCCCTGGGAAGCCAGACGGTTCTTCTCGCCGGCATTAACGACTCGGTCTCCACAATGACCCGCTTGGTGCACGGCCTCCTGCAGATTCGCGTCCGTCCTTATTACCTGTATCAATGCGATCCGATTCCAGGCTCCTCTCATTTTCGTACACCGATCAGCAAGGGCCTGGAGATTATTCAGGGCCTAAGGGGCCACACAACCGGCTACGCCGTACCGACGTATGTCGTTGATGCCCCGGGCGGCGGGGGAAAGATTCCGCTTCTTCCCGAATATGCCATTGGCTGGGACAAGGGTGATCTGATGATGCGCAATTACGAAGGTCATGTTTTTCGTTACCCGGACAATCACGCTGAGTCGAAAGATATCCATTAGGATCGTGAATATTTATGTCCGGCAGAATGAACTGTTCGTCAACCAACTCCCCTCAAAAGATCACTATCGGCCTGACCTACGATCTGCGTGACGACTATCTGCGTGAAGGCTACAGCCTGGAAGAAACCGCGGAGTTCGACAAGCCCGATACTATCGAAGCTATTGAAAATGTCATTTTAAAAAGCGGTTATGCGACCGACCGGATCGGCCATATCCAATCATTGACCCGTCGCCTGGCCGCGGGCGATCGCTGGGACCTTGTCTTCAACATTGCCGAAGGTCTTTACGGCTTCGGCCGTGAGGCTCAGGTTCCCGCTCTTTTGGATGCGTACAACATTCCTTATACGTTCTCCGATGCCCTCGGGCAGGCCCTGACCCTTCACAAGGGCATGACCAAGCACGTCGTGCGTGACCTGGGAATTCCTACCCCGGACTTTGCCGTTGTTTCCGGGCCGGAAGATATCGGACTCATTACTCTTCCCTATCCCCTTTTTGCCAAACCAGTTGCAGAAGGAACAGGCAAGGGGATTACGGCGCTTTCCAGGATTGACAACCCGAAAGACCTGTACTCTGTCTGTGTAAACCTTCTCAACACGTTTTGCCAGCCCGTGCTGGTGGAAACCTATCTGCCCGGACGGGAGTTCACTGTCGGGATCGTAGGCACGGGCAAGGAGGCTCGCGCGCTCGGTGCCATGGAGGTGATCCTGAACCCAAATGCCGAACAGCACGCGTACTCCTACGAAAACAAGGAGCATTACGAAAACCTTGTGCGATATGCCGCCGTGGATGATGCAGAAGCCCGGCAGGCCATGGAAATATCGATCCGGGTCTGGAGGGGTCTTGGTTTAAAAGACGGGGGGCGCATCGATCTGCGCTCTGATGCTCAGGGCCGGCCTCATTTTATGGAAGTCAATTCTCTGGCCGGTCTGAATCCAGTCCGTTCGGATCTGCCTATTCTTTGCAGGCTGAAAGGCATCTCCTATGACCGGCTCATTACCGACATCCTGAATTCTGCGCTAACGCGCGCAAATATAATCACTTGAAAGGTCGCATCCAAAATCCTGCGGACAAAAGAATCCCTGATGAAACGAATTGTCATTTTACATACCGATGTGGCCCCGGACGCGGGAATTGACGAGCAGGACTGCCTGACGCAGACCGAAAGCGTCAGCGGAGCGGCCCTCGCACTGGGCTATGATCCCGTCACGCTTCCCTTTGGAATGGATTTCAATCAAACGATCACCAAACTACGCGACCTTCAGCCGGATGTCGTTTTCAATCTGGTGGAAACCTTTGCCGGCCGGGGCAGCATGGTTTACTTCGCAACAGCCCTGCTGGATTTCCTGCAGATTCCCTACACGGGTTGCAAGACAGACGCCATGTTTCTGACCTCCAACAAGCCTCTCGCGAAACAAATGCTGCAGGCTGCCGGTATCGCCACACCTCCATGGATGACCTCCGGGGGAAACGCCATCGGCCAAACCGATACCGATACCGATACCTACATGATTAAACCTTGTTGGGAGGATGCTTCCGTCGGTCTGGACGACGAAGCCGTTCTTCAGACCGCAAACCGCGAAATCCTGTTGAGCGCTCTGCAGAAGCGAAAGAAAAATCTTGGCATGGACTGTTTTGCAGAAGCCTACATTGACGGCCGTGAATTTAACGTTGCCCTTCTGGCCATCGATGGCGAAGTTCAGATTCTGCCGGCTGCGGAAATCCTTTTTCAGAATTTTCCGCCGGGAAAATTAAAATTCCTTGATTACCGTGCCAAGTGGGTTGAAAACTCATTTGAATATGATAATACAGTACGCTCTTTTGATATGGGCCCTCATGATACCGCTCTGGTCGGCTCATTGAGAAATATCGCTCTCGCGATCTGGCATCTTTTCGGTCTGCGCGGATATGCCCGCGTGGATTTCCGCGTTGACCAACAGGGAAATCCATTTGTTCTGGAAATCAACGCCAATCCCTGCCTGTCTCCGGATGCAGGGTTTGCCGCCGCCCTGGAACAGGCTTCGATACGGTATGCTGACGCGATAAACAATATTATAAGAAATGCTATTTATTCCTGAGGAGGGTTCATCTTGTGTTAAAGCCTGTTTTATTATTGATTTTTTCCAATCTGTTTATGACTTTCGCCTGGTACGGACATTTGAAAAATTTCAACTCCAAACCCCTTTTTTTCGTCATCATAATCAGCTGGGGCATTGCATTTTTTGAGTATGTATTGCAGGTGCCGGCCAATCGCATCGGTTTTCAGCATTACTCCCTGGGCCAGCTCAAAATTATTCAGGAAGTCATCACCATGGCGGTCTTTGCCGGTTTTGCCATCCTTTACATGAAGCAGCCCCTGAAACTGGATTATCTCTGGGCATCCCTTTGCATGGTTGGGGCGGTCTACTTTATGTTTCGCAGCGGTATTCCGCAAAATGGAGGATCGTTCTGATGTCCCTGCTTTACAGACAGGAAATACAGTCTTCTGATCTGGGTGTCATCTTAAATATCGTTCAATCCAGCGGCTACTTCTCCAGGGAGGAAGTGGAACTGGCCTGTGAACTGGCCACGGACCGGCTTGAAAACGGACAGCAAAGTTCTTATCAGTTTTTGTTTGCCGAAAATGATGGCGAGATTGTCGGATACACCTGTTATGGTTTGATCCCGGCTACCGCCGCCAGCTACGATCTTTACTGGATTGCTGTTTCCGAAACCTCCCGTGGCAAAAAACTGGGGAAGATGCTCCTGCAAAAAACGGAAGAAATCATCCGTGGTATGGGAGGCAAGCGTCTGTATGCAGAAACATCTTCGCGCGCTCAATACGCCTCCACTCAAAAATTTTATCAAAACTGCGGTTACATTGCCGAGGCCGTTCTCAAAGACTTCTACGCGCACTGCGACAGTAAAATTATTTACTCCAAGGTCTTAAAATAACAAATATTAACGATAGATTCCCCGCCGGAATCCTTATAAGTTCTTGCATTTTCCCCGATAATTCGCTAGATCAACGCTGTCTTTTAGATTAGATCGTTCATGGAATCACAAAGGAGAATCTGCTTATGCGCCTTTTTCCTAAAGAAGAAAACTTCTTTAATTTTTTTGAAGAATTGGCCGACAAAATTGAAGAGGGCGGCAAATTCTTTCTGGAAATGACAAAAAACCGTGATTACTCGGCCGCGAAAGTGTCCCGGCTCAAAGAAATAGAGCATGAAGCGGATGGCATTACGCATAAAACCTATGAAAGAATGCACAAAACTTTCCTGACACCGATCGACCGCGAAGATATTTACGCGCTGGTCAACAAGATGGACAGTATCATGGATGTCATTGAAGCCACCGCTATCCGCATCCATATGTATAACGTTAAGAAGCCTGATGACGAAATTATCAAGCAGGCGGAAATCCTTTTTCAGGCCATCACCAAAATCAAAGAGATTATTTACGGTCTGCGTAACATGAAAAACTCCAAGATGATTCTCGACGGGTGTGTGGAAATCAACACCCTGGAAAATGCAGGCGACGTGGTTTTAAGAAGCATTATCACCGAGCTTTTCATCAAGGAAAAAGACGCCATCGAGCTCATTAAATGGAAAGAGATCTTCGAAAGAATTGAAGAAGCCATCGATGTTTGTGAAGATGTATCCAACACCGTGGAAGGGATTGTCCTGAAACATGCTTGATTCGATGGCATTTGTTTTCATTCTGGTGGCAATCGCGCTGATTTTTGATTTTCTAAACGGGTTTCATGATTCAGCCAATTCCATTTCAACGGTTGTTTCCACCCGGGTTCTTTCACCCAAATTTGCTGTTTTGTGGGCGGCTTTTTTTAATTTTGCTGCTGTTTTTTTTGTGGGAACGGAAGTTGCCCATACCGTTGGTAAAGGCATCATCCATATTGACATCGTCGATAACCTCGTTATCCTGTCTGCTCTGGGTGGCGCGA
>Ga0209719_1001761_pt1 | contig 25239 bp, 19 predicted proteins | sample AD_JPNAS2_MetaG_FD_184421 | JGI IMG/M metagenome (GOLD analysis project Ga0209719, IMG submission 184421) | Active sludge microbial communities of municipal wastewater-treating anaerobic digesters from Japan - AD_JPNAS2_MetaG (SPAdes) (version 2) | ecosystem: Engineered > Bioreactor > Anaerobic...
TGACAAAAGCTAAAAGCTTTAGAGGGGCTAAATCCTCTATTCCACTTGATATTCCCTATAAATTATAACCAATAAGTATATATTTTTCAATATATTTCCTATAGTAGAGGGGTTTGGGGTGATTGAAGCCATAAGAGAGGTTTTTTGGGGAGATTTAGAAGAAGAGGGATTATTTAGAATAAAATAGAAGTTGGAGATGTTTTTTATAAAAAAATAGACACGAATTAATTCGTGTCTATAAAGGTGTTGTGATTATGTTATAAAAAGTAACTATATCTCATCTTCTGTTTTTACTTTTATGTTGTTTGTTTTTAGAAGTTTTGCAGTTACTCCGTCTCAATCAATTAGTTTTCCTGAAAAAGTTCAATCATAAACTTTTCCAACACCACAGGATGGAGATCTTGCCTTTAAAATAGCTTCATTGCAATTGAAAGCTTTAGCTATTTTTAAGACTTCCTGAGATCATTTTTCGAATTGACTAGTTAAATCTACTCAATCTTTGGTTATTACTTTACCATTTTTTAGTTCAGCTGGAGATCTAGGAGTTGTTAAACTCATAATTGTTCAGGACATACAGGAATTGCTTGACCCTTCTTTATTAATTCAATTACTTTTTCACAAGGTTTTGATTTTCAATTCCATTGACAATTTATTCCAGCCAAACAGGCACTTACGATTTTCATATTCAAAGATATTCGTGTATAAAAGCATCATTTCTGATTTCTTTATTTTTGATAATATTCATCTTTTAGTTGGTATAGTACATTTTTCATTTCTTCCATAATTGTAGGTACTGCCAAGTTTTCAACACTTTCTCAATCATTTGTCAATTGTTCGGTTCAGAATTTTTGGATTAATACTTCTTGAAATTTAGATTGGAATTCTTCTGCAAATTGTTCATTTGTCATTAAAACTGCTAATTCTGGATCTTCTTTCATCATTTGAGCTATTTCTGTGATTGGTCATACAATTTCATCATAGTGTCTTATAAAGAAAAATGCAAAAATGCTAGTTATCAATAATGCTAATCAAGAGATGATTGTTCAAGCAATAGCTAATCATTTTTTTTGTTTTTTAGCTAATGCGATAATTCCAAAAATTAGTCATAAAATTATAATAGGGATTCAGATGATTGCTCAAACTATTGTAATAGAAAGAAGTAATCAAACTAACGAAAGTACAAAACTTGTAACGGCAAGTCATTTTTTTTGGTTTTTTACTTGTGTCATTTTAGAAAATTAAAATATAAACTGTTTATTTTATATGAATATTCACTTTAAGGTCAATAGTAGTTTTTGAGTTTTTTATAACATTAAGATTTGTTTTTTTTATTTTCTCTTGTAATATGAAGAGTAAAACTTATACATTTCTTGTATTTTATTTTTTTTTGTTTAAATTAATGTCAGAACACATTATTAGCCAGACAAAATTATTTGTTAGTGGCTTACCATGGAAAATGAGATGAATGCAACTTAGAGAAGAATTTGAACAATTCGGAGAAGTTGTATTTGCAAGAGTTGTATTAGACAACGAAACTGGTAGAAGTAGAGGATTCGGTTTTGTAGAATTTGTAAATCCAGAAGATGCTTTAAAAGCAAAAGAAGCTATGAACGAAAAAGAGCTTTGAGAAAGATTGATTAGGGTAGATTTTGCTAAAGAAAATCCGGACAGAATCCAAAATAAAGAAGAATCTGAAGAATAATATACTATTATATACCAGAAATAAAAAACTTGGACAATAATTAGGCTGTCCAAGTTTTTTGTATAGCGGGGAGATTGAATTTACTAATATTTGGGGTGTTGAATAATTTGATATTTTATTATTAGTATTGATATGAGTAAGTTGATATATCTTATTATTTTTGAAAATTGGGTAAAGTGTTTAGTATGTTTTGGTTTCAATCGGAGGTTTCGATGGTAAAATAAGATATTTTACTTAGAATTGTTTGGTCCTACATTTCAAGTATTAATAAAATGTATTGAAAAGTATTTTTTAAAATGTATCTTGGGTGTAAGACTGAGTGGTGCGTAGGTGTTACAATAATATTTACATCTCACTAATATCATGGAAGCCGATTATTCTTGATCTAATCAAGATGAGCTATCCACCTCCTATTTGGGAGATAAATAAGTATCGTTTACGGCCACTTGGTTTTTTTATTTTTTGAAATTTTTGTTGGAAAAGAAATTTACTAATATCTGTTATCTGGAATTTTGAGCATTGTTGATATTTAGGATACGAAAAACTATTTTTTGGGTTAAAAGCAAATATAAAGATTCAAACTTAGTTTTTATTTCCTTATCTGCATTTATAGTAAATAATCTGGTGAATGTGTATATAACTATGTGCGTTTCTCTTATTTTCTCTTGAAAAACTTGGGTAAATTGTTTAAAGTGTTGTAATATTTACTAGAAGGTTGGCTTGGAATAAAATATCTTATTTGTAATTATCTGGTAATGTATTGTAAATCACAAGTAAGTACTTAACTAAAATAAACTTGAATTATTGTTATAAAACGATAGAAGGTATGTGGTAGGAGGCAGAAAAAAAAGAATAAATTCTTTAGTAATTTAATAAAAATATAATGATAAAACAAAATGTTCAAACTATAGACAATCAAGATATTTCTGATATCTCAAATGATCCAAAGATTTTGCAGGCTCAGCAAATCCAAAAAATTTTGGAACAACAGGAACAAATAATGGCAAAATATCAAGAATTGAAAAACTTATATGAAAATCATCAGCTTGATTTATCACAAAAAGAGCTTGTGCATCAGCAAATGCAAAAATTGAATGCATTGTATACTCAAAACAAAGAAACTTTACTTAAATTCTGAATTTGACAAGATAAGGCAAATAATGAAAGCACAAAAACATCAGACAAAAAAAAGAAAAAAAAGATTTCTTTTAAATTAGTCTTGGGTTTAATTTGAGCAGGTTTGGTTTTGATGATATGATGAGTGGCATTTTTTCTTTATTCTTTATTACAAAATTTAGATAAGGTTCAAAAATTTGGTCTAACAGTAGATCAAGCAATGCTGTTTTTGCAAATATTTGTAGCTGTATTTTTATGAATACTTATAGTTATTTCGCTACTTATTCTATCTATTAATTTATTTAGAGTAATAAAAAAAACATACAAAAAGAAAATATTTTCTATTTTGTGATTGATATGATGAAGTATTTTGTTTTTGCTTATTTTGGTGTTTTGATTTTTTACTATTAATGTTATTAAAAATATTGATTTAGATCCATCTACACAATTGGTGCATGGTCATTTAATCTTAAAAGATTGACCAAAAGAAATTTGACTTGATCCTGATTTGTACATTATTGCCCCAGTTAACATTGAATTCACTTTAAATTATAAAGTATTCAATAGAGAAATTACTTCAAATTTATGAAGTCCAAAAATTTTATGACTTTCTCTGGATTGTTGAAATTGACAAATTTTGCCAATAAATGGAGATAAATTCCAATGATCTTGTTTTTATCAAACAAAATGAGATTATCCAATAAAATTGAATGTAAGTTACAGCGATTCCCAATGACAAAATAATAAAGATGTTTCGATTCGAGATGTTGTTGTTAGATCGCAAATAAATATTAGTTCAAATTTATGAGAAATTCAAACAAATAATAATGAATTGCTTGTTTGAAAAAATCCCGTAAATGTTATATATGATGCATCAGATATTTTTAAAGAATTTCAATTGGATGATTATCAAATAGAGTGGGACTTTGATTGAGATTGAACTTTTGATAAAACATGACTTGCCTATTATATGTACATATATACGGGTGTTGGTGTTTTCTATCCTGGTTTTAAAATACCTTCTTTGAATAATTATATTTATTCTTTTCCCATTAGAATAGAGCAATCTGAAGCCCCTGTCGCTTATGTGAATTTTGATGAATTAGAAAAAGGGAAATACAATATTTCGGCTCAATTTTATTGAGGTTCTCCAGTTATTTCTGAGTATAAATTTAATATCATCGATAAACAAACAAATAGTTTGGTAGATTCAATTTTTTCTAAAAACTCAACTATTCAATATGTTTTCCCTGGTGATGGCTTGTATTCTGTCCAAATTGTTTTTGTTACTGCTGATGGAAAACAAGGGTCAGCTGAGAGTCAAAATATAGATGTTGGCTGATCTTATTTTCAGATATATTACGATGTTTTTACAAAAACTCCCACAAAATCTGATTTTGAGAAACAGGATGATTTGGAAAATATAAGAATTACAGAAGTCCCTACAGTTATAAAAGTAGATATCAAAAACATAATTCCAAGTGTGGCTGGTACAAACATAAAAGCATTTGTAAATGATTCGGCTGTTTTGATAGAAAATAACTCTTTTCAAACTGTTATAGATTCAAATGAGTGAGCTGTAATTAAAATTGCGGTTTGAGATCCAAATACTGACGATTTCTCAGAAAAAGAGATAAATGTTATTGTAGATAGAGATGATATTATTTGAAGTTTTTTGGTTACTCCGGATCTTGTTGGTATTTCTCCGTTCAAGGTAAAATTCGATGCTTCTGCTACTACACTCACCGATCCAGAAGATAAAATAGTTTATTTTTCTTGGGATTTTTGAGACTGAAATAAAAATGAAAATTTATCTCATTCTATTGTAGAACATACATATACATACGATTTCGCAACAGAAAATTGAGTTTTTTATCCTACGGTTACTTTAACAACAAAAAAAGGTCGTGAATTGACTATATGATGATGAACTAGAATTTCTGTTACAAAACCGATTGTAAATGTGGAAATAGTATTAGATTCTCATCCTGCACAAAGTGCTAATGTTTGAGATAGAATAGAAATGTCTTTAAACATGGATGGTTCTCCTACAAAAATTGTATGGAAATTTGGAGATTGAAGGGAATTGGAATGTCCAGGAAGGTCATGTACTGATGTTTCTCAGGTGTATGAAGTCCCATGAGAATATGTGATTATAGCTTCGATATTTTATGAAAACATGCCTATGGTGGAGTGAAAAATTAATTTAGTAGTGAAATAAAAATCTTAGTATTTTATTAAAAAAACATGTTGGATTTAGAACAATTAAAACACTTACAAAAATTATCAAATATAAATCTTGCTCAAGAGCAACAAGAAATTTTTTTGGGAAATTTGAAATGAATAATTCAAATGTTGGATAATTTGTGAAAATTAGATCTATCGAATGTGAATACTTCGTTAAACATCTCAAACACTCTTAGAACTATAAAAGAATCAAAATATTTTCCTTATAAAAAACAGATTTTGGATAATGTAGAGCACGAGTTAATAAATAATTCAGTGAAAATAAAAGGTGCGATATAGAAGAGTTTAAAGTTCAAAGTTTATAAAGTTACAAGTTATAAAGTTACAAGTCAAAAGTTACTTATACGATAGTTTTACAAAAATTGTTAGGTTAATTTTCAATCAAAAAGCACCATTTTATAGTTAATTATAGGTAGTAATTGAGTTTTCTTATTTATTATTCTTTTATTTGAACTTGGCTAGCAAACAGTTCTTCTGCTGTTTGGTAGTCAAGTTTTTTTCTAGGTTTCTTATTTAATTTATCTGCAACCTCTTTTATATATGCTTCATTATAACCTTCTATACTTCAGCCCTTAGGTATAAACCATCTTATTAAGCCATTCATCCTTTCATTACTTCACTTCTCCCAAGAACTATACGGATGACAACGATAGACTAAACACTTTAAATATTTCCCTATAATGCATAATCCAGCAAATTCGCTCCCATTATCGCTTGTTATACTCATCACTCCATAATTTCTTAATGCTCCTATTATCCCGTACATTACCTCTTTTTTTGTTGCTCTTGTGAGCTTCTTTATTATTACATACCTACTTCTCCTTTCTACTAATGTAAGCAAACCTCATTTTTCTCATTTCGGTCATACCACCATATCCACCTCCCAATTTCCAAACACTTCACGATTATTGATCCTTTCTGCCCTTTCTTCTATCAATGGAACTCCTACTAATGCCGTCTTCTTGTACTGTAACCTCTTTTTATATCCAAACCCCTTATGTCTCAACATCCTTTCCCAGTTCGGTTTATATCTACGGATAAAGTTATACATTGTACTCGTACTTACTATTTCTATTCATTCTTTTCTCATCCTCCCTATAATCTCATCTATCCCTTGGGAATCTGCTTCTACAATAAATCTTTCCTCAAATCTTTTTAACATTTTCGGATTCTTAAGCAATTTTGTGTGTCTTTGATTTGCTTTAATCCTCCTTTGTTTTGTTTTCTTTTCCGCTTTCAGAGGATCGTAATAATACCTATCCCAACCACGATCATCACTATTCCTACTAAGTTCTTTACTGATTGTACTATGTGGTCTCTTCAGTGTCCTCCCAATTTCCCTCATACTTACCCCTTGCTTACGCAAGGCGTAAATTTCTATCCTTTCCTCTTGATTTAGATGGCATTTTTTCTTATTATCCATTTGCATCACTAATATTCTTTAAGATTTAAATTCCCATTTATTATCTTATCTATTAGTGGTGCTTTTTGAATTATAATTAATATTATAAAAAATTGTCTTGAAAAAGCTAAGTAATTTATTATAAGGGTGTTCGATATTGCAATTTTTTTTGCATTTTTTATTATTTTATTTTTTGTGAAGATGGCACAAGTGATTCCTTTGGATAGGGTGAGAAACATTGGTATTATGGCACATATAGATGCTGGTAAAACCACTTTTTCGGAAAGAGTCCTTTATTATACAGGTAAAAAACATAAAGTTTGAGAAACTCATGATGGAGCAGCTGATATGGATTGGATGGATCAAGAAAAAGAGAGATGAATTACGATCACATCAGCGGCGACTACCTGTTTTTGGAAAGACTATCACATAAATGTTATAGATACTCCAGGTCATGTAGATTTTACTGTAGAAGTAGAAAGATCTCTGAGGGTTTTAGATTGAGCTGTGGCAGTTTTTGATGCTTCTCAAGGAGTAGAGCCTCAATCAGAAACAGTTCGAAGACAGGCGGATAAATATAAGGTTCCTAGAATGGCTTTCATAAATAAGATGGATAAAATGGGAGCAGATTTTTTTATGGCTGTTGACAGTATCAAATCAAAACTTACAGATAAATGAATTGTATGTCAAATTCCTTATGGTGCTGCGGATGATTTCAAATGAATAATAGATTTGTTAGATATGAAATTGTATACATTTGAATGAGAGATGGGAGTAAATGTTGTAGAACATGAAATCCCTGCAGAGTTACAAGCTAAAGCTGAAGAATATAGAGAAAAAATGATAGATGCTGCTACTATGTTTGATGATGAATTGGCAGATAAGTTTTTGGAATGATGAGATATCCCAAAAGAATTAATCATAAAAGCTATTAGAAAAGGTACAGTAAGCAACGAATTATATCCAATATTATGTGGGACAGCATTAAGAAATACATGAGTTCAATTAGCATTAGATTATGTTACTAGATACTTGCCTAGTCCTTTGGATAGATGAACTATTTATGGAATAGATCCAGACAATGAAGAGAAAAAACTTGAAAGACACGCTTCTCCTACAGAGCCAGTATCTGCGTTAGCGTTCAAAATTGCATCAGATCCATTTGTTGGTACTTTGACTTTTGTTAGAGTTTATTCCGGAACTATTAAATCTGGGGATTCTTTGCTAAATCCTATTACAGGTCAAAAGGAAAGAGTGGGGAGATTGCTTTTGATGCACGCAAACAAAAGAGAAGAAATTTCAGAAATATGAGCATGACATATTTGTGCGTTCTTAGGATTAAAAGATACAAGAACAGGAAATACTTTATGTGATATCAAAAACCCTATAATACTTGAAAAAATAGAATTCCCAGAACCTGTTATCAACATTTCTATTGAACCAAAAACCAAAGATGATCAAGAAAGATTATGATTAGCTTTGGCAAAACTTATGTATGAAGATCCTACATTTAGAGCTCATTCTGATGAGGAAAGTGCTCAAACAATTATTTCTGGTATGTGAGAATTACATTTGGATATTATAGTAGATAGACTAAAAAGAGAACATAAAGTAGAAGTAAATACAGGAAAACCACAAGTAGCATATAGAGAGACAATTATGGCTGATAGTGTAGAATGAGAATGAGTATTCAAAAGACAAACTGGAGGTAGAGGACAATATGGACATGTATTACTTAGACTTGAGAAACTTCAAGATAAAAACTACGAATTCGTATCAGAAATTAAATGATGAGTGATTCCAAACGAATTTATACCAGCTATTGATAAGGGAGCAAAAGAAACTATGGCTCAGGGTATTTTAGCCTGATATCCTATCATAAATATTAGAGTAGTTCCTTATTTTGGATCTTATCATGATGTGGATTCTTCAGAAATAGCGTTTAAAATTGCGACATTTAGAGCCTTCAAAGCTGCATTTACAAAACCTGAAGCACAAGCTTGTATTTTGGAACCGATAATGAATGTAGAAGTAACGACTCCAGAAGATTATGTTTGAGATGTGATGGGAGATTTATCTTCTAGAAGAGGTATGATTCAATGACAAGAACCAAGAGGTAATGCAACCGTAATCAAAGCTAAGGTTCCTTTGTCAGAAATGTTTGGTTATGCAACTGATCTTAGATCAAATACTCAGGGTAGAGCGAGCTTCTCTATGGAATTTGGTAGCTATGAGAGAGTTCCAGAAAATATTTCAAAACAAATTATAGATGAGAGATCTGGAAAAGTTAAATCAATGGATGAGGAGTAGAAATTCATCTCAACCACCCGGCCCCGTAGTCCTACGGGGCGGGTGGTAGGATATAATAAATGATAAAATAATAAAGTAATAAATAAAATAATATAAGGAACGGTTTTGTAATCGTTCCTTTTTTATGCTGTTGATTTTTGGATGTTAAAACTTATGGGCATATTTTTTAAAAATGGCTAGCTAATATGGAAAGATTGGTAGCTAATTATTTTTTTCCCATAAATATTTCAAATCATCTGCTTTTGTTGTGGGATTTATGCGTATCGTGGGTAGTTTAAATCTTTCATTTATTTTAATTTGTTTACCATGATTAGTTGTACGAGCAAAAATATAATAATCTCCAATCAAACCTAAAACTGCCTTTGAGTATTTCCCAGAAGGATAGCAAAAACTAATTACTGGAGAGTTTGTTTTTTCTTCAATTTCTATTTTAGATTGCTCTAATTCGTGAATTATATTTTTATGGGATAATGATGAAATGTTTGTGTGATTTATTGAATGTGATCATATTTCAAATCCAGCATTAGAAATTTCTTTTATTTGTTCCCAGTTCGCATATTTGGGATCTTTGTTTGGTTTACTGGATATTATGAAAAATACAGCTTTTGCATTATATTTTTTTAATACTGGAAATGCGTTTGTATAATGATCTTTGTGTCCATCATCAAAAGTTAAAATTACAGCTTTGGATGGTATTTCTTTTGTCCCATTTATAATTTTAATTATGTCCCAAAAAGTTAGGGTCTCAATGTTGTTTGTTTGGAAAAATATTAATAACTTTTCTAAATTTTGTGGAGAATAAGACAACTTGTATCATAGTTGGTCTTTTGTGTTAGATGGTATATCTTGAATATAATGAAACATTAAAATCGGGATATCCATAATAATATTATGATTTCTTGAAATAATAGAATTGAATTTTTCTATTTCTTGATTTATATGTGACTCATTTGTCCCGTCTTTTTCTTCTATGTAGTATTCAATTCTGTTTTTGACCATAGATATTTGATTTTTTAAGTTTTTACTGTTAAAAGTGTGATTGTTTCATATAGACAATAAAAAGAAAGAAAACACCATGAACAAAAAGGCTATTATAAAATATCGTATATTTTTTTTCATTTTATTTCGTACTAATCATAAAAATTTATTTCAATAAAATAAAAAGCTGTTGTTGCGTGTCGCGAATAGATTTCTAGATTTTATTCTAAATTACACTAATTATGTTCAAAATTGAAATGACTGGCTTCTCTCTATTTATGGTTTAATTTTCTATTATTAATTATTAACTGTAGAATCTTGTCACTCGATTTTTGTCAAAAGAATATTTTGATTTTCTATTATTATTGTATTCAAAATTTCATCTAGATTCCCTGCTAATACTGAAGGAATATTTGACCAAGATTGTTTGATTCTATGGTCTGTAATTCTGTCTTGTGGAAAATTATATGTCCTTATTTTTTCTGATCTATCTCAGCTACCAATTTGATTTCATCTAATATCTTTTTGTTCTTTTTGCTGTTTATCTAACTCTATTTGATACAATCTAGATCTAAGTACCTCTCGTGCTTTTTCTTTATTTTTTAATTGGGATTTACTATCTCATATATCTACAATCAATCAACTTGGTTTGTGATTTAATCTCACTCATGTTTGGTTTTTGTTAGCATTTTGACCTCCGCAAGAAGATCAAGCATAAGTATCCATTACCACATCTTTAGGATCAATATGTATGCTAACCTCATCTACTTCAGGCATAATTGCAACGGTTACTGTAGAAGTATGAACTCTTCATTGGGATTCTGTGTCTGGGATTCTTTGTACTCTATGCACTCAGCTTTCAAATTTCATCAAAGAGTATACTTTGTCTCAAAATATTTTTACCATAACGAATTTTACTCACCCAATATCTGTGAGTTGCTCTTCAACTATTTCAGTTCTTCGTCACTTTTTTTGAGCAAAAGCTAAATACATTCTCAATAGTTCTGCTCAAAATAAAGCAGATTCGTCTCATCATGCTGCAGGTCTGATTTCTAAGAAAATGTTTTTATCATCATTTGGATCACTAGGTAATAATGCTATTTTGATTTGTTGTTCCAATTCTTCTAATTTGGCTTCAGATTCTTTTTTTTGTTCTTTTGCTATTTCTAGCATATCCTCATCGCTTTCAGCATTTAATATTTCTTTAGCTTCTTCTAGTTGACCATGGTAATTTAGATATTCTTTTGCAAGCTCATATTTTTCTTGCATATCAGAAATTTGTTTGTTTATTTTTATAGATTCTTGCTGATTTCCAAGAGTTTCTGGGTCTATGGCAAGTTCACTTAGTCTTAAGTATTCTTGTACTATAGATTTTAATTTCTCAATCATTTATTAGGGAGTTGAAAATAAAGGGTTTGTAAAGTTTATAAAGTTCATATCCTACCACCTGGGTGCAATTGGTTAGCTCCGCGAACAGCACCTGGGTGGTATAGAAAAAAACTTGTAACTTTATAAACTTTTCACTAATTAGCGTAGCTAGTAAAAAATATTTGCAAAGATAGTGAATATAAATTGAAATATTGAGTTACTAACTGTTCGTAAGAAATTTCAAACAACATTTCTACCTGGTCATAAAATTATTATTAAAAATACAATTGAAATATATGTGGTGTATCTTTCTACAAAGCTAGCAAAATTGTATGAAATCATTTTTACTATTCTAAATCAATCAAGAGGAGGTAATGGTATCAAATTAAATACTGCTAAAATAATATTGATTATAGAAAACTTTATAAAAAATGTAATGAAAGCGTTGGTATTATCCAAGAATATATCGTTGATTCCTAAAGAAAATATTTTAGACAGTATTAATAATAGAATAATTCATATTGTAGCTAAAACTAGATTTGTAGCAGGTCATGCTAGAGCCACTATAAGTTCTCATTTTACTGGATCTTTGTAGTATGTTGGGTTTACTTGAACAGGTTTTCCCCATCAAAATCCTATTAAGAATATCATAAAAAATCAGATAGGATCCATATGTTTGAGTGGGTTGGTAGTTAGTCTTCATTGTAATTTTGGAGTAGGGTCTCAAAGTTTATAAGAAACATATGCATGAGCATATTCATGCAATCATATAGAAATTAGCAGTATTATTGCCAAACTTATTATATCTATAATTGTTGTTCAAAGCATTACGGTTCGTAAAGTTGGTAAGATTTAAGATTTAGTTCCTCCCCTGGGGGAGGTTGTAGCCTCCGATTCATCGGAGTAGGTGGGGGTAAGTAGTCTCAACAATCTCCTCAACCCCCAACTACGATAGAGCAACTTCCCCCAAGGGAAGAATTTTTTTCACATTAAAGTTCATAAAGGTCGTAAAGTTTATAAAGTTTATAAAGTTCGTAAAGTTTATAAAGTTTGTAAAGCCTGCCACGCAGTACTGCGTGGTTCGTCAAGTTTGTAAAGTTCTTTATAACTTGTAACTTTATAAACTTTCAACTTTTTAACTTTCAATTCGTAACTTTATAAACTAGTAGTTTACTTAATTAGGGTTTTTTATAAATTCCCAAAAATTCTTTCGATTCCAAGCTTTCTCTTTGTCTATATATATGTTTTCTGTCAGACTTAAATTTTTGTAAATTTCTTCTCTTCGGTTGTACTCGTACATATTCAATTTTTCCATATCTAGTTTATTTAACATGGATTCTTTAAAATTTAATTTAAGATATTGTCTTCATAAAACAACAATTGGCATATCAGTAGAATGAATATTGTTTATTTCTTCAATAATTTTTGACTTATTCTTTGACTCATTATATTGTTTTAGTAATGAAACTAGTCTTGCATTGCTGTATTGAGATGGATTGTTTTTTGGGTTTTCTACGGAAAATAATTTAGACATATCTGTAGTAAGTCACATGTCTATTATATTCAAAAATACATCATATTCTCCAGCAGTCAAAATTCATTCTAATTCATTTATGTCTGATGATTTTTTGTATGTAAATCTATCCTCGATATCCATTTCTTTGAATATTTGTTTGAGTTTTGCGATAATGTAATTTGATATATTGTTGTCAAAATATAAGATTTTCAAGTCTTCTTTCATTCAAACTCAGTTGTTTGTGTTGTCGTTGTGTAAGTTGTAAAGATTAACGCTTCCGACTTGCTCTTTTTTATCTTTGTTAAATCCAAAAATGGTGTAAGAATTTAATCCAGGATTTAAATTTTTGTTTTTTGGTGTTATCCCATAGTTTGCAGACTGATTTTTTTTACTGTATGTGTTTGGGTAGTATAAGTCTCAACTATTGTGTTGTATAGCTATTTTGTCGTAGCTGTTTTCAAACTTTAAATTTAGCATAAAGTTTTGTTTGCTATCTTCTGTATAAAAAGCGTAAGCTTTTTCTTTATTAGAAAATTTTAGATTTCATGTAAATTCACTAATTCAACTTTCTATAAGTTCTTGTTTCCCCAAACCTCATTTTATGTTTATACGGTTTAAAAACTCCGATATGTTTGCTCATGTAGATGTATATTTTACAAAAATATCTCTATCATACTTTTTCATATATTCATCTTTTTCTGAATCAAAAAACTTGTTTTCAATTAGTCATCATAAGGCTCTTCTCAATCTTACTGTCATTTTTTCTGATTTGGTGTTGAAAAACAATGTGACCAATCTATTGCTCTCAAGGTTTATGGTTTGGTATCATTTTAGATTTTCATCACCAATATATGCATCTATGATAGATCAATTCAATTGATTTATATCTTCCTTGAAATTATCAAAGGAAATTGTGTTTTTGATTTGGTAAAATCATAAATTTGTGTCTTTGCAATCAGATAAATCAAATATTAAACTGTATTGATCAGTGGATTGAGATTTTATTTTTGCACAGTTGTTGTAAACTGGTTCTATTGCAAAACTTTGTTGATACATGTCTATGTTTGGTGCCAAAAGAGCATGTTGTGGTAAAATGTAATTTGTGAAAAATAAAGAATTGTCTTCCGAACTATTTTCAAACACTACTTTTACTTTATCTCATTCCATTTCTACATAAATATTGGAATATTTTTCTAAATATGATAAGTTAAAAGAGTTTTTTTTAATTATTTCATTATATGTAAAATAAAGGTCTTCTATTGATAAAGGAACTCAATTTGACCAAATACTCCCAGTAGTTAAACTAACATGATAAGTTTTGTAATCTCTTGTGGTGACTTCACAAAGTTTGTTTTTGTATTCTGGTTTCCCATTTTGATCAATTGTAAAATCCAGACATTTGTCAAACATAAGTCATTGATAGAATTTACTTTGCCGGTCATTACTCAGGTATGGTAAAAATGATGTTGTGGAAAAAATTCATTCAATAAAAGTACCACCCTTACTTACCACTTGTTTGGAAGAAGCTCGTAGATATTGGTATATCACATATAAGCTGGTTAATATCCGCAATATTAGGGCTACAAAAAAAGTGTACCTTAAGTATCTTTTTAAAGTATTTTTTTCTCTAAAGGAAATCATTTTATTTTACATAGGGTAAAATTAAAGAAATTATAACAAATATTATACTTGTTATCAGTGCTATTTTTTTAAGTTTTCATTCTAATGATTTTTTGCTTCCGTATTCACTTCAAGCTCAAATCCCTCCAAGTGCGGATCCTAAACCTCCCTTTGGGGACATAAGTAAGACGGCTCAAATAAAAATAGCTCAACTAAGCACCAACAATATGGTTAATAGAGTTTTCATAACATAAAGATAAGACAAAATAAAGTATTATACTTTTTAACTATTAGCCAAAAGATTTCAATACTATTTTAAATCCGATCTTATTGTGTTTTTTGAAGTTTTAAATAGATTTTACAAAGCAATTTGTTATTTATAAATTCCTTCGCTTGATAAAATGTTTAAATGATGATATTTGTTTATAGTATTTACTGATAGTAGTGCTTTTTGAATTGTAATTAATGAGATAAGTTTTGTACTTGAAAACAGATAGAAAATATGTAAAAGACAAAGAGTGGGTAATGATGTTTTTGATAACTAAGTGGCACCCTGCTAGAGTGGTCTAATAGACGGGTCTGCAAAACCTTGGTTCACCGGTTCGAATCCGGTGGGTGCCTCCATTGTTGTTCTAATAAGAATCAAGAGAAATTACTCAGTTCCGTCACTATCAAAAAAAGTCTCCAATCAAGGAGCTTTTTTTGTTTTGTTAAATTATATGGTGTTATTTTGCTCTCATCAACATCAACATTACTCGACCTCTAAGTTCTTGGGCTTTGGGATTCTCTATTTTTGTCATAATTCAATCTTTTTTTAGTGCTTCCAAGTGCTTTTCGTAATATATATTATCGTTATTATATTTAGCTCATCGTAAAGCTCTGGATAATACTGTTCCAAATTCTGCTCTGCTCACTATTCCATTTGGATTGAACTCTTTGATTCAAACTCCCATTAAGCCCAATTGACAAGCCTTTGTTACTCCGTTGTCATAATCTTTATTTAAGTCACTAGATATATCTGAAAATTCACATTTTTTATCAAGGTCTGGTTTTTGTAAGTTAAGGCTTAATACATAATTGGCTACCATTTTAGCCATTGCTATTCTAGTTAAATTACCGTGTAAATCTGCTTTATCTATGGTTGGCATAGTGGTTATCTGATTCATATAAGCAAAAATATATGCTTTTTGTAGTTCAATAGAAAAGTCTGTGTTTAAAAGTGATTTTACTGGACTACTATTTTTATTTTCTTCTATAAATTTTTTTATTTGAGATTCTATACTTTCTTCTTCTAGTTTATTCGCTAACAGGTCTAGTTGTTGGTTCCCAGATTCAACTATTCCAGTATTAATTGGAGGAGTGGGCAAAGTTCATCAAGCACCTCAACCTCATCAACCTCATCACCCTCATCCACCTCCTCATGAAGAAGGTTTTGACCTAGTAGTGATTTGAAATGTGGCACTTCCACTTCATACTGTCAGAGTAGATTCAAGTGTAGTAGAATAATTGGGACTTGAATTTAGTCTAATGGATAAGTTATCTCCATTTTCTACTCCAGTACTCAATCATGAAACTAAAATATTATTTTTTATCAATTCTCACGCAGTTATACTAGCGGTAAAAACATGTGATGTTTCCAATCATGATATAATAATTATGTTGGATGTATAAAGTTTATTTAGTTCAGCATTTGTAATTCCTGTAAATGAAAACGGTTCTGGGTCGGATTTTTTATTTCTTGTAGTGATAGTAAAAGTAGCTTGATTTGTTCAATAGCTTAAAGTCATACTATTGGAAACATTAAATTCATTTGGACTAGTCAGTCTAAGTTGAATAGTATCTCAAGAATTAATTGTTCCGCTTGCTGTTTCCCATCATGATGAATTAATTGCATATTCTCCAGTATCAATAGAAATTGTTATTTCACCAGTAGCAAAGAGGGTAACTATATTAGAAGTATAGAGAGTGTTTGGTTCTGCATTTAGTATAGAATTAAAACCTATAAAAAATCGTCATGTTTCACTATATTCTCAAGTATTGTTTTTTAGATCAAAAGCTTTAACTCTCCAGTAATAAGTATTTTGTTCTAAATTAGATATTGTAATCCCAGTAGTATCCAAACTTGTTCAAGTGATTATATTTTGGAAATCAATTCATGTAGATAATTCAAAATAGTATCAACTTAGTCATACACCTTTATCGGTAGCTTCTGACCAAAGAAATTGCATATCAGTTCAAAAAATAATTTCTCCACTTAAAGGGAATATCAGTGTAGGAGCAGTAGGTCAAAAATTATCGAGAGCATAGAGTGTTTGGTATACATTAATTCTTGTCCCCGCAACAGTCTTTCAGCTAAGATTGTCCAAAAAGTCTCAACTATTTATAATTATATTTTTTATCTCTTGATAAGACAAATCTGGTCTAAAACTTCGTGCTAGTGATGCTAATCCAACTACATGAGGTGTCGCCATAGAAGTTCAGCCGTCATATCAATATGCGTCATTACTTATAGTACTCAATATATTTGAACCAGGAGCTCAAACATCTACCGAAATTGCACCATAATTTGAATACGAAGCCAACTCCTCACCACTATTGGTAGCTGCTACACAAATAATATTATCTAAATCGTAACTACAAGGATATGTGGTTGAATCTGAATTTCCATCATTATTGCGTCCATTATTTCAAGCTGCTGCAGGTGGTAGGTAGAGTAACTAGCTTCCTGCAGACTTTTTTACTCTATTCATAATAGAAAATCCCAATCACTCCTCTTTTAATCATTCTATAAATACTAAATCAATTCATTCTTGATCACATTGATGATAAAGTTTGAATAAATTTTGCGCACAAACAATTAAATTTTTTTGCGATCATCGAAATAAAACTTTAATATTTTTGGACAATCAGGAAATAATATTTTGATATTTTTCAACAGTTTCTTTGGTCAGAATTAATGCAATTTTTTTATTTTCTATATTATTTGAAATGTTTCATATTTCTTCCAAATTTTCAATAATTTTGATACTGGCATTGGGAGAATAATGCTTATACATATTTCATGGAGAAAAGTTGGAGATATCAGAGCTATATTCTACAAAAACATTTTGATTATCTGAAAACAAAGTTTCAAAATCCTCTTTTGTCACAAAACCTGGACGATGTATTACAATCTTATAAAAAACTTCTCAATTACTATCTCAAGTGATAGGATGAACAAAAAGTTCATCAACTTTTACCACAGTTGATTCTATACCAACACTACAATCTCATCAATCAATAATTAATTGAACTTTCTCATCAAAATATTCTTTAACCATTTGTGCAGAAGTTGGACTAGGTTTTGTCGAAATATTAGCACTTGGAGCTGCTATTGGTAAATTAACATGCCTCAAAAATTCTAAAGCAACTCGATTTGATGGAATTCTAATTCAGACATAAGGATTTTGAGAAATAACACTCGGAATATTTTCTTTTTTTTTCAAAAGAACTGTAATTGAACCAGGCATAAGTTTTTCTATGATTTTTTCTTCTATAGAATTGGAAATTATAGCATATTTTTGAATTTCACTTTTTTCTCAAACATGGACAATCAAAGGATTATTTGAAGGTCTATTTTTAAGTATAAAAATTTTTTCTACAGCTTTTGTATCCAAAGCATTTGCACCAAGTCCATAGACAGTTTCTGTAGGAAAAACTACAACTTCTGATGCAAACAAAAGTTTTTTAGCATATTCATATGTTTCTATATTTGCTTGTTTAATATTTCCCATTAAAAAAACATTTATCTACTAAATATTTCACAAATAAAATATCAAAAATTATTTTTTATCTCTATCGTCACCACTCTCTTTGAAACGAATAACTATCGGTGTTCATACAAAACCAAAATTTTTTCTAATTGAGTTTTCTATCCATTTTTTCAAAGCAAAATTAGCTCTTTCCTTTTTATTCACAAAAACAACAAATGTTGGAGCATTAATATCTACCTGCGTAATATAGTAAATTTTACAAATTTTATTTTTTGGAAACCTTGGTGGTCTTTGCAACAATTCTGCGTTTATAGCCCTATTTAATTCATTTGTATCAATTCTTTTTTCAGCCTCTTTTTTAATTTTTGAGACCATACTTATCATTTCTCTAACTCCTGTACCATCAGTAGAAATAATAGGAGCTATCGGTATATATTTAGCAAAATCCAATGTCGCTTGAACCTGCTTTTTAATCATTTTTTGTTGGACATCATCCAAAAGATCCATCTTATTGATCGCAAATATAACCGGTAAAGCTAAATCATTGATCTCAGAAAGCAATGTCATATCCCTATGAGTAAGTCATTGTTCGGCATCCAGCATAAAAATCACAGCAGGTCTAACATATTTCAACATTCATTTGATTTTATCGTATGCAATTTTTTCTATACCATGTATACTTCATTTTCTTCTAATTCCAGCAGTATCATAAATTTTATATTTTTTTCCTCACATAGTAAATTCCCCAGTGATATAGTCACGAGTAGTCCCCAAATAATCCTCCACTTTGGCAAGCTCAGTTCAAACTAAAGTATTCAAAAGTGTAGATTTCCCAACATTAGGCTTTCAAATAATAGCTATTCATATAGGATTGTCTATTTTGACATTGTCCGTCCTTCATTCTTTATCTTTGAAATAATCTATTATAAAATCCTCTATTTCAGTTATATTCAAATTATTTTTTGCACTAATTCATATAATTTTTTCTACTCACAAATCATAATAATCCGCGATACCCAAACTTAATTCATTTGGTTTGTAATTGATATCTAGCTTGTTTATAAGCAATACTGTCTGCTTTCTCCTATTGGAATCAAGAATATATTGATATATTTTTTGCTCCTTTGCCGTAACACCAACTGAATCATCTATCACAAAAAGGATCAAATCTGATTCATCTATAATTTTTTTGATATAAGATCGCTCCTCCTCAAATTCAATTAATCAAGGACTATCTGCAAACCTAACATCTCAAATACTATCTACATGAATATCATGAAAAATAATATCTGTAGTAGTACCAGGGATATCAGTTACTATAGCTCTAAATTGTCCTATCAATCTATTAAAAATTGTAGATTTTCAAACATTTGTAGCTCAAACAAGTCATATTTGAAACATAGTGGAAGTAGTAAGTTTATAAAGTTAAAAAACCTGCCTGTAGTATTGCGATTATAAAGTTTTTAATTAGAATTCCTCCCTTGTAAAGCGAAGAAGCTGAGTCGAACCCCGATTTGTCGAGACAAAGGGAAGATTTTTTTAATAAGGTTCGTTTCTTAATATTATAAAGTCAATCAGAATAATTAACTTTCCAAAAATCGTATAAAACCAATTTACTAGAATGAACTATACTTTTTTAGTATGTAAAGTAAATGCAAAATAATGTAAGAAATGATTTTATTTTTTCATAAAACAAAAATCTGTGTTTTAGCACAGATTTTTATTTGAACAAATTATTATTTATTAAGGCAGCCCCGCAATTCTGCGGGGCTACAACATTATTGTGTTGTTTTATCATTTTAACATTTTATCAATTCATCACTTTATCACGAATGTTTTTTACTGTAATAACGGGCGGTTGATAACCGCCCCTACATCGTTTTATCAATTTATCGTGAGCGAAGCGAACAATTTATCACTTTATCCCGAACGAAGTTCACCCCGCTAAGCATAGCAAGCATTTAATGTTCTAACAAAAAAAATCAAAGACATAAAACTTAGCATTGAAAAAACTTTCCACAAAATTAGAGTCACAGTACTATTTTAAAATCAAAAAAAATATGCCGATATTAGTTGTTTGAATTTTGCTCATGATATACTGAATCTTAGCAGTTTTTAGTGTGAGCATACATAAATCTTTTACTTTGACATTAGCTTTGGGAGGAGATCCTACAAATTATTTTTATTTTGTAAGACATTTAAAGAGCATTATTATAGCCATAGTAACCGCTCTGATTGTTTATAGGATACCAATAAGCTTTTTTCAAAAACAAAAAAATATCATAATAATTACAATTATTGTGTTTGTATTACAAATATTAGTTTTTGTGCCATGAATATGAATTGAAATAAATTGAGCAAGATGATGGTTGGATATACCGTTTTTGCCGAGTATTCAGCCTTCAGAATTTTTTAAATTATGATATGTTTTATTTATTGCCTGATGGTTGATTAGGAAAAAAAAGTCTATTGATAATGATAATCAACTAACATTATCGTTTATTGTGATAAATATATTTTCATTATTAATATTTATTTTTATACCAGATTTTGGAAGTGCTTTGGTGATGGGACTAACTGGACTAATAATGGCTTTTTATACATGAATGGGCCGAAAAAAAGTAATTGGAATTCTTGTAATATGAGTAAGTGGTGCTATTATTTTTGGGACGATAGCATCTAGATTTAGCACTAGATTTGCTTATTTACAAAAAAGAATGAGCTATTTTATTAGTGCACCAAATGATGAGGATAGCAAATGAGTAGGATGGCAAAATGAACAAGCTTTGGCAGCAATATGATGATGAGGGTTTGCGTGAAAGTGATATTGAAAATGATTACAGAAATTTGGCTATCTTCCAGAAGCACAATCAGACTTTGTGTTTGCGGCATTTAGCGAAGAAGTATGATTTTTGGGAGCTATAGCCCTTTTATGATTATACTTTTACCTGATGTATTATGTGATCACAAAATTGGTATATGTAAAAGATGAGTACAGTAAAATGATAGCTATCGGACTTTTGTCATTGATTATAATACAGGCATTTATAAATATTGGGGTAAATCTGAAAATATTACCGAATACATGACTGACATTACCATTTATTAGTCACGGTGGAACCGCTATAATGACCAATATTATATCCTTGATGATCTTATATAAAATAATAAAAAATAGATAGTCGCTGTTAGTCGATAGTCAATAGTCTATAGTCGCTAGTCATTAGACATTAGTCATTGGCTAACAACTAGCGACTGTAGACTAGCGACTAATGACTATCGACTAGTGACAACTAGCGACTATCAGCTTTATCTTCTTAGAATACGATTCATGAAAATAGTTATAGACAATCACAACATACTAAGTATACAGTATCCAGAAATAAATGAAACAAAAGAATATTCTTATAATTTAGATTGATTTGAATTTTGTGATTTCAATAAATGAATAATCGTTTACCACAAAAAACAATTCAAAATCATCCATTTGAGAGATTTGTGAGATAAAATGTGAGTTTTTATGGTATGACAAAAAGATGAAGAATTGGAAAATATTGAATTAAATCTAGAAAGTGTTGAACATGCTCTAAAATTATTTAGTTGATTTGATGAAAACACCGGACATAAATACTATTTTTTGGCAAAATACAGTGAAAATAAGGTAGATATACTAAATGATAATCTAAAAAAATTATGATCTAAAGTTGTTGTAGATAAGACAGAAAAATGATTTTGTATCGACAATAAAGACACAAACGAAGATGAAATAATATATGATCCAATAAATTTTTTGTTTGGATTACGGTTGGTTTATGGTGATTTGAATATCAAAAACAATGAGTTAAAATCTATAAAAATACAAATACCATTATTTTCATCATTTCAAGAAAACGAAGAACTTATAGATGAATGCGTAAATAGCCTCACAGATAATAATATTTTTTTCAAAAAAAATATTCAAAAAGTTAAAGATGGAATAGTTTATCAACTAACTAGTTCAGATTTTGAATTACTAGAAATATTTGCAAAATTATATCAAAGTATTGAAAAATGACTAAAAATAAGTAAAGTAGACGAGCTTGAAACAGTAAAACTACAACTCATCGAGTTCATAAAAACAAACGATAAAATTCCAAGCAACTGAAAAGAAGAAGTATTAAAAGAGTTGGAAAATTGAATAATCAAAATCCTAGTGAACAAATAAGTTTATAAAGTTACAGGTCGATGGTTATCCCCCTTTTCAAGGGGGATTAAGGGGGATTAAATGAAAACATTAATTTATCACAAAATCCCCCCTTCCCCCTTATTAAGAGGCTATAACTTTACGAACTCCGCCACGTAGCCCGCCACGCAGTACTGCGTGGCAGGCTTTATAAACTTTATAAACTTTACAAACTCATTTACTAAGTAGGGGCATGGTGTAATGGTAACACAACGGTCTTCGGAACCGTCACTGTGGGTTCGATTCCCCCTGTCCCTGATTTGAAAAACTAAAAACATCAAAATAGAAAAATCCCTGATTAAAGTAGGGATTTTTTATATAAGCTTATAAATTTATCCAAATTTTCTACTTCATCATCTTTAGCTCTTTTGTTTCGATGTTGTTTGTGGCATTTCTCACATTCAAACAAAATTTTCATATTTCAATTGGCTATAAAATACTCTCTAGGATACATTTTCCCATGACAAGTAGTATTTCTATCTCAAGGAATATCTCAATCTACATGCAAAGAAACAAAACAATACGGACAGTGATTTCTGCATGTTTTGGAAGCTAGGGGAATTTCTTTTTTGCAATTTATACAAATAAAACTTTCGTTTATTTTTTTCATATCTAATTTGGGGATAAATGTTGTATTCCAAAGCCTTGTTTATACAAGGAATATATTTTTAGTCATTTTAGCAATGATATAATATTATAGTGCTTGTTCATTCACAGTTTGGTCGTATTAAACTGATTAACTATATTATACCGATTTAAGAATTTTTTGAAAGATGTTTTTTTTGGAAATAAAATTATGATGAGAGTTGTTGAAATTGTGAGATGAATATTTTTTGGTTTTATGAAAAGAGCTTAGTTTCTCAGAATAATATAAATATGAAATAATAGAAGATGCTTTGAGCTTTGAAGTAGTAGAAAATAACTTTTTGAATAAAAAAACTATAGAATTTTTGCACCGGATGGTTTATTGGCGATATGCTTCTTTGGGGTTTGTGTGCTTTGACTTCTTATTTAATCAATTTATCTACAAATAATATAGCATCCAAATGGTCGATTTCATGCTGAACTATAAATGCATTGTAGTTTCTTAGCTTTTTTTTCTTTTTTCTACCGAAGATGTCTAAATATTCTACCACTATATTTTGGTGTCTTTTTACTTTTCAAATTACATTAGGGACTGATAAACAAGCTTCTTTTGAGATTGACATTTCCTTGGATTTTTCGGTAATTTCTGGATTTATCATGATATCTTCGTCTATTCGTTCTGATCATTTTTTGTTTTCTTTCCAAAAAGTAATAGCAATCATCCTAATATTTCTTCATAATTGTGGGGCTGCTAGTCATACTCAATCATATTCGTACATTAGTTCCATTAAAGTTTCTGCGAATTCCAAAATATCTTGATTTATAGAATCTATTTTCTTACTTTTTGTTCTTAAAATTTTGTTGTCTGATCATGTTTGTACAGGATAGAATTTTTTTAAATTAATCATTTTTTAGAAAAACAAACTTTATAGTAAAAATAATTACACTTGGAGTACTGAGTTGTAGTTTATTTTTTAATACTTGAAAATCAATTCAAAATAAATATTATTACTGTGATCGTGTTCGACAAATGTGCAGATACTCTGTGTAATAAGTAAACCTGTGGAGAGGTGGCAGAGTGGTCGAATGCGGCAGTCTTGAAAACTGTTGTTCGTTCACACGGACCGTGGGTTCAAATCCCACCCTCTCCGCCATTTATCACCAAATTACTATATGACATTTAGAAGCAAAGGATTAGATTATTTAAAATTTTCAATCACTTTATTTTTATTGTTTGTGTTTGTATTGGTTATAGTATATGCGGACAAATTCCAAAAATGACCCGATACATTGTATGTAAATACGGTTGCGTTTGCACAAACAAACTCTGATGAACAGCATTTGATCAATCTAGAGTATGTTACTGCAGAAATATGAGAAGACAACAAATGAGTAATCAATTATATAGTTCAGCCTGGAGATACTTTATCAAAAATTGCTAGTACTTTTGGTACTACTGTTTCTCATATCAAAAAAACAAATAATATTAATTGACCGATACAACCAAATCAAAAACTGATTATTACTGATGAGTCAGAAGGATTGATTTATACTATAGATTGAACTCAAAATATTTTGGTGTTTGCAAACAGGTATGGATTGAATGTGGAGGATTTAATGTCGTTAAACTATATTCAAGATGAAACGGAGATGCTACAAGATTGACAGGAAATATTTGTTCCTATTACATTGGAAAAAGCTTATGATATTTGAATGATGGAAAGACCTAAACCTGTCTACAAACCAAAAACTACGGTGACATACAAACCTACAATTACAAAGCCAACAGTTTCTTCTTATGTTGTAAGTAGTAGGACTCCCTCAGTTGCTTCTATTTGAGATTATTCTAGCTCTTCTATATTATCTAGTTGGGTGTTTAATAAAAATATTAATAATAAGTTTTATGCATGACACTGTACTTGGTATATAGCAGCCATAACGCCTCAAATCTTCCCATATTTAGATGATACTTCTCAAGCTAGACCTTTTGGTTGAAATGCAAATCAATGGTATGCAAATGCAAAGTCTGCTTGATTTAGTGTTGGTAGTAAGCCTGTTGCATGATCCATAGTTGTTTATCGTAGATGAGGATGATGATATGCAGGTGCAGGACATGTAGCAAAAGTTGTTAGTTATAATGCATGAGCTTGAACTATGGTTGTAGAGGAAATGAATGGAAGTAAAAAATTTGTAGTACAAAGGCGTACAGATAGAGTAGATAATCCAAATATAATTTGATATATTTATATGCCTGCTACTCCTTGGGTCCCAAATTAAAATCAAAATATTTTTATTAAAAAAATCTCGTTATTTAATAATGAGATTTTTTTTGGTTGAATTAAAAGTTTGTAAATATTTCGATCCCTATTTTCTCTTTTAAAATCTTTCCAAAACCCCTCTTCTTCCTCTAAATCACCCCTG
>Ga0209719_1001769_pt1 | contig 25209 bp, 22 predicted proteins | sample AD_JPNAS2_MetaG_FD_184421 | JGI IMG/M metagenome (GOLD analysis project Ga0209719, IMG submission 184421) | Active sludge microbial communities of municipal wastewater-treating anaerobic digesters from Japan - AD_JPNAS2_MetaG (SPAdes) (version 2) | ecosystem: Engineered > Bioreactor > Anaerobic...
GCGGAAGTCTTCTCGGGGGACGCGGCCTTTTTCCCTGCAGTTTTCTTGGCGGCCGCCGGTTGCCTGTTGCGCATGGGCGAGATCCTTCTGAGATGGGGAGGCCCGACAACGTTCGACGATGGTGACGCCCTTCGACGATTGCGACTATACGAAAAGCGTTTTCCGGTGTCAAGGCAGGGCCGGAAATGTTCTTGACAGCCCGTCCGTTTCCCGCAATCCTCCCATCAGAGGGAAGCGGGCGTTTCCGCTTCCCGGAATGACGCCGAAAGGAAAGGAATCATGAGTGATCCGCGCGCCTATGCCCGCAAACTGGCCGCCGAGGCCGTTTCCCGGGGGGAACCGCTTGCATGGTTCGAAACGCTGTATGCCAGGGGATTGTCGGAGGGAATCCCGATTCCCTGGGCCGACCGGAAGCCCAACTCCAATCTCATCGAACTCTTCGCAAAGGCAGGCGGGCTGCCGGCCGCCGGCCGCGCCCTCAAGGTCGGCTGCGGGCTGGGCGACGATGCGGAGTGGCTTGCCGGCAGAGGGTTCGCGGTGACCGCGTTCGACATTTCGCCGAGCGCGATCGCCGAATGCCGCCGGCGGTTTCCGCAGAGCAACGTGGACTATGTCTTCGCCGACCTCTTCCGGGCGCCGGCGGACTGGACGCGGGCCTTCCCGCTGGTCCTGGAGGCCTATACTCTGCAGGTCCTTCCGCCGGAACTGCGCGAGGAGGCGGAAGAAAGAATCGCCGGCTTCGTCGCCCCCGGCGGGTGTCTCCTGGCCGTTTCCCGCGCCCGCGGGGAAGAGGAGCCCCGGGGAAGCATGCCCTGGCCGCTCACGGAGGCGGAAGTGCGCAGGTTCGGGGCGTTCGGCCTGACGGAAACCTTCTTCGAAGACTTCGTCGATTCCGAAGAGCCGCCCGTGCGCCGCTTCCGGGCCTGTTTCCGGAGGGACGCGGGCTGAAGGCCGGCGAAGGCGAAAAGGGAGTGACGGAGATCCGACGATGAACGAGGCCGCCCCACTCTGCCATCCGGAGCGTGACGCCGTCAAGGAGGCGCGGGCCTTTGCCGACCGGGCGTTTTCGCGCGCGGCCGGCGCGCCGCTCGTGGAAGGCAATTCCGTCCGGCTCCTCAAGAACGCCTGGGAGAATTACCCGGCGTGGCTCAATGCCATCGAGGCGGCGAAGCACCACATCCACTTCGAGAGCTACCTCGTCCACGAGGACCGGACGGGACGTGCGTTCGCCGACGCGCTCATCGCACGGGCGCGGGAAGGCGTGCGCGTGCGGCTCATCTACGACTGGATGGGCTGCTTCGGCAGGGCCTCGCGGCGTTTCTGGAGCCGCCTGCGCGCGGGCGGCGTCGACGTGCGCTGCTACAATCCCCCGCGCCTGGACAGCCCGCTCGGCTGGCTCTCGCGCGACCACCGCAAGATGCTCGCAGTCGACGGTCAGGTCGGCTTCGTTACGGGCCTGTGCATCGGACGGATGTGGGAGGGCATCCCCGACAAGAACATCGAGCCGTGGCGGGATACGGGCATCGAGGTGCGCGGCCCCGCGGTCGCGGACATCGAGCGGGCCTTCGCAGAGGTCTGGGCGATGACCGGCGCCCCGATCCCGGAGGGCGAACGGGCGGACGGGAATGGGCCCGGCCGCGCCGGCGACACGAGCCTGCGCGTCGTGGCAAGCGCCCCCGCAACGGCCGGCATGTTCCGCTTCGACCACCTCATCGCCGCGCTGGCGCGGGAAAGGGTATGGCTGACGGACGCGTACTTCGCGGGGACGACCGCCTACGTTCAGGCCCTGAGGGCGGCGGCGCAGGACGGCGTCGACGTCCGCCTGCTCCTGCCGAACGCGACGGACATCCCGCTCCTGAGGCCGCTGTCGCGGGCGGGGTACCGTCCGCTCCTGGAGGCGGGGGTGCGCGTCTTCGAGTGGAACGGAACGATGCTGCACGCAAAGACGGCGGTGACGGACGGGCGCTGGACGCGCATCGGTTCGACGAACCTCAACATCGCCAGCTGGTTCGGCAACTGCGAGCTGGACGTGGTGGTGGAAGACGAGCCCTTCGCGCGGGCGATGGAGGATATGTACCTCGAGGACCTGGAGAACGCGACGGAGGTGGTCCTGGATGCGAGGCAGAAGGTGCGCGCGCCGGGCGCACCGCGCCGCGCGCACCGGGTCATGACGAGCGGCGCCGGAAGCGTCGGGCGTGCGGCGGCCGGGGCGGTCCGCATCGGAAATGCGGTCGGCGCGGCGTTCACCGGCCGGCGCGTGCTGGAGCCCGTCGAGGCCCGCCTGATGACGGGCGGCGGCGCATTGTTCCTGGTCCTCGCCGCCCTCGTGGCCTTTTTTCCCCGCACGCTTGTCTATCCGCTTCTTCTGCTTTTCGCCTGGTTCGGGGCGGCGCTGTTCTACAGGAGCTGGAAACTGCACCGCGAGGGCCGGAGAAAGAAAGACGCGCTTCGTCCGCAGGCCGCGTCGGGTCGGGCCGCGAAAGAGGAGGACGGCCTGCCGCGGCAGTGACCGGGCACTGACGGAGATTAGGGACTCCCGGAATTGAAGCTCTCCGGAGCAAGCCCCGGAGAATCTTCGGTCTTCAAGGAAGGGATCTTGGACATCATTCGCCCGCTTGCCACGCGGCAAGCCGCGGGGAATGCGCTCGCTGCCCGATTCAAAAGGTGTACGACACGGAGAACGCCCCGAAGAACTGTTCGTCCCTCTGGGTTTCGAATTCCTTCGTCCGGTAGACGTAGGAATGGGTGATCTTGAAGCGGTCGGCGATCAGCCCGATGCCGCCCACGACGTCGGCGACAAACCGCCGCTTGTCGACGCTGTGGCTCTTCTGGAAAGTGTTCCCGTCGAGGAAGATGTTCCGGGCCACGGCATTCCCGTCGACGGCGAGAAAGAGATGGATGCCCCAGCGCCTGGAGGGCTGAAGGAGCCGCGGGTCCGCATCGTCCAGGGGGGCGCTGCTGTCCGATCCCGGCCGGATGAGATAGGTCCCGTAGTCGTTCGGGAGGTTCCAGCCGAAGCGCACCTGCCCGCCCAGGTTGGCCCCGGTGTAGACATTTCCCGCGGCGATGCCCATGTGGGGGATGCAGTCGAACCCGAGGCCTTCGGCGCTCTTGGCCTGAAAGGCCCTCCACTTGCGCTCGAAGAAGACATTGACGGCCGGTTCGTCCCGGAGCTGATGGTCCCAGCCCTTGGGATCGACGGAACCGATCCAGCCGTGGATCACCCTCTGGCAGTCCTCGGCGTAGGAGTGGCGGCCGACGACGCCGACGTCGAATTCGAGGGTGTCCATCTGGCTCCGGCTCTTGCTGTGGAGCGCGAACCCCAGGTAGGTGATGCCGGCATAGGGACGGTCGTTCACGATCAGGTCGCTCCGCTCCTTGTCCTCGGGCGTGTAGATGTTCTGCCCCAGCGAAAGGGATACCGATCGCTGGTCCCCGGGCTCGTTGACGAACGGCATCCGCTCGATATAGGGATGCATCCACTTCGGCACGAGCGGCGATTCCCGGTAGTTCGAGAGATCCCGCGAAGTCCACGAGAGCTTGGTCCCGTGGGTGTAATAGCGGTCGCGGTTGTTGAAGCCGAAGAGGTCGTTCTCCAGATAGAGGGTCACGGTGTCCGCCTTCCGCGCCTCCCTGTCGACGGCCGGACAGGGTTGCGGCAGGAGGAACGACAGGAGGATCGGGACGGCCGCAAGAAACGCTCTGAGGTTCATTCCCCGGAAGCCTTTCGCCGGGGCGGTTTCCCCGCCGGGCGGCGAGGATCGGGCCGGCAGGCGGCGCAATCCTCGAAGCCGCCGGCCACGCCCATTCTGCGGGCAAGGCGCCGGTGCTCTTCCGGCGAGATCCACGAGACGCGGAGGTAGTTCGCGATCGCCTGGTCGTCCATGCCGATGCGCCGCGCCTCGCGCACGGTGACTTCATAGGCCTCGATCTCCGTCTCGCGGTCCACGTAGGACTTGCTGCGGTCGTAGAGATCCCGCCCCTGCAGGTGCTGCTTCACGTGGCAGAGTTCGTGGATGATGTCGAGATAGAGGAATTCATCGGGGGCGTTCCGCAGGTGGACGAGGCCGATGGTGATGGCGCCGTCGCGGTTGTCGACGAACATCTCGTGGGGCAGGTCCGCCACCAGAACCCGGATGCGCGCCAGGACCTGCTCGATTTCCCCGGCGCCGGCGAAGATCTCCTTCAGGACGCCGTACGAGCGGATGTCGGGATAGACGTCCGCCAGAAGGCATTGCCCCGGTTCCCGCAGACGGTTGATGCAGAAGAGCTTCTTCATTTCACCCTTCCGCCTTTCCGCCCGCCGCTTCCAGGAGCCCGTCCCAGTCGAGGCCGCGGAAAGTCTTGTGAAGGAGATGGTCGTCGTCGACGGAGAAATAATCGAGGCGGGTGAAGACGCTGCGGCAGACCGCTTCGACGCCCGCGGGCGGTACCACGTCGTCGTGGATGCCGTGGTAGACGACGGCGGGCACCTCCGAGCGCATGGCGAGATAGGGCTCGAACTCGGGCAGGGTGAGGGCGGGCGCGAGCAGGACGATCCTCCGCACGCGGTCGGCGTGACAGAGGGCGAAGACAGCGGCCATCAGGCCGCCGTAGCTCGATCCCACCAGCACGAGGTTTTCCCGGCCGTCGAGGACGCGGCGCAGCTTGGCCATCCTGTCCTCGAAGGTCCCGGAATAGTCCTCGCGCAGCACCTCCGGGTATTTCTCCGCGAAGAAGAGTCCCTTCGTGCCCCGGCTCGACGTGTCCAGCCCGTGAATGTAAACGCCCGTCGTCTTCATCCCGCCCCTCTCTTCATATCCGATGTCTTCACGATGAGAGACTATGACACCATGGGGCGAGTTTCGCAACCCTCCTATTCCTTCCCGGTCAGGTAGGTGTCGTAGGTGGGGGTGAAGGGTCCCCGCTGGCCGAGACTCTTCACCAGCAGGTGGGGGCTTTCCTTGGACAGCCACAGGATGATCCGCGGCATCAGGATCGGCACGCGGACGAGGACGTCGATGCGGTAGCACTCGAAGGTCCCGGCGGCCACGCGCACCTGCTCGACCGCCGCCTGGTGGGCGGTGACATCCACGGAATGCCCGGAAAAATCGATCATGAAGAGCTCCCACCGCGACCCGGTGTCAAACGGAAACAACCGCAGAAGAAGGACGAGCGATGCGTCCACCCCGAGGACCCGGTCGGTGGGAAGGCGGACTTCCTTCTTCGTGCGGTCCGTTCCCTCGATGCGTTCCAGGTAGGCCGTGCCGCCGTTCCTTCGAACGGTCTCCGTCACGGCCCTGCCGCGGGCGTCGATGATCGTCCTTGCCGCCGAAAGGAAGCGGCCTTTTTCGTCGGTAACGATGGCCACCTTCTTCCGGGACACGGCGGACGCGATGACGGACCGGTACTCCATCGCCGTTGCGGTAGAAAGTACTTCGACCTCGATGTCTTCCTCTTCGCCCTCCACGACATGGCCGGCGGGCACGGAATGGTACCGGTAGATGTGCCGCGACGCGGTCGGCGCTTCGAGGGCCGGCGCGCCGGCCGCGCTCTGCGGATTCACGGACTGAAGAAGCAGGAGGAGGCCCAGAAGCGGGAACGACGATTTTCTGATCATAGGAAAGAGGCGAGTGGAACCGCGGCGAACCAGATGACGTAGCCCAAGGCCAGCGCCATGACGCCGTTGATCCTCCGGTCGTAGTCCTTTGAACGCATCATCCCGGAAAGCACCCACAGGAGGGTGCAGGCGTAGAGCGCGATCAGGACCGTGCCGGCGGTCCGGACGCCGCCGCCCGCGAGGACGCCGGGGAAAAGGAGCGCCCCGGACAGGGCCGCCAGGGCGACGCAGCAGCAGGCGATGAAGGCCGCGATCCCCGGCCCGAAGATCACCGCCACCGTCCGCTTGGACGCGAGGCTGTCGGCCGGTCGATCCGGAAGGCCGGCCAGCGTTATGGCCCCGAGGACGGAGAAGAAGAGCGGCAGACTCAGGAGCCACGGAAGCGCGTTGCTCAGCGTGCCGGCCTGAAAGACATATCCGCACAGGACCAGATAGAAGCTGTGGGTTCCACTCACGACGAGTTCCCCCAAGCCGCGGTAGCAGAACTTGAAGGGAGGAACCGTATACCCCAGGCCGAAGAAGATCCCCGTAAGGAGCATGGCCGCCGTGAGGAGGGGCGGGGCGTTCCGGCTGACTGCCGGAAGCGCGGACCCCAGCAGTGCGATGAGGACCAGCGACACGGCGATGCCCGCTCGGATATCGGAGGGAGAGAGCCTTCCCTCCACGAGCATTCTGGTGCCGCCGGTAAAGATGCTGAAGTTTGCGTTGAGGCGGTCCGTCTCGTAGTCGTAGTATTCGTTGGCGAGGATCGTACAGAATTCGATCAGGAACAGGGCGGCGTATCCCAGGACGAAGGCGGACGGGCTGAACGGTGCGGCGGCCGCGGCGGCAGCCGCACCCATGGCGTACGCGGCGAAGGCCATGGGATAGAACGGAAACCTCGCCACGAGGAGCCATGCGCCGAGTTTTCGCCCGGCAGCGGCGCGGTCCGATAGACGGGTCCCGATTCCTTCATTCATGGACGTGTGCCCTCATCCTTCAGGGCAGGACCTCGATGACGCCCTCCATGCCGTTCTCCCTGTGGCTGGGGAACAAAGGAAATTTCTCCGTGCAGTAAAAGGGATACCTGCCCTGCCTTGTGGGCGTGAAGCTGATCACCCGGGGAACGTCGTCGAGATCGACGGTGAAATCCATGCCGGCATCGGGCGATGACATCACGATGTTGTGGGGCATCAAGCCCGATTCCTTCACGACTTTCAGTTGAACGGGCGCATTCGCCTTCACGATGATGTGGTTCGGCTTGAAAAAATACGACCCCCCCACGATCTCTATCCTTTGAACGCCGTCCTGGCCCGCGGCTGCAACCGCCGGGGACGGAAGCCTGTTCTCCTGAGCCGCCGCGGCCTGGCAAACCAGTGGGAGCAGAAGGGCAGGAACGATCAGAAAGCGGGCGGTGCGTTTCATCGGGGCGCTCCTTCTCACGACGGGATTCAGGCTCGTCGATCCACTATAGAGTTGCGGCGCAGGCGCGCTCAATCAGGGAATCCCTGATTTTCGACTTCACGTACCCTTAGGGGAGAGAAGAGGTCTCCCCGGCGCCGCGACTGTCAGCGGGGATGCGGCAGGGAGCCCCGGTAGAACGGCTCGCATTTCCCGCCCTGAGCGAAACGCTCCGCCTTCCTGTACAGGCTCAGGACCGGGCCGGCCAGGGACTCGAGCGCGCCGGCCCGGGGGGACCCGAAGGGGCCGCTGATGCCCTGCGTGAATTTCGCGCATCCCCTCTCGTCGAGAATCGCGACGGTGATGCCGTCGTACCGTTCGGTGGTGAAGTCGAGCTTCCCCTTCAGGGCGACGCGGATGGTGCGCGTCGCAAGCGCGCAGTCGACGGCATCGGCGATGCCGTTCTTGATCTGCCAGCGTGAGACGAATTGCCGGATGGCGCCCTGCCCGCCCCGGGTCCGGTAATAGAGGTCCCCGTAGCGGTATGCGCCGAGCGCGGCGCTGCCCAGGGGGCCGGCGATGAAATAGGCGCCGACGTCGGCCAGGTTGAACTCCTGGGTCGCCGCGTAGGAAGAAAGGACCTTTTCCAGGTCCACGGTAGGGGTGGTCAGATCGCTGCCCCGGAGGGAGACCATGCCGTCCGTCCCGCCCGGGAGGATCCGCCCCTCCTTTTCCTTCACGGTCAGGGAGAAAGAGAGGTCGCCCCGGCCGCCGATCAACCTGTCCGCACCGAACGATCCGGTGAGTTTCCCGAAGTCCGCGTTCGGGACCTTCAGGGAAATCCGGTACTCGATATCGGTCCCCGCTGCATCCATCCGGAGGCTCCCCTCGCCCCTCGCGCCGAATACCTCCAGGATCGGGAGATCGAGGAGGAGCACCCCCTGTCCGGCCTTCACGGCGCCGCTGGCGTCGCCGATCCGGAAGGCATTCCGCGTCACCTCCCGCCAGGCGGCCGTCCCCGTGAAGGAGAGGTTCCTCAGGAAGCCTCCGGCGGAGCCGGCCAGCGAGAGATCCCGAAGAGTCAGTTGCAGCCCTTTCAATTCCGTGGTCTTGCCCGTCCGCTCGTCGCGGTAGACGAGCGAACCGTCGGACAGCCGGAAGTCCTTCAGGCGGAATGCCCCTCCCGGCGCCCGGCCCGGCGGCTTCCCCGCGCCTTTCGCAAAATTGTACCTGCCGTCCTTCTCCTTCACGATCGCGGCGGACGGCCCGGCAAGGCTGCATCCCGAGATCCTGAACTGCCCCCTCAGCAGCGGCAGCAGCTCCAGCGCCACCCCGAGGCGCTCCACGGCGAGGATCTGCCCGGCTCCGCCCGTGACCCGGACGTTCCTTGCCGACAGGCCGAGGGGAAACAGAGAGACGGTCAACTTCCCCCCGATCCGGACTTCCAGCCCGACCGCTTCGGAGGCGGCGGTTTCGATCCCCGGCTTGCAGGAGTCGATGCCGAAGAGGAACAAGGCGGAAGCTGCCAGGAGAAAGAGGACGGCGAGACCGCCGGCCAGGATCCGTTTCGTTGCCCGCGTTGCGTTCATGGCCCGGCCGTCCTCTTCTTCCGGGCAAGCATGTCCCGGAGAAAGCCGTGAATGAGCGCTGCGCCGGACGCCCACGTCGGATGTCCCGCGTATCGCTTCCTCGCCGCCAGGCCCATGCGGGCAAGCAGTTCGCGGTCGCGAAGGAAGCGGCCGATGCGGTCGGCGAGGGCCGCTTCATCGCCGGGGGCCACGAGAAATCCCTCGACGCCGTCGGCGACGACCTCCGGGACGGCCCCCGCCGTCGAACCGATGACGGGCAGCCCGTAGGCCATCGCCTCCAGGTAGACGATGCCGAAACCCTCGTAGAAGGAGGGAACGGCCAGGCAGTGGGAAGTCCCCAGGAGATCCGCGAGCCTTCCGTCGCTGACCGGGCCCGTCCACGCCACCCGGTCTTCGATGCCGGCCCCGGCGGCGAGGCCCCTGACCTGCGCGGCATAGGGGATGTCGGCGGAAAGGCTTCCCGCGACGGTCAGATGCCAGTCCTCCCCCCGGAGCCGTCCGAGGGTGGAGACGAGGGTGTGGAGGCCTTTGCGCGGGATCACATTTCCGACAAAGAGGATTTCCAGGGGGCCGCGTCTGCTGCGCGCCCGGACCCCCCCGTCGGCCACGGCGGGCCGGACGTGGTCGCCTCCCGGGCAGGCCACGACCGACGGCCGCTCCCCGCCGAGAAGATCTTCCAGGACCGCGCGTGTTGTCCGGCTGTTGAAGATGAAGCCGTCGACGCCTTCCAGGTACGCCTTTTCCATCCGCCGGCAGAGGCCGGCCATTCTCCCGTCACGGGCCTCCGAACTGCGCAGGTGGTGCACAACGGAGATGATGGGGCCGTCCAGCACTCTCCTGAATCTGGCATTCAGGCGGAGGAGGGAGGGATGGCAGAGTTCATCCTGAAGCAGCACGTCCGGCCGCTGCTCCCGAAGGGCTTCCGGCAGGCCGCTGAAGAAGCCGTCCGCAAGACAGGAAAGGTAGCCGGCCGGGCGCAGCGACAGGACCTCGAGCTGCGCGCCGGCAGTCCGGAGGCCATCCGCCATCATGCGGTCGTAGAGATAACCGCCCGAGACCTGGTCCGGCGCTCCGTAGATCATCAGGGCGATCTTCACGGAACCTCCCGGCGGCAAGCGGCCCACGCGTCTTCGTTTTCGAAGACCCTGACCTGGACCGAGGCGATGGGCGGATTCTTCAAGCCGCCGGCGAACCACCGACAGCACTGGTCGGCGAGGCGTTCCATGGTGGGGCTCAGGCCGGCGAATTCGGGAAGGTCGTTGAGAAGCCTGTCCGCGATGCGGTCCACGATCCCGTCCAGGCGGCGTTCGATTTCCAGGAGATCCAGGAGATATCCCTGGCTGTCGAGGGCCGTCCCCTCCAGCCGGATCTCGAGGAGATAGCTGTGGGGATGCTCCTCCCCTTCTCCGCCCCGGCTGCCGGGCTGGAAGTGGCGGGCCGTGAAGTGCCGTCGAACCGCAACCGTGAACACGATGATGATCCTTTCTCCCGCGGCGGCGGAGGCGTCCTTCGACATCGCCCCGGCGGGCTTCGCTGTGCGCCGGAGCGCATCAATACTGAAGAATCACCTGGAGGCACCGCTCCGGCTGCCTGTCCAGGAAGTCGTATGCTTCGCGGGCATGGGCGAAGGGGAAACGCTGGGTGACGAGGCGCGCGGCATCCACCTTCTTCAGGAGGGACCAGGCAAGGCCCAGGCGCCGCGCCTTGGTCCAGCGGCCGGAAAACCGGGGTGAAATCGTGCTGACCTGGCTCGCGATCATGCGTATGCGGCTGCGGTGGAAGCGCCCTCCCAGGTCCAGGCGGACCGGCTTGATGCCGTACCAGGAGCCGATCACGATCCTGCCGCTGAAACCGGTCACGGAAATCGCCTGATCCAGCGCCTCCGGAGCCCCGGATATTTCGACGGCCAGATCCGCGCCTTCCCGGCCTTCCCCGTCCCTGAGCCGATCCATGAGGGCGGCGGCAAGATCCGGATCGGCGGCGTCGAAGACCGCACGGGCGCCCGCTTTCAGTGACGCTTCGCGGCGCGGCCTATGCCGGTCGACCGCCAGGAGGTCCGCCAGCGGGTGCATGGCCAGGAGGGCGGTCGTCAGCAGGCCCACCACGCCCTGTCCGAACACGACCGCCTTCTCGCCGATCACGGGTTCCCCGTCCATCACGAGGCTGACCGCCGTTTCCAGATTCGGCAGGAAGAGCGCTTCCTCCGGCGAAAGACCGGCGGGAAGCGGCAACAGTTCCGCGATGTCGGCGGCAAAAGCGGTCTCATGGGGATGAAAGGAAAAGACCGTGCGGTCCTGCCACTCGCCGGGCACGCCGTCCCCCAGGGCCGTCACACGTCCCACGAGCGCGTAGCCGTACTTCATGGGGAATGTGCACTTCCCCCGCAGGCTCGGGATGGTTCCATCGAGGGGGAGATCGGGGGGGCAGAGCCCGCGGTACGCCAGCAGCTCGGACCCCGCGCTGACGGCGGACAGGAGCGTCCTGACCAGGACCTTTCCGGGAAGTGGAGGGGGCAGGGGCTCCTCACGGATCTCGATCAGACCCGGAGCGGTGAAGTAGAGGGCTGCACGGTTCATTTCCGGTTCCAGGCGACGTCGGCCCGGAGGACGACGTCGGATCCGCAGGCCTCCCATTCCATGTTCCGGAGGACGGGCGGATTTCGAAGGCTCAACTGCATGGGCCAGACGGCATGCAGGCCGCCCACGTAAATCGGGCTGATGGTCAGGACGAGCTGATCGACCAGCCGGTCCTTCAGGAAGCTCGTGATGACTTCCGCGCCGCCCTCCACCATGAGGGACGCGATGTTCAGCTCCGCGAGCCGCCGAAGCAGGGCCTTGAGGTCGATCAGGCCGTCCTGGCGGGGCGGTATCCGCATGACCTTGGCGCCCCGCTCCGAGAGCGACTGTTCGCGCCCGGCGTCCGCCGTTTCGGCCGTTGCGATCCACGGCGCGTGATGGTGGTGCTGCAGGGCCCGGGCATCCAGGGGGAAACGCAGCCGGCCGTCGACGACAATCGGCTGGGGACTGCTGCCGCCGACGTACCGGACCGTCAGAGAGGGATTGTCGGCCAGGATCGTGCCGATGCCGACAAGGAGCCCGTCGTGGACGGAACGCAGCCAGTGAGTGAATACGAGGGATTCCCGGCAGCTGATGGCCAGCGGCCGGCCCGGCTTCCGGGCGATGGAACCGTCGATGCTCTGGGCGTAACTCAGGGTCACGTAGGGACGGCCGTTCAGCCGTCCGGGCGCTTCCGCGAGGCGGGATTGAATCCTGTCGGCGATGAAGCCCATGGCGCAAAGTCCCCGGCATTCGGGAATTCCGGTCATTTTCCGGATCAACCGTAACTTCAATTAATATAAGGAAAATGAAGGAGCTGTCAACCGGGGTCGTTTCGGTTATGCCACTTCGTTCATATTTATAGGCCCTTCCCCAGCTTTGCCATTGGGTAATGGGTCGCTCATGGTTCCCCCCAAGCTGATCAGGCTGACGAGGACGCGAGCCAGGAGTTCCTTTTCCGCCGGTTTGTTCTCGGCGATGAGGGGCATGGCAACGCGGGGCCGTATCGGCGATACCCTTGGTTTCCGTCAGGCAGGAGAAAAGGGGGGCCGCAGTCGCGGCTTGCCGTCGATGGCCGGAATCGGATCTTTACCGCACCTTGATTCCCTCGTCGAGATAGCGGATGAGGGGGTAGATGAAGAACTCGATGATCCGGCGCTCGCCGACGCGGATCTCCGCGGTCAGGCTCATGCCCGAGGACAGAGGAGTCTTCCGGCCGCCGACCACGAGGTGGCTTTGCGAGGGATGGATGTACACTTCATAGACGGGACCAAGTCTCTCGTCTTCGATGCTGTGCCTGGAGACGACCTTCACCGTCCCGTCGATCAGGCCGTATTTCTGGAAATCGAATGCATCGACCTTGATCGATGCCGCCATCCCCTCCTTCACGAATCCGATGTCTCTGTTGAGCACCGTGGCTTTGATCGTCAGGGGCGTCGTCGCCGGGACGACGGTGATCAGTTTCTGCGCCGGCGTCACGACGCCGCCGATCGTATGGACGAGCAGCGTGGCGACATGGCCGTCGACGGGGGAGAGGATGCGCTGCTTGGCATTGCGGAATGACGTCTTCTCGATCTCCGCGCGCAACTCGCTTGCCTGCTTGTCCTTTTCGGAAAATTCCTTGAGGGTGGTCTTGCAGAAATCCTCGTCAATGAACGCGATTTCTCCGGCGATCTGATTCTTGCGCTGGCGCAACTGCTCCAGCTTGTGCCCCAACTGCTCGATGGCGTTGGCGTACGTCCGCACCTCGTTGACGACCTTTTCGTAATCGTCCCCGGCGATGATGTCGAGTACGGCCTCCATTCTCTTTTTCCTGTCCGCGCCGCTTGCCAGGAGGTCCCGGTTGAGATCCCGTTCTTTCTCCGCCGCCGTGATTTCCTCCCCGATCTTGACAAGCTCCGTCCGCCTGGTCTCGATTTGCTTTTCCAGGCTTCCGACCGTGGCGGCAAGGATGGCCTGCTGCGTGCGGATCAGGTCGCGATCGTAGCGGGCGGGGTCGGGCCGAAAAGGTTTTTTTTCCAGGACGGACGAAAGCCTCATTCTCTCCAGTTCGGTGAAGGCGAGGAGCTTTCGTTTCGCTTCCAGTTCCGGAGCGGTCGTGGAAGGATCGATCTCCATGAGGATTTGGCCTTTCCCGACGTAATCGCCCTCCCGGCAGAGGATGGCGCCGACGACGCCCGTGTCGAGCGGCTGGAGAATTTTCACGTCGCCCACGGGGATGGCGCTGCCCCGCGCCGAGACCACGACGTCCACCTTGCCGAGACAGAGCCACAGACCGGAGAAGACGATCACGGCGGTGATGATCCAGAACGTAACGCCTCCGACCGGGCTGGACGGATTTTCCTCGATCTCGGCTATCGCGGGCTTGAATTCGTGGGCGTCGTCTTTCCGGAAGGGATTATTCATCAACACCCGCCTCCTGCTGATGGAAGAGGTGGTGATAGTAACCCGCCTTTTGCATCAATTCGCCGTGCGTTCCCGTTTCGACGATGCCGCCCCGGTCGAGAACGATGATGAGGTCGCAGTCACGGACGACTGCGAGGCGATGGGCCACGATGAACATGGTTCTGCCCGAGCGGATCTGCCGGATGTTCCGCCGGATGATCCGCTCCGATTCGTAGTCGAGCGAGGAGGTGGCCTCGTCGAAGATCATGATCCGCGGGTTTGTGATGAGGGCCCTGGCAATCGCGATGCGCTGTTTCTGCCCCCCGGACAACGTGGCGCCGCGTTCCCCGACCGGCGTGTCGTACCCCTCGGGCAGCGCGGAAACGAACTCGTGCGCGCCCGCGAGCTTGGCCGCTTCGATGACCAGTTCCGCAGGGGCGTCGGGCCGGGGGAGGGCGATGTTCTCCCGGATCGTCCCACTGAAGAGATAGTCTTCCTGGAGGACCACGCCGATATGATAGCGCAGCCAGAAGGGATTCATCTGGCGGATGTCGACGCCGTCGATCGTGATGGATCCTTCGGCGGTCATGTACAGCCGCTGGATCAGTTTCGTGACGGTGCTCTTGCCGCTGCCGCTCCGGCCGACGATGCCGACGCACAGGCCGGGCCGGATGTGGAAGCTCACGGCCCGAAGCGCATAGGGGGCGTTGGGAGCGTAGCGAAACGAGACATTGTCGAACCGGACGTCCCCCGACAGGCGGGGGAGGGTGATATCCCGGCCGCTCTGGATCTCCACGGGGTTGTTGAGGATGTCGCCGAGGCGGTTCACGGACAGGAGCGCCTGCTGAAACTCGTTCCAGAGGCCGACGAGACGGAGGAACGGTCCGGAAAATTGTCCCGCAAACATCTGGAAGGCGATCAGTTGGCCGATCGTGAGCTGATTTTCGATCACAAGACGGACGCCCAGATAGAGAACGGTGATCGTCATCAACCTCTGGAAGGTTCCGGAAATCGCGCCGGAGATGTTGGACATGTTGGCCAGCCTGAAACTCGATCGCACATAGTTTCCCAGGTTGTCCTCCCACTTTTTTTGCATGGATCCCTCGATCGCCAGGGATTTCACGGTCTGAATCCCGGTTACGGATTCCACGAGGTAGGAATTGGCCTGGGCGCCCGTCTGGAACTTGTGCTCGAGGCGTTTTCTCAATTCGGGCGTCACCAGGAGATACAGGAATGCAACCAGCGCCACAAAAGCGAGGAAGATGAGAGAAAGAGAGGTGCTGTAGAGGAACATAATGATGACGAACACGAGAGAAAACACGAGGTCGATGATCAGCGAGACGGACTTGTTGGTGATGAATTCGCGGATGTTGTCGAGCTCCCGGACGCGGGCCGCGATGACGCCGACCTTTCGCGATTCGAAATAGACAAAGGGCAGGGACATCAGGTGGCGGAAGAGCTTTGCCCCGAGCTTCGCATCCAGCTTGTTCGCGGTATGAATGAAGATGTAGTTTCTCGTGACGTTCAGCAGGAACTCGAAGACCGTCACGGCGACGAATGCGACGGCCAGAACGTCAAGCGTGGTCATGCTGCGATGGACGATCACCTTGTCGAGGATGACCTGGGTGAAGAGCGGCGTCACCAGGCCGAAACACTGCACCACGAAGGAGCCGGTCAGCACCTCGCCGATGACCTTCCTGTACCGGAGGATTTCCCGGTAGAACCAGGCAAAACCGAAGGCCGTATCCGGCACGATCAGCCTGTGGCGAAGGACGATGAAATCCCCCGAGAAAAGGGCCGGAAACTCGGCGAATCCGATTTGCCGGGGGGATTTTTCCGCGGGCACGAAGAGCAGGGCCTTCTTTGCGGTCCCATCGGCTTTCAGCAGGACGGCGAATCGTCCGTCGCGGAGGACCGCGATGGCGGGCAGGGGATACTTCGCAATCAGGGTTTCGGGGGAGACGGTCTTGATCTTCGCCTTGAATCCGCTGTTGCGGACAATCCGCAGGAATTCCTCCTTGGTCAGTTCCTGATCGGTCAGGCCGTACTCACGAATGATCGCGCGGATATCGATGGAAATCCGGTTGAGCCGCGCCACGAGCTCGAGAGCGATGAGCGCCGTCTGCATCAGCGGGGGACCTCCGCAAGGAATTCGAGCTCCTTGGCTGCGGCCCGCTGCAACGTGACGGACTTTTCCAGCTCCCATTTCTGATGCGCGAGTTCGATCCTCCGGCTGATGAGGTCGATCTGATCGGAAATGCTCTGGATCGACAGCCGCTCGCTGAAGGCGAGCTTCTGCTCCGTCTGGTCGCGGATGACCTTCCGGTGAGAGACGTCCTGCCCATAAGAGCGGATTTCCTCTTCGAGACGCCGATGCTTCTTTTTCAGTTCCGCGACAGCGCGCTCCTGTTCCACCTGAAGCTTTTCCAGCTCGAGTCCGAGCCTCCGGGTCTGCGATTCATTCCGGAAACCTTCGAACAGGGCGACGGAGGCCGAGAGGCCCACGAAGAAGTTCCGGCGCCGGATATCCTCGAAAGAATCCTGGTAGGCGGACGGGTCGGAACCGTAGAAGATGTAGTTGGTGTACAGGCCGAATTTGGGGAGATTCTCCCGCTGCGCGATTTCGAGCTCCGCCTGCTTCTTGGAGATTTCGGCCTCCTGAAGGCGGAATTCAAGGCTCCTCTCGTAGGGGAATCCCGCACGGCTTGCGGCCCGGGCATCCGGCAGGGGCGCAACGTTCGTGTTGTCGGGATCGTAGGAGTCGCCGGTATGGAATTCGAGCTCCTTGAAAAGCTCTTTCCATCTCAATAACAGCAGCTCGATCTCCTCCATGGTCTCGGCGACCTTCACCGCCTCGTTCACCATGTCCGTCCGGGGGATCAAGCCGGCCTTGTTCAGCCTCTCTTTCATGAGCAGGAGCGACTTGCAAAGGGAGAGCGTTTCCCGTTTGCCCTCCAGCTCGTGCCGGGTGGCGAGCAGGTCGCGATAGAGGTCGAGAACCTTGATCTTCACGTCCCGGAGCGCGCGGCTGTGGAGCAGCTTCTTGGCGCCGGCGTCGATCTGCGCGATCCGAAGCTTTCGCGGCCGGACCCCGAAATCGTACAGATTGTACGTGGCATTCAGGGAAAGGGAATTCTGATACCTCGTGCTGTCGATAAGGACCGTGTTGCCGACGGAAGTGATCTGGGAAGCGCCGCCGGTCAGGTCTTTGGCGTATTCGGAATCGAAGCGCGTGTTGACGGTGGGATAGTAGAGCGATTCCGCTTCGCCTACGGCGGCTTCCCCGATCTGCACGTCGACGCCGGCAATACGGATTTCGTAAGCCTTCAAAAGGGCCTTTTCCAGAACTTCCTCGAATTCGAGCGTCGCGGCGCAGGCAGCCTGCGCCGCTGCCAGGAAACAAATCACTGCCGTAATGACGGAGATGACGGCCTTGGCATATTCATTCGCCGGAGTAATGACCTGTCGCGTCATCGTCATCACGCATGCCAGGAATTCACGATGATGTTCATGAGGTCCTGGTTGCGCCGGACGTCCTCCACGCCGGTCATGGGGATGCCGTTGCTCTGGGCAAAGGCCGTCATGTCCTGGATGATCCCGTTGATGTCCGCGTTCGTAAGGAAGAGGCCGTCTGCCGACTGCATCTTTTCGATTCCGTAAGACGATGAAAACTGGCTCGAAACAACGAGCCGGTCTGTTTCGCCATATGCCACGGTCAGATTTGTCCCGTCGCTGTAGATGGCGATGCCGTTCTTGTTGACGTCTTCGCCGAAGGCGATCTTGTCTTCATTGCCGCTGTCGCTCCCCGCATCGGTGATGGTGTCGATTCCATCGCCGAGGTCGAAGCGGTATGTGTCCTGGCCTGCGCCGCCGTTGAGGGCGTCATTGCCTGTTCCGCCTGCCAGAAGATCGTCCCGGTACCCCCCGGCGAGGGTGTCGTTCCCGGCGAGGCCGTAGACGGTGTTCCTGCGGTTGGAGACCACGGCGGCGGAGAGGTTGTCATCGCCCTCGGTGCCGGTGACCGTGATCTGGGCCAGTTCGCTTACCGCCGAGGCGTTCAGCTCCGTGCCGTCGGCGAACCGGAACTTCTCCACCTTGTAGAAGTCATGCGCGAACCAGTTTTTGATCGTCAGGGTCTCGCCCGTGTCCTTGATCCGGATCACCAGGTCCCCGCCGGTGGCCAGGCCAGTGCTGAGGTAGTCGAAGGAATCGGGTGTGAGGCCCTCGCCGAAGAGGACGGTGTCCGAACCGTTGAGGTTGCTGGAACCATTGATCCCGCGCTGGATGGTGTCGTTGCCGGACTCGCGCCCGTACACGAAGGTGTCGTTCCCGTCGGTCTGGTAGGGGACCCAGGCGTAGAGGTCGTCCCCGGGGCCGCCGTCGAGGATGTCGTCGCCGTATTCCCCGTACAGAACGTCGTTGCCTGCGCCTCCCAGGAGGATGTCGTTGCCGCCGTCTAAGTAACAACCCCCGTACAGGACGTCGTTGCCGTCCCCGCCGTAGACCGTGTCGTTGCCGCTGCCGGCGCTGACCACGTCGTTGCCGTCTAAGCCCACCAACACGTCAGAAATGCCGCTTCCGGTTAATGTATCGTTGCTTGAACTTCCATAGACGTAGTGACCGCTTTCGGAATAGACAAGAAGGCCAAATTCCGTGTCCCATGCAGAGACCGCTTCACGGAAAGAATCCATATTCAGCATGCCCTGAGCCTGAACGCCTGCAAGGGTCCGCATGAACTCGATCACGGTCAATTGTACAGCATCCCTGTCGAGGGCGGCAACGGCTTGGATTTCCGCGAGAACCGGAACCAGGTCTCCTTTGATGCACTGCGTCACGTCGTCCCAGCTATACGTGATCGCGTTGTAGAAATCCTGAAGGTGCGTTTGGGCCATGAGCTGGGAATAGTACATCTCGAACATTCCCGCGTATGCCTGATTGAGAACGGGTGCGGCATTGGTATTGGGGTTTCCGGTTCCGTCAATTCCGACAAAAGATTGTCCGAACAGTGCTTCGAGCGAGGCGAGTTTCCGGGCGTCGATGTTCGGGCCGCGGCTCGAGGGACTGATACTCTCCGTGCCTGTCCACTTGAAGAGGATCTGATCCAAAAGAGCGCCGCGGGCATGGGGATCGGTTTCAGCCATGAACGATTCCACGAGGGTTTTCAGCGCATCACTCGTGTCCCGGACCATGGCCTGATGCAGGTCGTAGACGTTGCCGTAACCCTGGAGATCGGGCAGGAGGGCGATGGCTTCGGGGATTTCAAGCCATTCCTCCGCAATCGTGTACGCCGTGTCCCTTTGCAGCATGAAGCCGCCGATCTGTCCGGTCGTGCTGTCTGCCTTCTCGAAGGTGCCGGCCTGGACCTGGGTGTTGCCGTTGCCGTCGTTTATGTTTGTGTCTGTGTAACCGGTGTTGATGGAGGAGATGCCGAGATCCGAGAGGGATTTCATCTCATCGGCCTGGCTGTAGCCGTCGCCGTCGATGTCCTGCCAAACCTTGATCTGGGTATAAGCGGCATCGTTCGCGTCGATCCTGCCGTCGGTGTTCGTATCGAATTCGGCAAGGGCTTGAAAACCATTGGATGCGGTCTGGCCGCTCTGAAGGATCGTCTGATCTCCGAAGAGTTCGGTTCCGTTGTTGATGATGCCGTCGCTGTTGCGATCCAGGACAAGGAGGCCGTCGTCGCTGCCCGCCCAGCCGGTCCTCTCGGCAAAGCCGTTCCCGTCGTGATCGAAGTAGGCCCCGTTCGTGGATGCAACCGTCTCGATCCCATCACCGTCCAGGTCCAGGATCAGGGGGTCCCGCCGTGGCGGGGCGATGCTGGAGGCCTGCTGGAAGGCAGCAAGTGCATCTTCAGGGCATAAGATGGCATTGGTATTGATGAATTGAGAATGTACCAGATTCAAAATGCCGGCCGCGTTTATTTGAGACATCAGGTTATTCAATAGGGCTGCATCGTACTCCAATCCATCATTGATCAGTTTTCCCAAAAATAAAATGGTCGCCTGTTCCCGATATTGTTGCCCCACAAATCCAGGAGACTGAAGATCAGGATTGTCAGGATCCGACGGCAATGTCCACATATCGATGATTAGTTGGAGATCTGCCAACATGATATCCTGCGGTTGATTGCCATTCAGCTTCGCTGCATCATAAGCCAAATCATGTAACTTGAAAGCGTAATCCAACAGGTCGATGGGATCATAATAATAGGGGACGGGTGAATTTGTCAGGACATCTATATAGACTGTTCCATCCTCATTTCTCCTCTCTCCTGAATGATCAGGGCCGCCATATTCACCGTATAGCCCGTATCTTGCCACAAAAGCTCTCATATCCATGGTCAACCCTCCTTGATCGATGTTCTTTCTGATCGATTACGGATGCCTCACTTCCTTAATTGATTCCCAAGGTGGGAGTTCAAAGTATCTCAACTCCGAACCATCGAGCCTCGTTATAAATAACGAAGGTCCCGCCCCTTCCCATCTGCTGGCCAGAAACACGGCATGAGTCCCATCGAAAGATATTCGAGGTTGCGCCATTCGAGAAAAGCGCTTGTTCGTCACCGCTTTGATTTCGTTTCCTCTCCGGGAAAAGAGGTCGTAGGTGCAAACAGATTTCTTGTCTTTCTGGGTACATGTCCGTGCCATGAAAAGAATCGTACCGTCCTTGGCAACGGAAGGCTCTTGGGTCCAGTCGCCATACGTGAAGGCGGGCTCCAAGGCATTCTTGGTTCCATCCATGATGAAGATATTATTTTGCTTGTATAGTTTCATGTACGCTTCAAAATCCTTCGGCCCTATATCCGTATGGTTCTTGGCGCCTTCACCTGAAAAAATGAACCGCTTCCCATCCGGCATATAAGCAGGCCTACCGGCGATATGAAAAAAGCGATAATTCGTCAGCCTGCGTTCTTTCCCAGTATCAACATCCGCTTCATAGACATCCCAATGCAGGATCTGTCTCCCCGAGCGGTATAGAACCCTTTTTATGCCCGATTTTATGTAGACTATGCGTTTCCCATCGGTGGAAAATGATGGCACTGCATTCAGCTTGACGACAACATCGGGACCGTCCTTTGTCTTTCCGTCATTATAGTCGTGAGTCAACTGCCTGAGACCGCTGCCATCTATATTCATGAGATGGATATTGTAATTGTCGCCGAAGTCTCCGGATGTGAATGTGATTTTCTTACTGTCCGATGAATAGGAAGGCGCTCCGTTAGATTTGTCAGATGATGGATGAAATCGTACCATCCTACCCGTGGCAACCTCATAAACGGCAAGGTCACATATGCCCTCGTGACAGACGACGAGCATAATTTTTTTATTATCCGGTGAGAGGGTTGGAGATACAATACCGTAACCCCTTTTAGGGTCTTTACCTTTGTCTTTCTCTTGGGATTCGTTTTTTTTGAAGCCCGCTATACAGAACACCGAAATAAGTAGTAGGAATGCTAGACAAAAAAGACCGACTTTTTTCATCCATTATCCTCCAATCGGTAAATACTGATCAGGAAGGTGAGTGCTATCACGCCATACCCTTAATTCATCCTACTCGCAGGTTGAAACGGCAATGCCCTCCGATATTGTTGAGTATGCTCCTTCGTAATACATACCCTCCGCTTCGACGGTCTTGTAGATTTTGGTTCCGGACCAGGTGGCCCATTTGTAGAGAAAAATTCCGTAGCCGATCACGACGTCCCAGGTAGGGATCAGAAGAAAGATGGCGAGCGTTATGATGGTGAGGCGTTTGCTCTTTGTCCTTTTCCAGACTTCCTGCGTTGTTTTATATGTAAGCAACGGATAGAGGATCAGGACAGGCAGGATGAAAAAATAGTACATAGCAGTCTCCGGTGTATTGAGAGTATGTAAAGATGTCGTAAGACTGGGTTCATGCCCACGAACGATACTGCCTGCTGCGACAACACCGCCAAGAGACGAACTGTTTCGAACTGCTTACTGCCTGAAGCAAGACTGCCTGGTCGAGCGAGAGAGGAGGAAAGAGGTTGGGTTAGAATTGCTGACTATGGTGCGGCATCCATATCGTAAATGTCGCATCGTGTCAAATGGCACTTTTAAGACGTTGCCGTAGCCTTGGAGATCGGGCAGGAGGGCGATGGCTTCGGGCACGTCGAGCCATTCATTGGCAATCGTGTACGCCGTGTCCCTCTGCAGCATGAAGCCGCCGATCTGTCCGGTCGTGCTGTCCGCCTTCTCGAAGGTGCCGGCCTGAACCTGGGTGTTGCCGTTGCCGTCGGGGATGTTGGTGACGGTATGGGCCATATTGATGGCATTGATGCCGAGATCCGAGAGGGACTTCATCTCATCGGCTTGGCTGTAGCCGTCGCCGTCCAAGTCTTGCCAGATTTTCAGTTGGGTGTAGACGGCATCGTTCGCGTCGATCCTGCCGTCGCTGTTCACATCGAATTCGGCAAGGGCTTGAAAACCATTGGATGCGGTCTGGCCGTTCTGGAGGATCGTCTGATCTCCGAAGAGTTCCGTTCCGTTGTTGATGATGCCGTCGCTGTTGCGGTCCAGGACAAGGAGCCCGTCGTCGCTGCCCGCCCAGCCGGTCCTCTCGGCAAAGCCGTTCCCGTCGTGGTCGAAGAAGGCCCCGTTCGTGGATGCGACCGTCTCGATCCCGTCGCCGTCCAAATCGAACATCAAGGGGTCCCGGGGAGGCGGCGGAGCAATGCTGGAGGCCTGCTGGAAAGCAGCAAGTGCATCCTCGGGACATAAGATGGCATTGCTGTTGATAAGTTGTAATCGTGAAGTCTCAGGGTAAATAATAATACCACCGTCTATACAGTCCGTCAGGAAATTCGTTACATTAGATATCGCGTGTCCTCGCACGGGGATACGAACAATTTCACCTAATTGAATCCCATATTGCCCGAACAAATCGACACTGATGAGATTCGTGATTGGATATCCCTCAAAATTTTCATCCGGGTACAGGTCAGCAAACGGCCCACCAACGCCCGGGCCGTTGATGGAATAGGCATGGTCGACTGCATCAAGATGATCAGCCGTGAATACTTGCGCTAGCGCCCCTCCAAGAGAATGACCGTCCACCGTTATCAGTTCGCCTTCAGCAATCATTCCTTGATTTTTTAAGCTGTTGTAATAATTTTCCAGTGACGTCGATTGTTCCGAAACCAGTCCAGCCGCTATAATTGTGTCCGCCAACACGTCGAATACTGGATCATCCGTACCACGTACGGTAAGAGTCTTGTGACCTGTACTGTCAGAGATCAGCATTGCTGCCAAACCGGTAGCCGGGTCCGTGTAATAATCCTGGACTTGGTAACCGGAATTGGAAAGCGTACCTAACAGGTTATTATATTTATCGAATTTAGGATCTTCTTCACCAGAATATTGACTAACATCGACTTGCCATATGCCATTTATTTTAACCATTTTTGCATATGAGAATTCTGCCAATCTCGCATTATTCAAATAATCGGTCATAGTTTGCGACATATTGACACCTCCTTATTTTGTATTAATCAATGGTTTTATAATTTCATACTCAAGGCTATAAGCTCTGTTATTACTGACCATCTCGAAATAAAGACGATCATGCCAATCCAACCAGTTAAAAAAAGGCACTCCTGCGATTACTAAATACTCTATAGATACGGAGCGGGCGCAACCCAGCACCTCACCTGTTGCAATATTTGAAACAATTTTTGTGTAATCTTCGGTGATCCAGCATGATGATTTTGTTGATACTACTTTGAATTTACTGATAGGGCTTTCGATGGGCAAGCATTTTACCCTTTGGAAATTATATTTGTAGTAATGGGATCCATTGCTATCATAAGTGCAGCGATATAGAATTGGTTCAATTTTTTTCTCTCGATATTCCCGCCAGTCTGTATCAATCAGTGTTTCAAGAATGAGATACCCCCTACGGAAATAAACATCGGCTGAGACTATCCCATTATCTGAAATCTTGGAGAATTTACCTTCAAAATACATTCCCTCCGCTTCCACAGTCTTATAGATTTTCGTTCCGGACCAGGTGGCCCATTTGTAGAGAAAAATCCCGTAGCCGATCACGACGTCCCAAGTGGGGATCAGAAGAAAGACTGCAAGCGTTATGATGGTGAAACGTTTGCTCTTTGTTTTTTTCCAGACTTCCCGTGTTATCTTATACGTCAGCAGCGGATACAAAAACAATGCGGGCAAAATGAAGAAATAGTACATAACAGTCTCCGGTGTATTGAGAGTATGTAAAGATGTCGTAAGACTGGTTCACGCCAAACGATACTGCCTGCTGCGACAACACCGCCAAGAGACGAACTGTTTCGAACTGCTTACTGCCTGAAGCAAGACTGCCCGGTCGAGCGAGAGTGAAGAAAAGAGATTAGGTTAGAATCATTGACTATGGTGCGGCATCCATATCGTAAACGCCGCATCGTGTCAAATGGCACTTTTAAGACGTTGCCGTAGCCCTGGAGATCGGGCATAACGGCAATGGCTTCGGGCACGTCGAGCCACTCCCCTGCAATGGTGTAAGCCGTATCCCTCTGCAGCATGAAGCCGCCGATCTGTCCGGTCGTGCTGTCCGCCTTCTCGAAGGTGCCGGCCTGGACCTGGGTGTTGCCGTTGCCGTCGTTTATATTTGTATTCGTGTAACCGGTGTTGATGGCGGCGATGCCGAGATCCGAGAGGGATTTCATCTCATCGGCCTGGCTATAGCCGTCGCCGTCGAGGTCCTGCCAGATTTTCAGTTGGGTGTAGACGGCATCGTTCGCGTCGATCCTGCCGTCGCTGTTCGCATCGAATTCGGCAAGGGCCTGAAAACCATTGGATGCCGTCTGGCCGTTCTGGAGGATCGTCTGATCTCCGAAGAGTTCGGTCCCGTTGTTGATGATGCCGTCGCTGTCGCGATCCAGGACAAGGAGGCCGTCGTCGCTGCCTGCCCAGCCGGTCCTCTCGGCAAAGCCGTTCCCGTCGTGATCGAAGTAGGCCCCGTTCGTGGATGCGACCGTCTCGATCCCATCGCCGTCCAAATCCAACATCAATGGATCCCGGCGAGGCGGCGGAGCGATACCATTGCTGTCGGTAAAAAGATTTTGCAGGGATTGGATCAAATCCATTTCGGAGCTGATGCTGCTGATGAACTGCAACTGAGGATCTTCCGGATAAAGGGCAACGCCCCTGTTGACGAAATCCTCTAAGATATTCGAGGTATTTTTCACGCTGTGGCCCCGCGCAGGCACCCGGACGATCTCTCCCAGCTTGATTCCGTATTGGGCGATCAAATCGTCGCTGATGAGATTCGTAATCGGCAATCCCGGAAAGGTTTGCAGTTCCGGACACAAAATCGTCAGAGGGCCGAGGATGCCGGGTCCGTTGACCGAGTAGGCATGGTCCACGGCGTCTTGATTCCGATAGGTGAAGATCTGTGCGACCGCCCCTCCCAAGGAATGACCGGTGATCGTAACCTGCTCGCCCTCAGCGATTCTGCCTTCGGTCTTCAAGCGGTTATAGTAGTTCTCGAGATACTGAACCTGGTTAGGAATAATGCCGGCAACAATTGATGCAATTGGTATTGCATCGTTGGGGCTGTCCGTACCCCGAACCGCAAGAGTCTTATGACCTGAACTGTCCTCAATCAACATCACTGCAATACCGAAATTAGGGTCGGCAAGGTAATCTTTGACTTGGTAACTGGAATTAAAGAGCGT
>Ga0209719_1001772_pt1 | contig 25153 bp, 20 predicted proteins | sample AD_JPNAS2_MetaG_FD_184421 | JGI IMG/M metagenome (GOLD analysis project Ga0209719, IMG submission 184421) | Active sludge microbial communities of municipal wastewater-treating anaerobic digesters from Japan - AD_JPNAS2_MetaG (SPAdes) (version 2) | ecosystem: Engineered > Bioreactor > Anaerobic...
CGACTAGCCCAGGCGCAGTTCGATCTGTTCTGGGCCGCAGTGCTCGGATCGCTCCCGTGGTTGATCGTGGGGCTCGCCCTCGGTGCGCTGGCCCACGACCAGGCGGAAAGAGCGGAGAACCAGGTGCGCGACCTCGTTGCTCCCAAGAAGCCTGGGGTGACCAGGTGATCCGCGTCCTTCAAGTCACACCGGAAATTGGCCCCGGAACGGGCGTCGGCTCTGTGGCGTTTCACCTCGAACGAGAATGGGCCGCACGCGGCATACCGACTGCGCGGTTCACGATGGCGGAAGCGCGGGGGGCCTGGCTACCCGCGGCTGGCGCGCCGGGTCTGCGCGGCCGACTGATCGTCGCCACTCGTGTGGTGTGGTTTTCGACTGTGGGCACAGTGCTGGCGCGGCGGGCTGCGAAGCGGCAGGCGCCAGGGACGGTGGTCATCTGCCACAACGACGCTCTCGCTGGGGATGTCTATGTCAACCATGGCATCGTGCTGCAAGCGATGCGCAACCGCGGTGGCGCGTTCGCTCGGGTCCTGCGCAACCCCCTTCATCCCTTCACCATCACGCGTGACCTGATGCGGTATCGATCTCGGCGTATCCATCAGGTCGTTGTCAACCTCACCTCGACCGACGCAGCCGCGCTCCAACACACCTATGGACGGGTGCGGCCCCGCAGCGTCGTCATCGGCAACGGCGTCGACACCGACCGGTTCCGTCCACCGACCGAGCAGGAGAGGTCTGTCGCCCGGGCCCGGCTCGCGATCCCCCCCGACCAACCCGCTGTGCTCTTCGTAGGGCATGAGTTCGGTCGCAAGGGTCTTCCTGAGCTCGTCGACGCCATCGCCGGCCTGGTGGCGCCGGTGCACCTGGTCGTCGTTGGAGGCACCCCGGACCTGATCGCCGACATCGCGCGGCACCCCGCGGCGAAGTCACTCGGGGCCAGGTTGCACCTGCTCGGTCCGCTGGCGGACCCTCTCTGGGTGTTCCATGGCGCCGACGTGTTCGTCCTGGCCAGCGCATATGAGGCCTACCCGCTCGTCGTCCTGGAAGCCTTGGCCACCGGCCTGCCGGTCGTAGCCACCCCGGTGGGGCCGGTTCCAGATCTCGTTGTCAACGGACACAACGGCCAGATCGTCGACCGGACGCCTGAGGCCATCCGTGCGGGGATTGATCGGGTGTTGTCCGGTGATCCGGCCGGGTTGGCTGAGGCCGCCCGTGCCACCGCGCTGGAACACACCTGGGGTGCGGTCGCCGATCGCTATCTCGTCCTCCTCCGGGAATTGGCACAGGTCTCCCCGCCCAATCGAGGCAATGAGCCCGACGGAGCGGGGCGATGACTCGGGTCGTCCACGTGGTCCGCTCTGACGGCTTCGCGGGGGTCGAGGGATTCATCGCCCGGTTGGCGGCCGAGCAGGCCCGGGCAGGACATCAGGTCAGCGTCATCGGCGGCGAAGTATCCAGGATGCGCGGTGCCCTCGGCCCGACGGTCCCGCACACCCCCGATGAGACGGTCCTGGGCGTCGTTCGAAGCCTTCTCGCGCTACCCCAGCCGCCGGATGTGCTCAACGTCCACATGACCGCAGCCGAGCTGGCCGCGACCGTTGCTGCAGCGTTGCGGCGCTGGGGAGCTCGCCCCGCGGTCGTCGCAACGTGTCACTTCGCCGGACGTCGTGGGTCGGGCTCGCGGGCTTTCGGTCCACTCGTGGCTGCCGTCGCGCGGCACCGAGTTGTCGCACAGATCGCGGTTAGTCGCTTCGTGGCTGCGGAGGTCGGCGGTGAGTCGGACGTCGTCCACACGGGGGTGCCGAACCGCGCGATGCCGGATGGTCCGCGCGACCGGACCGTTCTCGTCGTCCAGCGCCTCGAACCGGAGAAGCGCACAACGGATGCCCTGCGCGTCTTTGCCGAATCGGGCGTGGCGCACCGCGGTTGGCGGTTGCAGGTCGCAGGCGACGGCGTCGACCGAGGGGCAGTGGTGAGCCTGGCCGCCGAGTTGGGGATCGCCGCGAGCACCGATCTGTTGGGCCGGCGCGATGACGTGCCGACCCTGATGTCCCAGGCCGGGATCTTGCTCGCCCCCACGCCTCGGGAGGGCCTCGGCCTGGCTGTCGTCGAGGCAATGGCCGCTGGGCTGCCCATCCTGGCAGCCGGCTCGGGCGGGCACCTGGAGACCGTCGGGTCGATCCCCGAGGGTCAGCTCTACACCGACCTCACCGACGCCGCCGAGCGGCTGGGCGCCCTGGCCGACGACGAGGGCGGGAGGGCGGCATACGGGGCGGCCCTGTGGGCGGCCCAACGCGAGAAGTTCACCTTGGCGCGGCAGGCCGCGGCGACCGAGGCGGTCTATCGGCGTGCACTGGAGGCCCGCTCGTGACCGAGCTCGTCGTACTGTCCCTCGAAGCCTGGGACGAGGTGTGGCGTCGCAACCAGCACCTCGTGGCGGGGTTGCTGCGCACTGACCCCGACCTGCGGGTCCTCTTCGTCGAGCCGGCCGCCGACCCGGTGTATGCCGCGCTGCGGGCTCGCGTGCTCCCTCGCTCGGGCGTGGGGCTGCGTCGCGGCCCCCGGCTGCCGGAGGTCGACGGTGACCGGCTCTGGCTGCTTCAGCCGACGAAATGGCTTCCGCGCAAGGTTGATTCGCGTGCAGACGCCCGGCTGGCCGGCGCCGTCGTCGCGGCCGCGCGCGAGGTCGGGTTCAGCGACCCGGTGCTATGGGTCAATGATCCGGCGGGAGCGGGGACGCTCGCGGCCACCGGATGGCGGGCGCTCTACGACATCACCGACGACTGGCTGCTCGCTCCCCGGACCCCGGCCGAGCACGCCCGGTTGGTCGCCGACGAGGCGATGCTGCTCGCCCGGTCCGTCGAAGTGGTCGTCTGTTCACCGGCCCTGGCCGCGTCGAAGGCTGCGACCCGGCCTGTCCGACTCGTGCCCAACGCCGTGGATCTTGCTGCCTATCAACGTGATTCGGCCCGACCTGCCGACCTGCCGGATGGTGCGGTCGCGCTCTACGTCGGGACCGTCCACACCGACCGGATGGACCTGGACCTCCTGGCAGCGACGGCACGCGCCCTCGCCGGGACGGCGAGCGTTGTGTGTGTCGGCCCCGCGCCGCTTGCGCCAACCGACGCGACAGCAGTGACGGCTGCCGGAGTCCGGTTGCTCGGGCCGCGCCCCGCCGAGACGATCCCGGCCTATTTGCGCCACGCCGACGTGCTCGTCGTCCCGCACGCCGTCACGCCCTTCACTGACAGCCTCGACCCGATCAAACGCTACGAATACCAAGCGGCCGGCCGACCCGTCGTCGCCACTCCCGTGGCCGGCTTCGCCGACTCCGGTATGCCGCGCCTCACCGTGGCAGCCCGCGCCGACTTCCCTGCCGCGGTCGCCGTCGCAGTTGCCGCCGCGGTCGCCGCCGAGTTTGAGGTGACCCAGGCACTCCCGCCGGTCGATGCGTCGGTCCCCACCTGGGCCGAACGGGTCGACGCGATGAGCGCGGTGGTGAATACCGTGGTGGCGAGCCGGGATTCGCGACGTCGCCCCCCCGTCGCGATCGCCCACGACTATCTCACCCAGCGGGGTGGGGCGGAGCGGGTCGTCCTCGCGATGCTCACCGCCTTCCCGGACGCGACCGTCTACACGACGCTCTACGACCCAGCCGGCACCTACCCCGAGTTCGCTGAGGCCCGCATCGTCACCTCCCCGCTCGACCGGATCGGCGCTCTGCGTCGCCACCATCGCGCTGCACTCCCGCTGCTCGCTTGGGGGACCGGCCGGTTGCATCCGGACGCCGACATCGTCGTGGTGTCCAGCAGTGGGTGGGCTCATGGGGTCCGCTCGACCGGGCGGCGAATCGTTTACTGTCACGCGCCCGCTCGCTGGCTCTACCAGACCGAGGCCTACCTCGGCGCGGCCGGCCGATGGGCTCCCGCCCGGCTCGGCCTGGCTACCCTGCGCCCGGCGCTGCTGCGCTGGGACCGGCGGGCCGCCCGGTCTGCAGACCGTTACCTCGCCAACTCGCGGGTCGTCCGGGATCGGGTGCGGGCGGCATACGGGATCGACGCGACGGTCCTTCCCGCTCCGCACGCCGTGGGCACCGAGGGCCAGCGCGAGCCGGTCGCGACCCTGACCGACTGGGCCGAGGGGGGCTTCCACCTCATCGTGTCGCGGCTGTTGCCCTACAAGAACGTCGACGTCGTGGCCGCCGCGTTCGCCGGTATGCCGTCCCGCCGCCTGGTCGTCGTCGGTGACGGGCCCGGGCGCGCCGCCCTCGCCCGCGACCTGCCGGGCAACGTGCGTCTGGTGTCGGGGCTGCGAGACGCCCAACTCCGCTGGGTCTATGCCCAGGCGCGGGCGCTCGTGGCCCCGAGCCTGGAGGACTACGGCCTCACCCCGCTGGAGGCGGCCGCCTTCGGGGTGCCGACCCTGGCGCTGGAGGCTGGCGGCTATCTCGATACGGTGGCGCCGGGCGTCAGCGGGTTGTTCTTCCCGGAGCCGACCCCGGCGGCGGTGGCCGAAGCGGTCGAGGCGGGGGAGCGGCATACCTGGTCGGCCGAGGCGATCCGCGCCCATGCGGCGCTCTTCTCGGCCGAGGTGTTCGTGGCAGCGTTGCGAGCCCACGTAGATGCGTTGCGGAGCACCTGAGCCGGGATCACCGGCTGAGTCAGTAGGCGCCGTTGCTCTCGTGCATGGCGCGCAGCGTGCGCATGAGGATGCGCAGGTCGGACGTGAAAGACCAGTTCTCCACGTAGTAGAGGTCCAATCGGACGCTGTCCTCCCACGACAGGTCGCTGCGACCGCTCACCTGCCAGAGCCCCGTGAGCCCGGGCTTGACGAGCAGCCGACGATGCACGTCCTCTTCGTAGGCGGCGACCTCGCTCTCCAGCGGCGGACGCGGCCCGACCAGGCTCATCTCACCGCGCAGGACGTTCAGCAACTGGGGGAGCTCATCGAGGCTCGACCGGCGCAGGAACCGCCCGATCCGGGTCACTCGGGGGTCGTCACGCAGTTTGAACAGCGGCCCGTCGGCGTCGTTGCCCTCCGGCAGTACCTGATCGGCACCGACCGTCATGGAGCGGAACTTCGTCATGACGAAACTGCGACCGCCGTGCCCGACCCGACGCTGGGTGTAGAACACCGGCCCATGGTCCTCGAACCAGACGAGGGCGCTGAGGACGACGAACAGTGGCGCGAGCGCGACCATGAGGATGAACGCAGCGAGCATGTCAAAGGCCGACTTGAGCAGCAGGCGGGTCCCCGTGAAGCGGGGTGCCTCGACATAGAGCAGCGACAGGCCGGCGACGGGTCGCGCATGGATCCGAGGGCCGGCGACATCGGTCATGCCGGGCGCGACGACGAGATCGATGCCGGTGCCCTCCAAGGCCCAGCCCAGCTTTCGCAGGCCGGTGGCACCCAGGCGCGACGAGGCGGCATACGCCACGACGTCGGCGCCGACCCGCTGAGCCAACTCCGCGGCGTCCTCCTCGCAGCCGACCACGGGGATGCCCTCGACGGACTCTGGCGCGGCCGCGCAACAGATGGCGACCACGCGGAAGCCGGCGTCGGATGATGCCCGGAGGTCACGCACGAGGGGCTGGACGTGGGCGAGGTCACCGACGACGAGCACGGAGTCGGCGAACCGGCCGCGGGCACGATGAACTCCCAGCCAACTGCGCCAGAGCCTGCGGGTGACCAACAGCGCAACCAAACCGACCGGGAAGGCGACCAGGACGTAGCCTCGGGCCAACTCGAGTTTGGACAGGTAGCTGACGATCGCGAGGGCGGCGAACAGTCGGAAGGTGGCATCGACGACCGCGCGGTATTCCTGGGTGCCGTGCCCCAGCATCCGTGGGTCGTATGCCGCATGGACGTGCAGCGAGGTCAGCCACAGGACGATGACGCCGATCGAGACCCAGGTGTATTCGAGGGCGACGAACGAGGTCGTCGGGTCGAAGCCGTCGGCGTCGGCTGGGGTGCCGAAGCGCCATAGCTGGGCTCCGGCGACAGCCAAGACAAGCACCAGGGCATCGCTGAGGGCCAACCAACGGGAGACACGACGAACCCCCGCGCGTCCTTCGACCGCGGCGACCATCGAATCGCTGCGCAAAGCCATTCCCCGCGTTGCCTTCCGCCCAGAAATCGACGAGGTCGTCGACTCCCCCAAGGTGTGTCGATGATAGCCCGGGGATCTGATGAAAAAGGGTCGAATGGCGACAATGCTTGTCTCGCCCGACCTTCCCATCGGCACCGATGAGAGGGTGAAGCCATGACCCAGGTCTCCCGGCAAGCGACGGCGCCACCGACGGCGACACCGACGGCGACGCTGACTCGGGTGGCGCTCAACGGCAAGTGGCTCGCCCAACGCCGCACGGGGACCCAGCGCTTCGCCGAGGAGATCGCCCGCCGCCTCGTGCTCGACCCCCGCCTGGACGTGCTGCTGTGCCTGCCGCAGGATGCCGCCGTGCCCGACTGGCTGCCCGCGACCGTGCCGGTGCGCAGGTCGCGGCTGCGTGGGGTGGCGTTCGAGCAGGTGGCGCTACCGCAACTGGCCCGTGGTCGGCTGCTCGTCAGCCTCGCCGGCCCTGCTCCCGTCGTTGTCGGGCATCAGGTCGCCACATTCCACGACGCCACGCCATTCCGGTTCCCGAACACCTACACCCGCGCCTTCGGCGCCTGGCACCGCAGCATCTATCGGCTCGTCTCTCGGCGGGCCCGAGCGGTTGTCACGGTGTCGGAGTTCAGCGCCGTCGAGCTTGCGACAGTGCTGCACCGGCCGCGTGAGCTCTTCCACGTGGTCGGGAACGGGTCCGAACACCTCTCGGCGCTCACTCCCATGCGCCCCGATTCTGACCTGCCGCAGGAGGGTTTCGTGCTCGTCGTCGGCACGCTCGCCCTCCACAAGAACCTGCCGGGGGTCCTGCGTGCTGTGGCCGACGCACGGCTGCCCACCGTGGTCGTCGGCGCGCGGGGGCCAGCTCGGGTCTTCTCCGGAGCGTCGCCGACCGTGGGCGACGACGACGTCATCACGTATGCCGCGCACCTCACCGACGCTGAGTTGGCCTGGCTCTATCGCCACGCCGGGGCGTTGGTGTTCCCCTCCCGATACGAGGGTTTCGGTCTGCCGGTGGTCGAGGCGCAGGCGTTGGGGTGCCCGGTCGTCGCGGCCCGGTCGTCATCGCTGCCGGAGGTGGCGGGCCAGGGGGCACTGTTCGTCGATCCCGACCGGCCGCAGGACGTGCCGAGCATGGTCCGCGAACTGATCGCCGACCCGGCCCGCCGGGCCGAGATGGTGGCGGCCGGGTCGGTCAACGCTGCGCGGTTCACCTGGGCGACGAGCGCGAGCCGGCTGGGCGACGTGCTCGTGGCGGTGGGGTCAGGGCGCTGACGTGCCGGTTGCGGCATACACCTGCGCGTAGGCACGGGCCACGGCCGGCCAGGTGTAGTCGGCGAGCCTCGCCCGCCCGGCGGCGGCCAGGCGCTCGGCATACCCGGGATCGTTGAGGACGCGGACGATGGCTGTGGCTAGCGCGGGTCCGTCCGTCGGGTCGACGAGCAGCCCATCGGTGCCGTCGCGAACCACCTCTGCCGGGCCACCGTGGTTGGGCGCGACGAGCGCGGTGCCGGCCCGCCAGGCTTCGAGCAAGACGATCCCGAAGGCCTCCTGGCGGCTAGGGACGACCACCACGTCGGCGGCTGCCAACTCGGCCGCGACCTGCGAGGGGGTGAGTTGTCCGAGGAGGGTCACAACCGAGGCCAGGCCGAGGCCCTCGGCCTGCGCGGCCAGGGCGGCTTCCTGAGACCCGGCCCCTCCGAGGCGGAGCCGGGCGGCGGGAACCTGGGCGCGGATCGACGGAAGGGCCTGGACGAGGAGGTCGAATCCCTTGTTTCGCTCCAACCGGCCGACCGCGACAATCACCGGACTCGTGTCCGCCGTGGCCTCGACGACGGCCATTGGAGAGTCCGAGCCGAGCGATGCGGCGTCGGACACGGCGTTGGGAACGACGGAACCGCCCTCCAGCCCGAAGCGTTCGCGCAGGTCGGCTAGGACGGCTTGGGAGGGCGCCGTCGTGCACACAGCCCGGCGCACAGCACGGGTGAGGGTCGTGCGCAGCAACCAGGAGCGTCCATAGGCGTCGTGATCGTCCGCGGTCGTCTCGCCGTGACTGGTGACGACCAGAGGGATGCGCGTCGTCCGGGCGAGGGCCGCGGCATACACCCCGTTGGGGCCGAAACAGTGGACGTGAAGCACCTGCGGGCGGTCGGCCCGCAGGGCCTCCCGCCAGGCGTGCCACGCGGCGGGCGCGACCCGGGCGAATCGAGCCACCCCGGTCGGCGTCGCCGACGGCAACGGCGTGGGGAGGTAGCGCACAAGCACCCCGTCGACGGTCTGGACACCGAGGTGCTCGCCTCGATCGACCGTCCAGACGACGACGTCGTGGCCCTGGGCGCGCAGCGCGAGCGCCACCTGGCGCACGTGCTCCTCGACCCCGCCGACGTGCGGATGGAACGAGGACGTGACGAGAGCGACCCGGTGCCGACCGTCTGTCATCCGCGTCCTCTCCTGGCCACTGGCCCGTCCACCCCGCGCGGGCGGCGTCTTGTTGGCATCATGGCACTGTGCCGCTCCTCGTCCTTGTCACCGCAGCCGCAGCGGCGCCGATGGGGGCCCAGGTCTATGAGGAGCAACTCGCGGCCCGCGCGCAGAGCGCGTTGACCGCAATCGACCCCCAATGGCAGGTGCAACGACGAATCATCCGCTCGATGCGCTCACCCTTGCCGGGGACCGGACGGCTGCCGATGGGGTGGTTGGCCGGGGCAGGGGAGCGCGGTCGGGCTGCCGTCGGTCGACTCGCCTACCCACGCCACGCCGTGGTCCACCGAACCAGCCTCGAACTGCCCCCGGCTCCGCTCGAGGTCGTCACGCTGCACGATGTCGTCGCCTGGCGGTTCGCCGACGAGTCGGCTCCGGTCCGGTCGGCTGCGGCCGAGTTGCGGCGAGCGGCCGCCGTGATTTGCGTATCGGAGTTCTCGGCCGGCGAGGCACATGACCTGTTGGGAGTCCGCAACCCGGTCGTCGTGCCCAACGGGGTCGACCCGGCGTTCCTCGACGCCGTCGCGGCACCGACCGAGGTGCTCGCCGGTCTGGGGCTGACCGGCCCGTTCGTGTTGCACGCCGGGGGCGCCGCCACCCGCAAGAACCTCGACGCCCTCGCGCAGGCCTGGCCACTCGTCCGCCGGGAGCACCCCGACCTCACGCTTGCCCTCGCCGGCCCCCCGCACCCGCGCCGCGACGCCCTTTTCTCCGGTATGCCGGGTGCTCGCCTCCTCGGCCGGCTTCCCGACCCGCTCGTTCCCGGCCTGGTGGCGGCGGCGAGCGCGATCGTCGTGCCGTCTACGTACGAGGGATTCGGGCTGCCGGCGTTGGAGGGCATGGCGGCCGGGGTTCCGGTCGTCGCCGCCCGGTGCGCGGCCCTGCCCGAGGTCGTCGGGGACGGCGGCCTGCTCGTGGACCCGGAGCCGGTCGCCCTCGCGCAGGGCCTGCTCGACGTGCTCGCGGGTGGCCCTGACGTCGCCGACCTCGTCCGTCGGGGCCGCGAGCGCGCGGGCGGGTTCACCTGGGAACGAAGCGCCGCGGGGCATGCCGCGGTGTGGGCCGCGCTTGGCTGAGGACGGGTTCGTCCAGCAGGGCGGTTCGGCCCCCCCCGGTCCGTGCGATGTCAGCCGATCACCCTCGAAGGCCACGGACACCCGCCTAGAGTGGGCCAATGTCCGACAACCCTCAGCCGGGAGAGGCCCACGGCGAACGACGTCGCAACAGGCGCCTGCTCGTCGTCGTCCTCCTCATGCTTGCCGTCCCAGTTGTCGCCGTGGGCGGGTATTTGGGTTGGCTTAACCACCTCGTCACGTCGAATATCAAGTTTGCCGATCTCATGCCTACCGGAGGGCCGCTCGTGCCCGTCGACGGCGGGGCTTTCGATCCGTCTGAGCCTGGGGAGGGCGGCATCCCCACCGCTGCGGTACCCGCCGAGAGCGCTGGCGACAACTACCTACTCATCGGGTCGGACGCGCGTTCGGGTTTGGGAGGTGCGCGGTCCGATGTCATCATCTTCGTGCATGTACCCATCGATAAGCACAATGTTAGCCTGATTCACTTTCCTCGAGATATGTACGTGTTTATACCGGGACGCGGGCGGAACAAGATCAATGCCGCATTTGCCTTTGGTGGCGCTCCGTTGTTGGTCGACACGGTTCAGGGAATGCTCGGGGTGAAGATCGATCACGTCGCGATGATCGGCTTCGAGGGTTTCAAACGCATGACTGACGCGGTCGGCGGCTTGGACGTATACGTCGAAGAGGGAGGCAAGATCGACGGCCATGTATTTACCCAAGGGATGATGCATCTCGACGGTGAGATGGCCTTGGCGTTCGTTCGAGAACGCTACGACCTCAGTCAGGGAGACATCAGTCGTGGTCGGCGACAGCAGGCCTTCCTGAAGGCCCTCATGCTCGAAGCAGTCAGCGTCGAAACCCTCGCCAATCCGGCAAAGCTCGCCACATTCATTGACTCTGCAACGAGCAACGTCATCGTCGACAGAGGATTCGACGTAGGTCAGATGCGTGGTGAGCTTCTTTCCTTGAACGGATTGCGTCCGGGCGACATCCGCTTCCTCACGGCTCCGCTGTCCGGCTTCGGGCGATCGCCTTACGGGGCGTCGATCGACCTGGTCGACTGGGTGAAATTGACGCAATTGGGCACAGCCATCCGTGAAGATCGGCTCGACTCCTACTCCTGAGCCCAGGGCGAAAAGGGATCAGGGAGCCCGATGTCAGGGGGTGGACCACGTCTTTCCACCGTCGTCGGACGTGTAGGTGTCGCCATCGACGATCAACCATCCTGCGTTCCCCTCGACGCTCAGGGCGACGTGAGTGAGCAGTCCGTCGTTGCTGCGGCCACCGAGGTCGACGCAGCCGAGTTTGGTCGTCGCGCCGGCGGCGATCGAGGCGACCTGCACTCCCGAGCAGCCGTCTGCCACGTAGGCGACGAGCGCGGCGAGCTTCGAGGCCTCCACCCGCGCATCGACGGCGAGAGCGCTCAGACCGCGGCTGACCTCAACCCAGTTGCCTCCACCGTCCGCGGTCTCGACAACTTTGCCGCTCTCACACAGCACTGCAGCCGAGGTCGCCGACAAGGCCGAGACGCTCAGCGCCTTCCCGTTCCCGCAGGGTGTGCCGGCGCGGCCGTTCGAATTGACCACTGCGGTGGGTGTGGCCAGGGATCGGTACCACAAGGCAAGGGCCCCTCCCGACGCCCAGGTCTGCCCCGTGTCGGTCGAGCGCAGTGCCGTTTCGCGGCAGCCCGCACCCTCGGTCCCGACGACAACCACCTTGGCGGCATCGGTGACCTGCACCCGCGAGATCGCTCCGAAGGGGATGGGGACGTCCTCCCAAGTGCGGCCGCCGTTGTCGGTGTGGGCCAAGGAGGCGCCGCCCCCGGGGCAGGCGCCCTGCACGAAGCGCCAGGCCCGCGCCGAGTCGATCGGCACGACGCCGACCATGCTGCCCGAGCCGCTGAACCCGGTGGCCGCCGGCGTCGATGAGGTGGCCGCCGGGGTGGAGGTGCCGCCAGCCGAGCCGGGGACGGTGCCCGTGACAGTCGCCGCGGCGCCGGTGACCGGTGCCGTCGCAGGCTGGCGGAACGGGTTACGGAAGGCAGCGCTCACCAGGGCAACGTCGACCGCGAGCAGGGCCACCAAACCCCACGTTGCAAGTCGCGTTCGCGAAGCCATCGGCACCCCGGGAGAGACGAGAAGACACGGAGCACAGTCGAAGTCTGGACTGTGCTGTCGTCATGCTAGGTCAGCGGGGCCGATCCGGTCGGCGGTTCCCGCGGCTTGGGCGACTTCGACCAAATTCACCTGGCCGTAGAGTTGTGAGGCTATGACCTCGACCGCACCCTCCGCCGGCACGCTGGCGCACCTGCCCACTGACTGGGCTGCCCGGCATACCGACTGGGGGCTGGGCGCACACGTCGGCGACCAGACCGCCCTGCTGGACCTCGCCTGCGTCCCGGGCGCCCGCCCACTCGTCCTGGCCGTCCTGGCCGGAGCGCTTCCCGTCGGTGCCCAGGTGCTCGCCGTCACCGCGACGACCCGGGAGGCCGACGATCTCGCGGCCGCGCTCGCGGCGTTCCTCGACCCGGCGCTCGTCGAGGTTTTCCCCAGTTGGGAGACCCTTCCGCACGAGCGGCTCTCGCCCCGTAACGACACGGTCGGTCGTCGCCTGGCCGTCCTGCGTCGCCTCGCCCACGCCGACGCGCACGCCCCCGGCGCGGCCGGGCCCTTGAAGATCGTCGTGGCCCCCGTGCGGGCGGTCCTGCAACCCATCGCCCGCGGGCTCGGCGACCTCACGCCCGTTGCGCTCGCCGCCGGCGACGAGCGCCCGTTGGAGCGGGTGGTCGAAGACCTCGTCGCGGCGGCCTACAGCCGGACCGACCTGGTCGAGCGGCGCGGCGAGTTCGCGGTCCGCGGCGGCATCCTCGACGTCTTCCCGCCGACCGAGGAACATCCCCTGCGCGTCGAGTTCTGGGGAGACACGGTCGAGGAGATCCGGTGGTTCCGGGTCGCCGACCAGCGCAGCCTCGAGGTGGCCGAGGGTGGCCTCTGGGCCCCGCCCTGCCGGGAAGTGCTGCTCACCGACGACGTTCGCGAGCGCGCCCGCGACCTAGCCTCCCGCCTGCCGGGCGTCGCCGATCTGCTCGAGAAGGTCGCCGAAGGCATCGCCGTCGAGGGCATGGAGTCGCTGCAACCGGTCCTCGTCGAGGCCATGCAGACCCTCCCCGACACGCTCGGCGCCGGCTCGCTCATCGTCCTGGCCGACCCCGAACGCATCCGCACCCGCGCCCATGACCTCGTGGCCACGAGCGAAGAGTTCCTCGAAGCCAGTTGGTCTAACGCCGCGGCCGGGAACGCCGTCCCGATCGACCTGCGGGGGGTGCTCGACGAGGGCTCCTACCGCACGCTCGCGGGACTGCGCCAGGACGCCATCACCAGTGGTATGCCGTGGTGGTCCCTCACCGCCTTCGCTTCTGATGCCGAGCTGACCGACTTCCTCGACGACGACACCTCCGAGCAGCGCCTCGACCTCGGGCTGCGCGAGCCGGACGCCTATCGCGGCGACACCGAAGCTGCGGTGGCCGACCTCGGTCGCTGGATCCACGACGGCTGGACCGTCCTCACAGTCACCGAAGGGCCGGGTCTGGCCCGACGGGTGCACGAGGTGCTGGCCGAGCGCGGCATACCGTCCCGGCTCGTCGGGCACGAGGCGGAGTCTGCCCCTGGGGTCGTCACCGTGACGACGGGCGCCCTGGGGCGCGGATTCGTCGACGAGACAGGCCAGTTCGCGCTGCTCACCGAGACCGACCTGACCGGGTCGGCGGGGTCGGCGACGACCACGAAGGACATGCGCCGGATGCCGTCCCGGCGGCGCGCGCAGGTCGACCCGCTCTCGCTGCGGCCCGGCGACTACGTCGTCCACGAGCAGCACGGGGTGGGTCGGTTCGTCGAGATGACCGCTCGCACCGTCGGCGGCGCCACCCGCGAATACCTCGTGCTGGAGTATGCCGCGAGCAAGCGGGGGCAGCCCGGCGACCGCCTCTACGTGCCCACCGACCAACTCGACCAGGTGACGAAGTACGTCGGCGGCGAGGCCCCGACGCTGCACCGACTCGGTGGCTCGGACTGGGCCCAGACCAAGGCCCGGGCCCGCCGCCACGTCAAGGAGATCGCGGCCGACCTCATCCGGCTCTACTCCGTGCGGATGTCGACGGTCGGGCATGCCTTCGCCCCGGACACGCCCTGGCAGCGTGAGCTCGAGGACGCCTTCGCCTACGTCGAGACCCCCGATCAGATCTCCAGCATCGACGAGGTCAAGGCTGACATGGAGCGCGAGGTCCCCATGGACCGGCTCATCTGTGGCGACGTCGGTTACGGCAAGACCGAGATCGCCGTCCGGGCTGCCTTCAAGGCCGTGCAGGACGGCAAGCAGGTCGCCATCCTCGTGCCGACCACGCTGCTGGTCCAACAGCACCTGCAGACCTTCACCGAGCGGTATGCGCAGTTCCCCGTGACGGTCAAGGCGCTCAGCCGCTTCCAGTCGACGACCGAGGCCGGGCGGGTCGTCGACGGGCTGGCCGACGGGTCGGTCGACGTCGTCATCGGCACCCACCGGTTGCTCACCGACAAGATCCGCTTCAAGGACCTCGGCCTGGTCGTCGTCGATGAGGAGCAGCGCTTCGGCGTGGAGCACAAGGAGAAGCTCAAGACCTTCCGGACGGCCGTCGACGTGCTGGCGATGTCAGCCACCCCCATCCCGCGCACCCTCGAGATGGCCGTGACCGGCATACGCGAAATGTCAACTCTCGCAACGCCTCCCGAGGAGCGGCACCCGGTCCTCACCTTCGTCGGCTCCTACGACGAGAAGCAGATCACCGCGGCGTTGCGCCGCGAGCTGCTGCGCGAGGGCCAGGTGTTCTACGTCCACAACAAGGTGCAGTCGATCGAGAAGGCCGCCGCCCGGCTGCGCGAGCTTGTCCCCGAGGCCCGCATCGCCACGGCCCACGGCAAGATGACCGAAGGCCGCTTGGAGCAGGTCGTCCTCGACTTCTGGGAGAAGCGGTTCGACGTGCTCGTGTGCACGACGATCGTCGAGACCGGTCTGGACATCTCCAACGCCAACACCCTCATCGTCGAGCGCGCCGACCTGCTCGGCCTGAGCCAGTTGCACCAGTTGCGCGGGCGGGTCGGTCGCGGCCGGGAGCGCGCCTACGCCTACTTCCTCTTCCCGCCTGAGAAGCCGCTCACTGAGACCGCTCACGACCGGCTTGCCACGATCGCCAGCCACACTGACCTGGGCTCAGGCATGCAGGTGGCGATGAAGGACCTCGAGATCCGCGGCGCGGGCAACCTCCTCGGCGGCGAGCAGTCGGGGCACATCGAGGGCGTCGGCTTCGACCTCTACGTGCGCCTCGTCGGTGAGGCGGTCGCGGCATACAAGGGGGAGGCGCAGGCCCCACCCGCCGAGGTGAAGATCGAGTTGCCGGTCGACGCGCACCTCCCGCACGACTACGTCCCCGGCGAGCGGTTGCGCCTGGAGGCCTACCAGAAGCTCGCGTCCGTGCAGGACGAGGCGGGCGTCGCCGCGATCGAGGAGGAGTTGCGCGACCGCTACGGTATGCCGCCCGAGCCGGTCACCAACCTCATCGAGGTGGCGCGGCTGCGTACCGTCGCCCGCCTGGCCGGGCTGTCGGACATCTCGGCGCAGGGGGCCTTCGTGCGGTTCGGACCGGTGCCGGCCGAAGCCATGCCCGACAGTCGCCGGCTGCGCCTACAGCGGCTCTATCCGGGGTCGATCGTCAAGGACCAACTCGGCCATCTGCTCATCCCTCGCCCGATGACCGCCCGCGTCGGGGGCAAGCCGGTGCGCGACACTGCGGTGCTGCGCTGGGCCGCCGACGTGATCCGTGCGGTCTTGGTGGACAATGTCGGGGACGCCGCACGCGTCGCCACGAACGGAAAGGACCTGCGCCCATGAGCCCGCGGACCCCGCGTCGCCTCGGAACGCTCCCGGCAGCCCTCATCGGACTGCTCGTCGCCACCCTGATCGCCGGGTGCGGTGCCGCCGGACGCCCGGGCACGGCTCTCGTCGTCGACGGCCAGAGCTACACGCCGAGCCAGATCGTCGAGACGACCGCGCAGATCAACGAGGCGCTCAAGGCCGGCGGCGAGGCCGCCACCGAGGCGCAGATCGTCAACCTCCTCATGATCTCGCCGTTCGTCCTCGCCGAGGCGACGAGCCGCGGTCTCTGGGGGCCGGACAACCAGTACAACTCCTTCATGACTGCGATCCACAACCCGACCCCCGTGACGGTCGCCGTGGTGCAGGCCAGCGCGGCCTACGCCTCGCTCGACGAGGAGGGCAAGGCCGCCCTCCTCAAGGACATCAAGGCCGCCTCTATCGCGGTCGACCCGCGCTACGGATCGGTGGACTACTCGACCGGCTTCCTGGGGATGCCCACGCCCGACTGGATCGTCCGGACCACCACCGCCCCCGAGAAGTGACCGACCGCGGGTGACGGGCGGCCCAGGCCCGAGCGTTCCATCCGGCGCGGCGCTGCTGGACCTGGTCGCGGTCATGGACCGGTTGCGCTCGCCCGGCGGCTGCCCGTGGGACGCCGAGCAGACCCACGCCTCGCTCGTGCCCTACCTCGTCGAGGAGACCTACGAGGCGGTCGAGGCGATCGAGTCGGGTGAACGCGACCACATGGCCGAGGAACTCGGCGACGTCCTGCTGCAGGTCGTCTTCCACGCGCGCGTTGCGCAGGAGGACGAGGTCGCCCCGTTCGACATCGACGATGTCGCCGCCGGGATCGCCGCCAAGTTGCGCCGCCGCCACCCGCACGTCTTCGGGGACGTCGTCGCTGACACCCCCGAGGCGGTCGCCGCCAACTGGTCGGTGATCAAGGCGGCCGAGAAGGCTGCCAAGGGGTCCGGCGCCGCGCCGCCAGGCCCGCTGCACGGCATACCGGCGGGTATGCCGCCCCTCGCCAAGGCCGCGGCCATGGTCGCCCGCCTCGACCGGGCCGGGCGCGGTGACCTCGTGGATGCGGCGGCCGCCGGGTCCGACCCGGGCTCCCGACTGCTGGCCGTGGTGGCCGACGTGGTGCGCCGACGTGATGATCCTGACGCTGTCCTTCGGGCCACGCTGAGGTCCCTGAGCGACGCTGCGGGATAGGGTGGGCGCGACGGCTGGGTGCGGCTGCGCAGTGCCGCGCGCCATCAACACCGGGCCGACCTTTATCCCCATCCCAACACGTTCGGAGGCACCGAAGTGGCCAGCATCGAAGCAGTAGGCGCTCGCGAGATCCTCGACTCGCGCGGCAACCCCACGGTCGAGGTCGAGGTGCTCCTCGACGACGGAACTGTGGCCCGCGCCGCCGTCCCGTCGGGTGCGTCGACTGGTGCGTTCGAGGCCTACGAGAAGCGTGACGGCGACAAGGGCCGTTACCTCGGCAAGGGTGTCGAGAAGGCCGTCGACGCGGTCCTCGACGAGATCAACCCCAAGATCATGGGCTTCGACGCCAGCGAGCAGCGGCTCATCGACGCCGAGATGCTCGCCATGGACGGCTCCAAGAACAAGGAGAACCTCGGCGCCAACGCCATCCTCGGCGTCTCCCTCGCGGTCGCCCGCGCGGCAGCCGACTCGGCCAACCTCCCGTTGTTCCGCTACGTCGGCGGCCCCAACGCGCACGTCCTGCCCGTCCCGATGATGAACATCCTCAACGGTGGCTCGCACGCCGACACCAACGTGGACATCCAGGAGTTCATGATCGCTCCGATCGGTGCGCCAACCTTCAAGGAGGCCCTGCGCTGGGGCGCCGAGGTCTACCACACCCTCAAGAAGGTCCTGCACGACCGTGGCCTGTCCACCGGCCTGGGTGACGAGGGTGGCTTCGCCCCCAACCTCGAGAGCAACCGCGCCGCTCTCGACGTCATCGTCGAGGCAATCGAGAAGGCCGGCTACGTTCCGGGCAAGGACATCGCGCTGGCCCTCGACGTGGCGGCCACCGAGTTCTACAAGGACGGCGCCTACCAGTTCGAGGGTGCCGCCAAGACGTCCGCCGAGATGACCGCCTACTACGGCGAGCTCGTCGCGGCCTACCCGCTGGTGTCGATCGAAGACCCGATGAGCGAAGAGGACTGGGACGGCTGGAAGGCCATCACCGTCGCCCTCGGCGACAAGGTCCAGATCGTCGGCGACGACCTGTTCGTCACCAACCCCGAGCGGCTGCAGCGCGGCATCGACACCCAGACCGCCAACGCCCTGCTCGTCAAGGTCAACCAGATCGGCTCGCTCACCGAGACGCTCGACGCGGTCGACCTGGCCCACCGCAACGGCTACCGCTGCATGATGAGCCACCGCTCCGGCGAGACCGAGGACACGACGATCGCCGACCTCGCCGTCGCGACCAACTGCGGTCAGATCAAGACCGGCGCCCCGGCCCGGTCCGAGCGCGTGGCGAAGTACAACCAGCTCCTGCGCATCGAGGAGGAGCTGGACGACGCCGCGGTGTATGCCGGTGCCGGCGCCTTCCCGCGTTTCGCTGCCAAGGGCTGAGCCGTTGAGGGGTCAGACTGGGGGGATGGGGACCTCCGGGGCATGACCACACCAGCTCGACGCACGCGCGTGCGCCCCGGGACGACGGCCACCACCGGCCGTCGCCCCGGGGCCAGCCGCCCTGCCCCCGCACCCCGGACCCGTGAGGCGACCCCCGACGACGATCGTCGTGGCCCGGCCTGGTTGCGCTGGGTCATCCTTGGTGCCATCGCCGTCGTCCTGCTCGTCACCCTCGTGCCGACCGCCCGATCCCTGGCCCGTCAGCGGGCCGAGATCGACGCCCTGGCGACCCAAGTCGCCCAGCAACAGAGCCAGGTGGCCTCGCTGCAGGCCGAGCAGGAGCGGTGGACCGACCCCGCCTACGTCGAGCAGCAGGCCCGTGACCGGCTGAAGTTCGTCAAGGTCGGTGACCGCTCCTACACCGTCATCGACCCGCTGGAGGCCGCCCGGCCTCCCGTCTCCGGCGCTTCGGTCGCCGCGCCCCAGGCCAACGGCGACGCCCCCTGGTATGGCCAGATCTGGCAGTCCGTGCAACTGGCCGACCGTCCGACCGCCGGCATGCTTCCGGTCACCGAGCCGCCGACCGCCCCGTGACGCCGCCGACTGAGCCGACCGAGCCGACCGAGCCCGAGGACCTCGCCGCGATCGCCGCGCAGTTGGGCCGGGAGCCACGGGGCGTGCTCGGGATCGCCCACCGCTGCCCGTGCGGTCGTCCCGACGTCGTCCGCACCGCCCCGCGGCTGCCCGACGGCACCCCGTTCCCGACGACCTACTACGCCACGTGTCCCCGGCTGACCGCCGCGATCAGCACCCTGGAGACCCAAGGTCTGATGCGCGACATGCAGGCCCGGTTGGCCGACGACGAGGACCTGGCGGCCGCCTACGCGCGGGCGCACACGGCATACCTCGCCGATCGGGCCACCCTCGCGTCCGGCGGCGACGTCCCCGAGATCGCGGGCGTCTCCGCCGGCGGGATGCCCGACCGGGTTAAGTGCCTGCATGTCCTCGTCGCACACTCGCTGGCTGCCGGCCCCGGGATCAACCCGTTCGGCGACGAGGCCCTAGCGTTGCTTGCCCCCTGGTGGGACGCCGGGCCGTGCGTGGGAGCCGCCGAGGAGTGACCCGGCGGAGTCCGGGGGTGCCGTGTTGGGGGAGCGATGGGATAATCGCCGCATGGTCCCCGCCACCGCGCCTCGCGCCACTTCCGCCGCCGGGGAGGTCCGAGTCGGGGCCATCGACTGCGGGACCAATTCGCTGCGACTGCTTATCGCCGACATCGATCCGCAGACCGGGAAGATGCTTGAGCTGGTGCGGCGGATGGAGATCGTCCGGCTGGGCTGCGGGGTCGACAAGACGGGGGTGCTCGCCCCTGAAGCGCTGGCGCGCACGCTGGCGATGACCCGCGACTACGCGACCCAATGCCGTGAGTATGCCGTCCACCGCATCCGGTTCGTCGCCACCTCCGCCTCCCGCGACGCGCGCAACGCCGACGAGTTCGTCGCCGGGGTCCGTGCAGCGTTCGGGGACCTCGACGTCGCACCCGAGGTCGTCAGCGGCCAAGAGGAGGCTCGGCTGTCCTTCCTCGGGGCCACCGGTGACCTCATCGCCGCGCAGATGGAGGGGCCCTATCTCGTCGTCGACATCGGTGGCGGCTCCACGGAGTTCGTCCGGGGCACCCACACGGTGGAGGCCGCTCGCTCGGTCGACATCGGTTGCGTGCGGCTCACCGAGCGCCACCTGCGCAGCGACCCGCCGACCCCCGACGAGATCGCCGCGGCGATCGTCGACATCGACCGGGCCATCGACCTGGCCATCGAGACGGTCAGCTTGCGTGAGGTGCGCACCCTCGTCGGGTTGGCCGGCAGCGTAACGACCGTGGCGGCCCAGCACCTCGACCTGCGGGACTACGACCCGGGAGCGATCCACCTGTCGGTCGCCACGCCCCCGCAGATCCAGGCGGCGTGCGAGCAACTCATGGGGATGACCCGGGCAGAGCGCGCGGCCAAGGGCTTCATGCACCCCGGCCGGGTCGATGTCATCGGTGCGGGGGCCCTGGTCTGGTCGCGGGTCATCGCCCGCGTCATGCGCCAGACTGGTCTCGGCCAGGCCCTGCCCGTCGCTACCTCCGAGCACGACATCCTCGACGGCATCGCCCTGTCGCTCGTCGGCCGCTGAGTCCCGCGCCGTGCCTCAGGCGTTGCCGCATCCGGTCACGGGAGACCTCGCGGGCTCGCCTACACCCCCTGGCTCGGGGTGGCCCGGGGACCCGGCGACGCGGCATACCCCTCGGGCTCGTGACGCCGAGCAGGTGGTGAGCCTCGCGCGGTCGGCCTCCGACCTCGCCACCCTCGACGCGCGGATCTCGGTATGCCGTGCCTGCCCGCGCCTGGTCCAGTGGCGTGAGCAGGTGGCGGGGGACAAGCGGGCGGCGTTCGCCGATCAGCCCTACTGGGGGCGACCAGCGCCGGGCTTCGGCGACGAGGCCGCGCCGGTGCTTGTCGTCGGGCTGGCGCCCGCCGCGCACGGTGCCAACCGCACCGGTCGGGTCTTCACCGGCGACCGCAGCGGCGACTGGCTCTTCGCTGCGCTGCACCGGGCCGGTTATGCGAGTCACCCGACGAGCGTGCATGCGGGCGACGGGCTGACGCTGCGGGGCCTGCGCATCATCGCGGCCGTCCGGTGCGCGCCGCCGGGAAACCAACCGACGGTGTCCGAGCGGGCGACGTGCGCGCCGTGGTTGGACCGCGACCTCGCGCTCGCTGCGCCGACCGTTCGCTCGATCCTGGCGCTGGGCGGTCTGGCCTGGGACGCGTCGCTGGGCGCGGCCCGCCGGCTCGGCTGGCAGGTCCCGGCCCCTAAGCCGACGTTCGGGCACGGCGCGATGGCGCAGTTGCGCGAGCCGGGCGGACGCGTCGTGCGGTTGGTCGGCAGCTATCACGTGAGCCAGCAGAACACCTTCACCGGGCGGCTCACCGAGTCGATGCTGGACTCGGCGCTGGCGCTCCTCGCGTGGCCCGATACCGTAGCCGAGTGAGCACAACCCCCACTCCCGTCCTCGCGGTGACCGTCCTCGGAGACGACCGGCCCGGCATCGTCGCCGAGGTCACCGCCGCCGTCGCCGGGTTGGGCGGCAACCTCGAAGACTCCACGATGACGTTGCTGCGCGGGCACTTCGCGATGGTCGTGTTGGTGCGCACCCCCGCGTCGGTTGCTGACGTCGAGGCCGCGCTGGCCGGGATCGCCGCGGGCGGCTCGCTCACCGTCGACGTCCGCGAGTTGCGGGAGTCGGGTATGCCGCCCGCTCCCGGCCGCGCCTGGACCCTGCGGGTCCACGGGGCTGACCGGCCCGGGATCGTCGCCTCGATCACTGAGGTGCTGGCCGCTCACGGCGGCAACATCGTCGACCTGGGCACCCGCTTGGGATCCGACCTCTACGTGCTCATCGCCGAGGTCGAGTTGCCGGAAGCCGCGTCCGGCGAGGCCGTCGCGGCCGACCTGCGCGCAGCCGCCGCTGCGGTCGGCGTCACCGTGGCCTTCGAGCCGGTGGACGACGAGGTGCTGTGAGTTCGTTCGTCATGCCCTCGCTCCCTGAGGGTCGAGTCCTCGATGTCGTGCGCGCCCCCGCGCCGGTGTTGGCCACCCCTGGGGCTGATGTCGATCCGGCCGCGCCGTCGGTCATCCAACTGGCCGCCGACCTGTTGGCCACCCAAGCGGTGTCGCCAGGGTGTGTGGGGCTGGCCGCTCAACAGGTGGGCGTGGCCTGGCGGATGTTCTCGGTCGACGTCACGGGGCACCCCAAGACCCGGACGTGTCACGGCGAGTTCGTCCTGTGCAACGCCGTCGTCGAGTCGGCCAGTCGCAAGGAGAAGGGCCGCGAGGGGTGCATGTCGGTGCCCGACTTCACCGGCGACGTGGCCCGGGCGCGGCGGTTGGTGGTGCGCGGGCAGTTGCCGGTCACGGGGGAGTGGGTGACCCTGGAGACCGATGCCTTCGAGGCCGTCTGCCTGCAGCACGAGATCGATCACACCAATGGCCTGGTCTTCCTCGACCGAGTCGCCGGCCCCCAAGCCGTCCACCCCAGACGCACCTACCTCTAACGCGCGCCCGGCCCTCTTAGCCCCCACCCACCTAGCCCCCACCCACCGGCCCCGGGTTTCCCCGAATTCATCACACTCGCCGGCGTTCTGGGCAATCCCAGGCCTTGAGCGACCCGAATCCCTCACAGTGGCCAGTGTTCTGGGCCGGAGGAGCAACACGGGCCTTGATGCTCCCTGGCCCCAGCCCCTCCTAGAGTTGACCTTGCCCTCGTAGCCCAATCGGCAGAGGCGGGCGACTTAAAATCGCCTCAGTGCGAGTTCGAGTCTCGTCGGGGGCACGCATTCGTGACCGTCCGGTGACCGGGCCAAACTTCGGGAACACCGGCGACGCCCCATACGCTGTACCGACCAGACGGACCCGCAGGGCCCGACACTCATGGAGGACACATGGCCGGCAACAACCCGGTGTTCAACAACATTCAGAAGCAACTCCAGGGCGGGGAGTATGCCGGTATCGGCGAGCCCCGTGGCGCGCAGCAGCGCTACCCGCAGCAGGGCTACCCCCAGGGCAACCCCCAGCAGGGCTACCCCCAGGGCAACCCGCAGGGGCAGCAGCCGGGCTACTACCCGCCGACGCCGATGAGCCCCGAGCAGCTGGACGCGATGTACCAGCGTCCGAGCGCCGGGCCTCTCGACACCGGCCGGGTGACCTTCGACGACGTCATCATGAAGACGCTCACGCTCTTCGCGATCGTCCTCAGCTCCGCGGCCGTGACCTGGGTGATGACCTCGGCCCAGCCGGCCCTGGCCTCGCCGATCTGGATGGTCGGGATGTTCGGTGGCCTGGTCGTTGGCCTGATCATCGCCTTCAAGAAGACGATCTCGGTCCCGCTGATCCTCACCTACTCGCTGCTCGAAGGCGCGTTCGTCGGTGCCCTCAGCCGAGCCATGGAGGCCTGGTACCCGGGCATCGTCATGACCGCCGTCGTCGCCACCCTTGCGACCTTCGCGGGCATGTTCATCGGCTACCGGACTGGCGTCATCAAGGTGACCTCGCGCTCCCGCCGGATCTTCGGCATGGCGATCATGGGCTACATGCTGTTCAGCCTGGTCAACGTCCTCGCGCTGGTCTTCGGCTGGACGAGCGGCTGGGGCTTCGGCGGCACCGGTCTGCTGGGCATCGGCATCTCGATCCTCGGCGTCGGCTTGGCCTCCTACTCGCTGGCCGTCGACTTCGACTCGGTCGAGGAGGGCATCCGGATGGGCGCCCCCGAGAAGTTCTCGTGGCTGTTCGCCCACGGAATCATCGTCAGCCTGGTGTGGCTCTACATCGAGATCCTGCGCCTGCTGGCGCGCCTGCGCGACTGACCGCGCGAGCGATCAGTCCAACGACCGACAGCGCCGGTGTGACCTCGTGATCACGGTGCCCGACCCGGTCCGCATTGAGCTTGAGCGCCTGGACGGGCGGTGGCGACAGCTGCCGCTCGACCAGGCGCTTCGTGCTGTCCCGGCCGTCCGCGCGCTCGTCCAGGCCCTCGCGGACGAGGTCGCCGCAGCCAGGGGTATGCCGTCCGCCCCCGTTCCCGATCTCGGCCCGGCCGTCGCGCTGGACCAGTTGCGGGTCATGGCCTTCGACGCTGTCCAGGCCGGATTGGGCCAACCGCTCGCCGAACGACTGGCCAACCTGCGCCGCACCCTCGCCTGACGCCCGCAGCCGCTCACTCGAAGCAGCCTCCGCACGTAAAGGTATGCCGCCCGCTCAGATGAGCGGGCGGCATACCTCATGCCTGGGGGAGCCAGAGCTCAGCTGAGGCGCTCGTAGATGATCGCCATGCCCTGCCCGCCGCCGACGCACATGGTCTCCAGCCCGAAGGTGCCGTCGCGCTCGGCGAGCCCGTTGAGCAGCGTCGAGGTGATCCGGGCGCCGGTCGAGCCGAATGGGTGGCCGAGCGCGATCGCCCCGCCGTGGACGTTGAGCTTGTCGAAGTCCATGCCGAGCTCATCGGCCGAGCCGAGCACCTGGACGGCGAACGCCTCGTTGATCTCGTAGAGGTCGATGTCGCTGATGCTCATGCCGGCCAACCGCAGCGCCTTGCGGGTTGCCTCGACCGGGCCGAGGCCCATGATCTCGGGCGAGAGGCCGGTGGCGGCGGTCGCGACCACGCGGGCAAGCGGCGTGAGCCCGAGTTCCTTGGCCTTGCGGTCGCTCATGACGACCACCGCGGCGGCGCCGTCGTTGAGCGGGCAGCAGTTGCCGGCCGTGACGGTGCCGTTCTCGCGGAAGACCGTCTTGAGGCCAGACACAGCCTCAAGGGTCACGCCCGCGCGGGGCCCGTCGTCGGTCGACCATTGCGTCCCGTCGGGCAGCGTGACCGGGGTGATGTCCTTGGCGAAGAAGCCACTGTTGATCGCGGCCTCGGCGCGGTTCTGCGACGCGACGCCCCACTCGTCCTGGCGCGCCCGGCTGATGCCGCGGCTGGTCGCGACGTTCTCGGCGGTCTGACCCATCGACAGGTAGACGTCGGGGATGATGCCCAGCTCGCGGGGGTCGGTCCACACCTCGTTCGTGACCGCCATGACCTCGCTGCGGGTGATCGCCGGCTGGAAGAGCGGGTTCTGGTCGTTGGCGTCCGAGCCACCGGCGCCGGCGAACTTGCCGTACTGCGACACACACTCGACGCCACCGGAGAGGAACACGTCGCCCTCGCCCGCCTTGATCGCGTGGAAGGCCATCCGGGTCGTCTGCACCGACGAAGCGCAGAACCGGTTGACGGTCGAGGCCGGCAGGTGGTCGAAGCCCGCGAGCACGGCGATGACGCGGGCCATGTTGGCGCCCTGCTTGCCCGACGGCTCGGCGCACCCCCAGTAGAGGTCCTCGATGTCGGCGGGGTTCAGCGCGGGGATCTTGGCCAGCGCGGCGGCGATCATCTGCACCGACAGGTCGTCGG
>Ga0209719_1001773_pt1 | contig 25142 bp, 19 predicted proteins | sample AD_JPNAS2_MetaG_FD_184421 | JGI IMG/M metagenome (GOLD analysis project Ga0209719, IMG submission 184421) | Active sludge microbial communities of municipal wastewater-treating anaerobic digesters from Japan - AD_JPNAS2_MetaG (SPAdes) (version 2) | ecosystem: Engineered > Bioreactor > Anaerobic...
GCCGCTCAGGCGCGCACCCACGAGACACTCATGGCCGCCATCGGCACCGCACTCAAGGCTGTCACCGCCGACGATGCCAAAGGTTGGTTTGCCGCATGCGGCTACAGTTTTACTTAAACTGCTCTAGCTGGCCCCATTCCTGCTTAAAAAGCCCGTCCATGTCACTTAACTTTCCCGCCTCCAAATCAGGCGGCAACGCTCCTGCGTTGCCCGTTTTCCGAAGCGTCTCGCACACGGATCGCCGCCGCCCCGCACGGCTCCGCCGGAGCTGACCCGCCCCCACGGCGTCCCACCCTGCGCACAGCACGCCGCCCACTCACTCTCTGCCCCTCCATGAAGGCCTGTATTCTCTTCTTTCTCCTCGCCTGTTTCATTGTGCCCGCACGCACCCAGCCGGCGGCCCCCGCCCCGGCCGCCGCACTTGCGGAGCCCTCCGTCGAGCAGCGACTCGCCGATCTTGAGTCCTACGTGAACAACCGCCCGCGCGCCACTGACGGCCAGGCCATCTCCAAAATCTCCGGCCCTGGCCCGGGCCACAGCGCCTGGGTCATGACGAGTGCCGCCCTGGTCCTCTTTATGACCCTCCCCGGCCTGGCACTCTTCTACGGCGGGTTGGTCCGCCGCAAAAACGTGCTCTCCGTCCTTGCCCAGTGCCTTGCGCTCACCGGCATCGTCGGCCTGCTGTGGTGGGCCGTCGGCTACAGCCTCTCCTTTGCCCCAGGCGGGGCCTTCCTCGGCGGACTCGACCACATCTTCCTCCGCGATGTCGGCGTGGCCCCCAATCCCAACTACTCGCCCTGGGTCTCCCACAGCCTCTTCGCCGTCTACCAGATGATGTTCGCGATCATCACCCCGGCGCTCACCATCGGCGCCATCAAGTCCATCGACTTCGCCGGCGGCATCGTCGTCCACATGACCTCCGGCTGGAGCGCGCTCGCGCTGTGCATCCTCCTCGGAAAACGCCGCGGCCACGGCAGGGAGCCCATGCCGCCGCATAGCATGGTCCTTTGTATGGTCGGCACCGGCATGCTGTGGGCCGGCTGGTACGGCTTCAATGCCGGCAGCGCCGTCGGCATCGGACTCGCCGCCGGCGCCGCGACCTTCTTCGCGTGCAATGTGCTCAAACGGAAATTCGGCTATGACGATTCGCTCGATACCTTCGGCGTCCACGCGGTCGGCGGTACGCTCGGCACGATCCTCGCGGGCGTCTTCGCCACCACCGCCGCCAACCCCAACCTCGGCGCACCACACCTCGCCGGCCTCGTAGGGCAGACACTCTGGCTCGAACAGGTAAAGGCAGGCGCGCTCGTGCTGGGCTGGTCCGTCGCAGGCACCCTGGTCCTCGCCAAAATCACCGGCTGGGCCTGCGGTGGTCTGCGCGTCGATGAAGAAGATGAGGTCGCCGGCCTCGACGTCACCGAACACGGCGAAGAGGGCTACATCCTCGAATAACGCATGCCTCCTTTCGCGCCGCACGAGCCTCGCGCCCGTGCGGCGCTTTTTCTTGGTGCCCGCCGGAGCCTCATGCGCCACGCTGCGCCCATGAGTAGCACCTCCTCGCCCAAACGAAAACTCGTCGTCCTCACCGGCGCCGGCATGAGCGCGGAGAGCGGCCTGCGCACCTTCCGCGGTGCCGACGGCCTCTGGGAAAACCACCGCGTCGAGGACGTCGCCACCCCGGAAGGCTGGGCGCGCGATCCGCAGCTGGTGCTGCGTTTCTACAACGAGCGCCGCCGCCAGATGTGGCAGGCCAAGCCCAACGCCGGCCATCTCGCACTCGCGCAGCTTCAGCGCGATTTCGACGTCCGCATCATCACGCAAAACGTGGACAACCTCCACGAGCGCGCCGGCAGCACGCACGTGCTTCACCTGCACGGCGAGTTGACCCAAGCCCGCAGCTCCATCGACGAAGACCTGATCCAGGACATCGACGGCTGGGAGTTGAAATGGGGTGACCGCTGCACCGACGGATCCCAACTCCGCCCGCACATCGTCTGGTTCGGCGAAGCTGTCCCGATGATGGAGGAGGCCATCGCGCTCACGGAGCAGGCCGACTTCTTTGCCGTCATCGGCACCTCGCTCGCCGTCTATCCCGCCGCCTCGCTGATCGACTACGTGCCGCCCGGCGTGCCCACGTTTCTGATCGACCCGCAGCCGACCCGCGACGGCGGCCACATCCGCGTCTTCGCCACGACCGCCACCCTCGGCGTCCCCCGGCTCGCCGAGGCGCTCAGGGGCCTTCGCTAACCTATCTTTCGATCACCCCTTCAGCGCACCAGCGGTGACGCCGCGGACGATGTGCCGTTGGAGTAGCACGTACACGATCAGAATGGGGAGCGTGACCAGCACGAGGCCGGCGAAGAGCATGCCGAAATCCGTGTGGTACTGCGCCGCCATCGCGAGATTCGCCAGGCCGAGCGGGAGCGTGCGCGCGTGGCCCGCCGCGTCGCCGCCCGTGAGCATGAAGGCAAAAAAGTACTCCTTCCAGATGCCGATGAACTGGAAGATCGCGACCGTCACAAGGCCCGGCTTGGCCAGCGGCAACATCACGCGCCAGAAGGCCGACCACTCGCCGCAGCCGTCGATGATCGCGGCCTCGTAGAGCGAGCGCGGCAGCCCGCGGAAAAAGCCCGCGAGGATGAAGATCGCGAAGGGCAGGCCGTTGGCCGTGTAAACGAGGATGAGGCCCCAGAGCGAGTTGAGCAGCCCGAGTCCGCGCAGCTCGAAAAACAGCGGCACGATCGAGAGCTGCACCGGGACCATCAGACCGGCGAGGAACAGCCAAAAAACAGCCTTGCCCGCGGGATGGTAGAAGCGCGCCAGCGCGTACGCCGCCATCGAGCCGAGCGCCACGATCAGCGTCACCGACGTCGTCGTGACCAGCACCGAGTTGAGGAAATAGTCGCCGAAGTGTGCCTCGCGCCAGGCGTGCGCGTAGTTGGCAAATTGCAGGTCGCCGGCTGGTGGCAGTGCAAAGGCGTCGCGGAAGATCGCCTGATCGGTTTTGAGCGACGAGTACGCCATCCATACCATCGGGAAGACGACCCAGAGCGCGTAGCCGATGAGCGCCGCGAAGATGAGGCCGCGGGAGAGTTGAAAGCGAGAGCTGGGTCGTGTCTGGGTCATGGGGCTAGTCCTCCACGCGCTCACGGCGAAACACGCGCATGACGACGGCGCTCGTGGCGAGCACGAGCACGAACATCGTCACCGCGATGGCGGTTGCGCGGCCGATCTGAAACTCCTTGAACATGGTCGTGACGAGCAGCGTGCCCAGAGTGTGGGTACCTGTGGCCGGGTCCTGCGAAGTGAGCAGCCAGATCATCTCAAAGGCGTTGAGGCCGCCGATCACGAGGAAGACGGCGGAGATCGCCACCACCTCCCAGATGAGGGGCAGCGTGATCGTGAAAAACTGCCGCACGGGCGAGGCGCCATCGAGCTCGGCGGCCTCGTAGAGATCGGCGTCGATGCCCTCCATCGCGGCGAGGTAGAGGATCAGGTTAAACCCGCACGCCGACCACAGGTAGATCGGGATGAGCGCGTGGTAGAGATTGGCCTGCGAGAGCCACGGATAGCCGGCGAACGACTGGAGCCAGGCGCTGCCGGTCAGTTGCCCGAGCGCGACGAGGCTGGCGTTGACCAGGCCGCCGTGCGGTTCGTAAGCGTTCATCCAGAGGAGCGTCGCCGCGATGCCGCCGAGGAGATTGGGGAACAGGAGCACGGCGCGGAAAATCTTCGCGCCCCAGACACCGCGATGGATGAGCGTGGCGAGCCCGAGGGCGAGCGGCACCACGGTGAGGGCCGGCACGACGACGAGGTAGAGATTGTTGCGCAGCGCGTGCCAGAACGCGTCGCTCTCGAACAGCAGCCAGCGGAAGTTGAAAAGTCCGGCCCAGGTGCGCTCGCCCAAACCATCCCAGTGGACAAATGCCCACGCAAACGCCGCCAGTCCGGGCAACACGACGAGTCCGCCGTAGAGGAGCAGCGCGGGGCCCACGAAGCCCAGCGCGGTGGCGTGCTTCAGGCGGCCGAAATGCAAGCCGCGTTCGGAGGCGTCGGCGCGTTTTCTGGACGCGCGGAGTTTGCTCCAGGCGCGCCAGCCGAGGACACCCGCCACGGCGCCGAGGCCGGCGAGCAGCAACGCGCCGCCCCACGGATGGCGCATCTTCACAGTCGGCGTGCGCTTGTCGCGTTCGCGCTCGGCCTGCGCGGCGGCCTCAAGCTTGGCGCCAAACTGCTCGGGCGTGTCGAGTCCGGTGAAAAGCCGGTAGCGCGCGTCGGTCATGATCTGCATGAGCGCGGGCGGCTGGAGCATATTGGGCGGCACGGAAAAGGCGCCGGCGGCGCGCTCGATCATCGACGCGGTGTCGCGCATCTGCGGCGAGAAGGCGCTTTGCGGCACGCCCTTGATCGCGACTGGAGAATCGACCTGGCGGACAAACGCCTCGGCGCGGGCGCGCGAGGTGAGGAAGCGGAAGAAATCCACTGCGAGGCGCTCCTTCGCGGGGTCGCCTTTCTGAAAGAGGAAGAAGTACTCGCCGCTGGTCTGGAGCGTGGACGGATCGACGATGCCGTCGGGCCAGGCGGGGAAGTTCATCGCGCCGAGCTCGAAGTCGGGCGGGAGTTTGCCGCGCATTTCGTTGACCATCCAGGAGCCGGAAACGGTCATCGCCGCGCGGCCTTCGAGCAGGGCGAGTTGCGCGCCGGTGTGCGTGAGCCCTTCCCAGCCGGTGATGAGATGCTGCGTGGTGATTTCCTGGATGAGCGCGGCGGCGCGGATGAAGCGCGGATCGGTGCGGGCGCCGGCTTCGAGGGCGTTGTACGCACGCCAGCCGTCGAGGCCGACGAGGTTGTAATGAGCGGAGCGGAGAAACGTGTCGCCGTAGCGCATGTACACGCCGGGAAGCGCGAGCGGAGCGATCCCGGCGGAGCGGAGTTTCCGGCAGGTGGCGAAAAACTCGTCCCAGGTGCGCGGCTCGCCGAGGCCGAGCTCGCGGAAGCGTTTTTTGTTATAAAAGATGGTCCAGCACGAGTGGGCGAATGGCAGTCCGTAAACGCGGCCGCCGAGTCTCCAGCTTTCGAGCACGCCGGGCAGGAAAGTGTCGCCCCAGCGCGCGTCGCCCTCCCAGTTGGGTCCGTCGAGGTAGGGCGTGAGATCGAGGACATGGCCCGAGGCGATGAGCTGCGGCCAGAGAAGCTCGGCGGTGGTGGCATCGGGGTAGTTTCCTCCGATGGCACGAATGCGCACGCGATCGCCGATGCGCGGATCGCCGTAGATGTTGACCTTTACGCCGGGACGAAGCGCCTCGAACTGGCGCGCAGTTTCCTCGAAAAACGAGACGCCGTAGCCGGCGGCGTGCACCGGAATATCAAGCTCGACCGGCGCGGGTTCTTGCGCGCCAAAGCAGCCGAGCGCGAACGCGACCAGCCAGCACAAGCCGGTCACCCATCGCCAGAGGCCGGAGGAGCCTGGTTGAAAAGTGAATGGCCAGCGTCGCATAAACGGGAAGCAGAGGCCAGGCGCGGGCGGGGCGTCGAGCGCCGAATTTACCGCATCCGTTCTGGTTAGAATTGCGTTGCGATACGCGCGGGGCGTGCAGATAGAAAAGCCTTCCTTCTCACACCGAAACGCGCGTCTCCTGTGCGCCCCGGTTTTGCCGCCATGTTTCAAGTCACCTTTTCCGAACAAGCCATGCACGAGCTCAACAAGCTCGACACGCTCACTCAACTGGCGGTCATCGAGCCTTTGGGGGCAATCAAGGCGACCGATCTCGCCCACCCGCACGAGCCGCTCAGTCATTTCAAACGCAACGGCAAGGAGTTCTTTCGCCTGCGCTCAGGTGAACATCGTTTCTATTTCCAGGTCCAGGCGGAGACGCTCCACGTCCACTACATCCTGCACAAAAATTCCTTCGAAGACTTCCTGTTGAGAAACAAATTTCCTGTTTCCGAACAGCAACTGGCGGAACAGCAGACCAAGTTTTGGCAGTATCTGGAAACGCTTCGTAAGAAGTAATCGGCTCCCACATTTTAATGGCCTCGACTTCTCCTCATTCTCAGGACGCTTCATCCGACGACCTCGCGTCGCGGGAAGATCCCTACCACGTGACCCAAGCCAGTCGCATCTATTTCCTGCCAAATCTGATGACGGCCGGAAACTTATTTTGCGGCTTCATGGCGGTCATCAACTGCATCCAGGCGCGGTTGGCAGAAACCGCGTTTGACCACATCTATCTGGGCAACACGGCGCCCGAGCACTATCGAACGGCGGTGTATTTCATCCTCGGCGCGGCAGCGTTCGACACGTTGGACGGTCGCCTAGCCCGCATGGGAGGCAGGGAATCACTCTTCGGCGCCGAGTTCGACTCGCTGGCCGACGTGATCTCCTTCGGCATCGCTCCGGCACTGATGATGTTCTTTTTCATCCTGTCGCCGAGCCAAGGTGTCGTCTGGTTTCGCAACATCGGCTGGTTCGTAGGTTTCATCTATTTGCTCTGTGCGGCGATGCGACTGGCACGCTTTAACGTCATCACCAATCCCCTGCTGAAACGCAGCCACAAGGACTCAAGTAAGGACTTCGTTGGCCTCCCCGTACCGGCCGCCGCAGGCACCGTGGCCTCCGTGGTACTTTTCCTCCTCCACCTCGCTGAAGCCGACAAGAGCCTCAATCGTTGGGCCCTCGGGCTCCCGCCCCTGATGCTCCTGGTGGCTTTTCTGATGATGAGCACGGTCCGCTACCCGAGCGGCAAGACGATCGATCTCCAAACAAAGACCCGTTTCCGCACCTTCATCATCGCACTGAGCATCATCGGGCTTCTGATCCTTTACAAAGAGATCGGACTACTCGTCATCTGCTTGGGCTACATATTCTTTGGACTGTTCAGGCAATTCAGGCACAAACGTCTGGCAGGGAAAAGCACCACGTCTGAGAATTCGCTGTGAGTAAGTTTCCAACATCCCACCAACAACTTTTGGACTGGGAATAACCGCCGACTTTTTAGCTCTTTCAATTCCCCTTATTCACAAGCCCGATTCTCGATTTTTCCCTCGAAAAAAACCCAGTTACTGGTCTTCTTCGCAGCTCATAATAAGACGGTTTTAATTACTTATTGAACCTAGTTTTTATTCAGGTTTGTTAGTTACTCCAATTCTGGCAGCGCCCCACCCACGATGAAATTCAAGATCAACCGCGACCATTTTTCCTACGGTCTTGCCCAAGTTCTCAACGTCGTTGGCTCCAAGGCCACGATGCCGATTCTCAGCAATGTGCTGATCGAGGCAGAGAAGGACCAGATCTCCCTCACCACGACCAATCTGGACCTCGGCATCCGCTGCAAAATCAAGGCGGAGGTCAAAGAAGCCGGATCGGTCACGCTTCCAGTCAAGCGCCTTGCTAGCATCATCCGCGAGTTGCCCAACGTTGACGTCGTCTTCGATTGCTCGCCGAACCATCAAGTGAAGCTTACCTCGGGCGGCTCGAATTTCCGGATCATGGGCATCGGCAAGGAAGAGTTTCCCCCGCTCCCTGAATTTGGAGATGAGAAAGCCTTTACGTTAGAGCAATCTGAACTCGCCGAGATGCTGCGCAGCGTCTCCTACGCGCAATCGACTGACGAGACGCGGTACATCCTCAACGGCGTCTACTTCAATTTCCGGGATGGTAAACTGTCGCTCGTAGCCACCGATGGCCGCCGTCTGGCTCTGATCTCAAAGGAGATGGAAGTTTCGGCTGAAAATGCCGGTGCGATCATCCTTCCAGCCAAGACTGTGGCTGAGCTCACTCACCTCCTAGACAAGGGCGAAAAGGTGAAGATCAACTTCAACGATCGCCGCTGTGCGTTTCAAATCGCCAGCAATAAGGACACCGGTGGGCTGGTGGATGCCGTTTATCTCTACTCGAAAGTGGTCGAGGGCAACTATCCAAATTATCAGCAGGTTATTCCGAAAGAAACGCACCAGCGCATCAAATTGGAACGCGAGTTGTTCCAACAGTGCGTACACCGTGCCGCCCTCATCTGCACCGAGAAATCGAACTCTGTTAAACTTAAGGTCACTAGTAACTTGCTTGAGATCACGGCGCAGAGCCCAGAGTTTGGCGAGGCGCACGAATCGATGGCGATCAACTACAGTGGTCCCGATCTTCAAGTAGCTTTCAACCCAGCTTTTATGCTGGATCCATTGAAGGCTCTCACGAAGGACGAAGTGTTCTTCGAGTTGAAAGATGAAGTCAGCCCGGGCGTCTTCAAGACCCTGGAAAATTTCGTCTGCGTCGTCATGCCTGTGCGATTGAGCTGAGCGACGGACTCCCTAATCTTGGCCGCCGGAATAGACCGGCGGCTTTTTTATCCTTCCACGGTAGTCCGGGGCATCCTGTCTCCAAGTCCATGACCGATCCTGCTTATCCTTTGATAGCGTTGATGGTTGTCTCGCTGGTGTTGATTCAGCTCAACCAACGTTATGGCTCGCCCATTTTGGCGATTCTCAATCGCTGGCTTAGGTGGCTCATATTTGCCTTTGGGGCAGCGTACATCGTCGCCGACTTCGAGTGGATCGACCGGCCTTATTGGGTCTTGGTTGGCGCCTTTTTCCTAGTCTGGTTTCTCGGGGAAACATTGTACAACTGGTTGGCTATATCAGCCTTGAGCCTGAGTCCTCTGCCCCTTTTTCCCCGCTACCAACTCAATCCCAACGGGGATGAATGGCCGACGCACAAGCGCTTTTTGAGAATTCGCGACTGGTTGCGCGCCAACGGATTTAAGAGTGTACAGCCTTTGCGTGCTGAGTTGGCGCAGGGCATCTATCTCCGCGCATCGGTTTACCAAGATGCCGATGCCAAACTGCGGGTACAGGTCGTGTTTTTCCCGGCCCCTGGAGGCACGATCACGGTGAGCTACGTGCTGACTTCCATCACGGCTGGGGGCTTCCGCTACGTAACCGATAACCTCCATATCCCATTTGGTGGATTTTATCCGGAAGATTGGTCTGTGGAACGTCTTCCGTGGACTCGTGGACTGTCGAGACTGGTTGCGCGTCATCGTACCCGTCTGACTTTGGACGGCATGATGCCGGTCTCATTTTCTCAGGAACCATTGGCTGATATTAATTTGTCTCAGCATCAGCTCGACCAGCTGAATACGGAGATGGGTTTTCTGGTGGCCCAGCCTGAACGTGAAGAGCGCGGCAAAATCACCCAGCAGGGGCGTTATCGAGTTTGGAAAGAGATTTGGACACTCGACTACTTCGGCCGTAGTGCGCGCTACCAGTGAGGCTGGAGGCGGGTTTTTGGGGCAAAGCACCCGATTTGAGCAGGGAAAGTTTTTGCGTGGGGGGCTTAATTTCTGAGGAAAAGCCGGCGAAAGCGCTGATAAAATAAGGTTTTTGCAGATGACTCCAGGCAAGTACTGGGAGAGTCCGCATGATTTGTATCTAGTTAGTGTGCATAGAGCAGGGGGCATTTGATTTTTCGTTTTGGCACAAAAATACCCGTGAAAGCACAAAACGACTCTAACGTGTGAAATTTTTTGGTTTTCCCCTTTGGGTGCGATACCGTCAAACACGACCGCGTAATCAGCCTGCCACGTACCCTGCCAGCGTTTCCCCAATTGCCCGTGCCTTCGCCAACCATGGTTGTATCGCAGTCGCCCATCTCTACCCCCGCGTATCCGCCTGAAGCCCCCAAGCGCCCCGTCACGATCAAAGACATCGCCAAGATCGCCGGCGTTCATTTCACCACCGTCTCCCTCGCACTCCGCAACCACCCCAGCCTGCCGGAGCAAACCAAGGCCCGCATCAAAGCTATCGCCGAAAAGTTAGGCTATGTACCCAACGCGGTTTTCTCTGCGCTGACCCACTTCCACCTTCACGGACGCATCCGCGCCGAGGCCCCCCGGATCGCCTACATCGTCAATACGCCGATCTCGCCTGGTCCGGCCCGCCAGCAATCCCAGTCTCAGATACTCGAAGGAGCCCGTGCCCAGGCCAAGGCGCTCGGGTACGAACTCGAGATTGTTGTGATGGGGGAAATCCCCAGCTCTGCCTTGGAAGCCCATCTGCATGCGCGAAACATCACCGGGCTCGTCATCGCGGCATTTGATCCCTGTTTCGACGCGATTACCCTGAATTGGGAAAATTACTGCATCGTCAAAATCGACTCCATGCACATGGCTCCGCCGGCTCCCGTCGTCGGCAGCGATCACCGGCAGGACGTACGCCTCGCATTCCAACGTCTCCGTTCCCTCGGATATCAACGCATCGGCCTCGCCATTGGCCGTGCCGACGAAGACGCGACAGAGCGCCTCTACACCGCCGGTTATCTTCTTGAGCAGGGCGCTATCCCTGCTGAAGACCGCATCCCCGAGCTGATATTTCCCTACCACTGCGTCACCGCTCAAGCGACCGCCCTCCTTCGTGAATGGGTTAAAAAGCACCGGGTCGAAGCCGTCATTTGCAACCAGCCCAACGCCCCCGCTCTGCTCCACGGTGCCGGGCTCCGCGTCCCGGAGGACATCACCTGCGCCTCCCTGTGCCTGCTTGAGCGCAATTCCGGGCAGGCGGGCGTCTGCCCCAATCCACGCACGATCGGGGCCAAAGCCATCGACCTCGTCGCGTCCCTTCTGAAATCCGGCGAACGCGGCATCCCCGAATACGCCTCCCGCACCTACGTCAAAAGCTACTGGCAAGATGGCGAAACCGTCCCGGAAAAAAACTAAAGCGGCGCCCATCGCGCTCCCACATGCTGGAGCTGCCCGCCCCTATGTCACGATGGACGACGTCGCGGCGATCGCAGGCGTCCACTCCACGACGGTCTCGATGGCCCTGCGCGCGCATCCGAGCATCGCGGAAAACACCCGCCGGCGCATCATCGAGATCGCCGCGCAGATCGGCTACGTCCGCGATCCCCTGCTCGACGCCTTCAACTACCACCGCCTGCAAAAGCTCGCGGTGAAACAGCCCCCGTCGATCGCCTTCGTCATCGACGCCGCCTCCTCCGCCTACTTTTTTGGCTCCGGTTACCACCCTCTCGTTTACGAGGGCGTCCGTGCCGTCGCCACCGCGCAGCACCTCACGCTGGAGGTATTCGCGCTTGGCACGCGCGACATGACGGCCAACCGGCTCAACACCATCCTCACCTCCCGCGGCATCAACGGCGTCCTTCTCTCCACCTTCACGCCGACGACCAAGTCGATCGCTCTCGATTGGAGCCAGTTTAGCGCCGTCAAAATCGAGTCGCACCACCTCCTCCCCGAGCTCGACGTCGTCTCCAACGATCAGTGCCAGGCCGCACGCCTTTGCATGCGGCACCTGCGCGAACTTGGGTACCGCCGCATCGGCCTCGCCACCGCGACCGACGACGAATCGCGGCTGGAGCGCACCTTCAGCTCGGGTTTCCTCGTCGAGCAGGCGGAGCATCCCGAGGACGAACGTGTGCCCCCGCTATTTTTCGAACGCGGACACATCGGCACCATCGCAGGCCGTGTCGAAGCCTGGATCAAAGAGCACCAGGTCGACGCACTGATGACCAACTGGCACGAGCTGATCGCAATCAATGACTGGGATGGCACCAGCACCCGCCTCACGAGCACCAGCCTGCGCGTGCCCCAGGATGTCGCCTTCGCCTCGCTCGACGTCCCGAGCGGTTGCCCGCACATCGGCGGCATCGTGCAAAACCACCGGCTCGTCGGCGTCCGCGCGATGGAGCAACTTGCGATTATGGTGCGCACTTTTCGCAAAGGCGCTCCGGAAAACCCCTCCTCGACGAGCGTGCCGGGTTTCTGGCGCGAAGGAGGCACGGTTCCTCCCAAGGCGGTTTTGGCGAAACGCTGAGCCGGGGGCTTCCGATCACTCGCGATTCGCCGGCAGTCCGGGATAACGCGGTTCCAATTCGCGTACCTGCTCGCACAGCGCCTCACTCTCCGGCGTCGCACCCAAGGCCCGCTCGGCCATTGCCAACGCGAAAAGCGTATCCACGTCATCCGGGATCGCTGCCAATGAGCGGCGCAGATGCTTTTTCGCCTGCTCAGGCAGTCCGAGCGCCACATACGCCATGCCGGCATTCCTCCGCAGCACCCAATCGTCCGGACGCTGCGCAATCGCGCTCTCGTAGAGCGCCTCCAGCTTCGTCTTACTCTCGGGTTGAGTGAGCAGCCGCTTGGCCACCTCAAGTCGTTTCCGGTAGAGCGCCAAGCGCTCCTCGTTTCCGATCTGCCCGGCGAAAGGTGCACGGCCGAACCGTTCGATCATCTCCTGGAAAATCATCGCCTGCTCATACGTCGTGTACGCGAGCCGGCGGCGCACCTCATCCACCGGCAGCGGCGTCATGGCGGCGCACTTCACGCGTCCTGCAGCAGCCAGATCGTTCTCGATGGCGGCAAAAAACTCACACGCCAGACGGTACGTCCCTTGGAAATTCAGGTGGACGTGCTCGTAGAGCAGGTTGTCGCCCGCCGTCCCATCCGGGCTTTCGGCATCGACCGTCGCCGCGAGATCGAGCACGCGCACGCCTGCATCGTTGGTCTGGGCGAAGGCACGGATCGCCGTGTTGAGCTCCGTGTCTGTGCGAAACCGGAGAGCATCCCGGTCCAGTGCGGTTTGCCATGCGAGCATAGCCTCGGCCCGGCGCCCTTCGCGCTGGTATAGTTGACCGATCCGATAGTGCAGCTCGGCAAAATGATCGTCGAGGGCGAGCGCCGCCGAGTAAGCCTTTCCTGCGGCCTCCAAATCGCCTGCGCCTAGCGCGTGGTTTCCGGCGGTGTAAACGGACTCCCAGCGTGCGAGCGAATCCGCAGCGAGCCCGTCGCGATGCCGCGAGAGGAAAGGCGCGCAATTCCGCCGGTTCGTCACGACAGTCCCGAGAAAAACGCGGGCTCCCGCATCCCGTCCCGACTCAATGATCGAGGCGAGATTCCGGCGAAACAGCTCCCGCGTGGTCGCCAGCCGAGTGTCGTCGTAGTCGATCCCATGCGCGAGAAACATCGCCATGCCTCCCCATTTTGCGGGGGCTGTGTCGTCGTGCCTGCACCGACGGGCCAGCGCAGCCACGAGTTGGCCGGTCCGGGTGCGCTTGATCGCCGTCGCCAGCCGCACGGCTCCGTATGAGCCGAGAAACGGCGTGAAGACCGTGCCAGGGCCGTAGGGGCCTATCACCTCGTTGTTGCCCTCGTACACGATGAACAGATCGGGATCCAACTCTGCGCAATCGGTGGCGATCCCGCGCAGCACATGCGAGTTGATCGCCGTGATGCCAGCATTGACGACCTCGAAACGGATCTCCGGGTGCGCCTCGCTGAGCATCACGTCGAGCATCCGCGCGAGGGAAAACGAAGCCTCCGGGTCGCCCATCGCCGCGGAGCTGCCCAGCACGAAAATCCGGTAGGTGCCGGGTTGTTTTTTCGCCGACAGGCGAAACGCCTGTGGGCGTCGGATCACCTCTGGTGAGAAAAATGGCGCAGTTACCCAGCGGTTTTCCCGCAGCCATGCCGTGCCGTCGGCGGCCTGTTCAGTCCGATAGAATTTTGGCGAGTGCCCATAGCCGGCGATGCGTAATCCGAGCTCCAGCAGTCCGAGCGCGCTGGCGGCCAGCGCCAGTGCGACGGCGCAACCGAGCGCGAGTTTGAAAGGCCATGCGAGCGGCCGGGCGGCAGGGACGACTTTCGGGGACGTCATGGGCGGCGTCTGCTCAGAACAGCGAGTAAATGAAGGGCGAAATCGTCGAGACGCCGGCCACCAGCCCGGCGATCAGCAGGAGGAGAAGCACGAGCGGAACCATCCACCAGACTTTGTGCTCCCGGGCAAACGCCAGGAGGTCGGAAAAAAGGCGCGCAAAATGGCGAAGATAGGACATCGGGGAAAATCAGTCTGGGGCGAAAATCCGAGCGCCACGGTCGGGGATCTGCTCGGGGGCGAGCCGGATTTTCTCGACGACAAACGAGCCCATCGCGAGCACGTCCATCTCTGTGTGCAGAAATCCATCGAGCGCCTCCGCAGGATGGCAGACCGGTGGTTCGCCGCGGACGTTGAACGACGTGTTGATCATCACCGGGCACCCTGTGAGGCGGCCGAACTCGGACAGGACTGCGTGCAGGAACGGATTGGTGCCCGCCTCGACGGTCTGCACGCGCGCCGAGTAGTCGACATGCGTTACTGCCGGGATGTCCGAGCGCAGCGCGTGCAGTCGCTCTTGCATCGTGGCGTCGTCGGCCGTCGGCTTTCTCCGCGTTCCGCGGACGGGCGCGGTGAACAGCATGTAGGGCGACTCGCCTTCCAACTCGAAAAACTCGGCGGCGCGCTCGGCGAGCACGACCGGAGCAAACGGGCGGAACGACTCGCGGAATTTGATCTTCAGATTGAGCTGCCGCTGCATTTTTCCGGAACGCGCATCGGCGAGAATCGATCGTGCGCCCAGCGCGCGTGGGCCAAACTCTGCGCGACCCTGAAGCACGCCGACCACGGCGCCGTCGGCCACGCGCTTGGCGATGCGTGCCGCCACCGCGGCCGAGTTTCCCAGCCGTTCATGAGGAATGCCTCGTGCCTCCAGTACCGCACCGATCTCCTCGTCGCCATAGCTCGGGCCGAGAAACGCGCCGTGCATGCCATCGTGTCTGCCATCGATGATGCGTCTGGCTCCGGGCTGAGAATGGTAAAATGCCAGTGCGGCGCCCAGCGCGCCACCGGCGTCACCCGAGGCTGGTTGCACCCAGATGTTCTTAAACGGGCCCTCGCGCCGTAGCCGGCCGTTGGCGACGCAGTTCAGCGCCACGCCGCCGGCCAGGCAGAGGTTTTCCTCGCCGGTGATTTGCTGGAGGTGGCGGGCCATGCGCAGCACGATCTCTTCGGTGACCTCCTGGATGGAGCGTGCGAGATCGCAGTGTTGCTGCGTGATGGGCTCTTCAGGCCGCCGTGCCGTGCAACCGAAGAGCCGGGCGAAACGCGTCCCAGTCATCTTTTCTCCGTAGAGAAAATCGAAGTAGTCCAGGTTTAGGCGGAAGGAGCCGTCGTCGCGCAGGTCGAGCAATTGTTGCAGGATCGTGTCGCGGTACCGTGGTGCTCCGTAGGGAGCTAGGCCCATGAGCTTGTACTCGCCCGAGTTTACGCGGAAGCCGCAGTGATAGGTGAAGGCTGAGTAGAGCAGTCCGAGCGAATGGGGGAATCGCAGCTCGCTGAGTAACTCCAGCGCGGTGCCATGGCCGAGCCCGAGCGTGGCCGTGGACCACTCGCCCACTCCATCAATCGTCAGCACGGCGGCCCGCTCGAAGGGCGACGGGTAAAAGGCGCCGGCGGCATGCGATTCGTGATGCTGTGCGAAGTGGATGCGGTTGCGGGCTTCGTAGCCGGCTGCCGCCAGGGCCCGCTCGATCTCCAGCGGGATCCAGAGTTTCTGCCTCAACCAGACTGGCATCGCTGCGCTGAACGCCCGGAAGCCGCGCGGTGCCACTGCGAATGCGGTGCGCAGGATGCGCTCAAACCTCAGCAGTGGCTTTTCGTAATAGACGATCGCGTCGGGGCCGCCCCCAGCCCTCGCGAGGCAGTACTCGACGGCGCGCGTAGGAAACGAGGCGTCGTGCTTCACTCGGGTGAAGCGCTCTTCCTGTGCGGCTGCCACGATCACACCGTCTTCGACGACGGCGGCCGCCGAATCGTGATAAAAGGCGCTGATCCCGAGCACGCGCATCGTCAGAACTGGCGCCTCCAGTGTTCGGAGCCAGCCGGTGTGGGCGGGAGCGTTTCCCAGTAGCTATCTCCGTCAGAAGCTTTGCGCCGGCGCAGCGGATCGCGTCCGAGCAAAACCAGCAGTCCCCGGATTGGCACGAAGCAGGTCAGGAAAAGCGCTCCGAGGAGCGCGTAGCTCACGGCGATTGACACCGCATGGGCGACCCAATCGAGGGTGCGTTGCACAGGGGCCCAGATCCGTGGGAAGAACCACGCGCCGAGGGACCCCGTGCTTGCGATGGCGCTTCCCGCCAGCAGCCAAGGGTGGCGCCAATAGATCCACGCGGCGAGTGTGCAGGCTGCGGCGACGGCGGGGGCTGCCACGGAGATCCATCGGCAGGGAGCTTGCTTTGGGGGGCGCATGGCTGGGGTCGCGCGAGTAAGGATGGAATCTCTGTGTGAGTCGAGAGGAGCCTCGTGCTCGGGCCTCATAAGCAAGAGAGGAGGGCGCCTGGGCACCCTCCTCTCGATCCATTTGTTACACTAAAACCTGATTGGGCCGCTTAGAAATCCAAGCCGTAGGTGAGGCTCCACCGCATCTTGGTGGGGACTTCGTGGCGGGCGGTCGCATAGCTGGCGCCCGACGTCCTGTACCAGCCGACAAACTCCTCCTGTTTGGTGAGGTTTTTCACGTTGAGCTGGATGCTGTGCTGCAGGTCGAACGCCTTGAACTTATAGTTCGCGAAGAACTCGGCGTAGAAGGTGCTCGGATTATAGCGCGCAGTATTGCCCGGTGCGGAGTAATCCTGGAGTGCCTTGCCGGCGTACTGCATACCCACGCCCAGCGACAGGCCTTTGACCGGACCGTCGGTGAAGGAGTATTTGGTCAACATCGCCACCTGATCCTTGATGTGGCCGGTGGTGGACTGGCCGATCGTCGCCAGGTTGACGGACTTCGTCACCTTCTGGGTGTTGTGAGCATAGCTGAGCATGACCTGCCAGTTGGCGGTCGGCTGGATGATCAAGTCCGCTTCGATGCCTTTGGACTCCTGTTCGCCACCAGCGACGAGGTCGCCTTGCGAGTTCTGGCGGTCGCGGAGATCGGCATAAGCGGCGGCGCGTTCGTCGGGCGTGGCATTGGCCCATGCAACGGTGCCGTGCGCGGTCGAGATGCTGCTCACCGGTGCATTGCCTGCGGCGACGGCGGCATCCCAAGCCCGCTTGGCGCGGTTTGTCGCGGACGGATCGCGCTGCGAGCCACCTTCCTGGCTGATCTCGTAGTAGCTGATCGTGCCGCTGACTTTGCCGCCGAAGAGCTCGGTCTTGATGCCGAACTCGTTGCTCTTGCCGACGACGGCCGGGAGTTGCTCATCGAAATCGTTCTTGTCCGTGGTGGGGAAGAGCGAGGTCGAGTGCACGGCGAAGACGGAGAGTTCGCGGGTGATGTCGAACATGGCGCCAAACATGGGTGAGGTCTTCGACAGATCGTTCACCCGGGGCGTGGCGGCATGTTGCACCAGCTTCAGGTTGGTGCGGTTGACGGCGACATTAGTCTTCAGACGATTGTTGAGGGCCGAGGCCTGCCAGCTCGCGAAGTAATAGTCGTTGGAGTTATCCTCTGCCGGGCTGCCGATGCTGTGGACGTAGTCGGCGGTGGGGATCGACGAGACGAGACTGGTGTCGATCTTGTCGCTGATTTGGAAGTCCTGCATGTTTACGGAGTCGACGCCCTTGTAGGAGATGAAGTCTTCCTTCCAGACGTTGGCACCGGCCGTGAAGGTGTTTTTCACAGGGCCCGTTTCCAGCTTATAGACGGCGGTCGCGCCGTAGGCGTGGTTGTCGTTGCACCAGTCGCGGTAGTGGTAGGATTTACGGATGACCTCCGTGCCGTCGGGCAGGGTGAGCCAGCCCGTGCCGGCTGCGGCATCCCAGCTGGCGCCACTGCCGCCACTGCCGGAGCCACCTGCATCCCAGCCATCGCTGTCGATGTTTTTGCGCGAGTAGTACTGCATGTAGCCGGTGATGCTGAGGTTCTCGCCGATCGATTGGATGAACGATCCGCGGAAGAACTCCGTGTCAGCCGAGCGCATGTTCTTTTCGTCACCCCAATTCCAGGACCAGGGGATGTTCGAATGGGCCACCTGAAGCGGCGTCGATTCGCCGGTGGCTGCGTTGTCGCGGAGGAAGTAGCCGAGGCCGTTGGCTTTCTCGCGATAGCCTTTTTCGGCGAGGAATTTCAGCTCCGTGCTCTTGGCGGGTTTCCAAGCGAGGTTGACCTGGGCAAACTCGACTTTGCCCTCGGAGTGCTCGCGGTTGTCCTCCGTCTGGGCGTTCACACCGTTGAAGCGGACGCCGACTTTTCCTCCGGCGGCTTCGCCGGTGTAGTTCATGTCGATCGCGCCGCGGTATTCGCCGTAGCTCTGGCCGGTGAGGCGGATGGAGGTGAAGTTCTTTTTGAAATCAACATCCTTGGTGATGCTGTTCATCACGCCGCCGGCATAGGTGAGGCCGTAGAGCGCAGCGGCCGGGCCCTTGACGATTTCGACGCGGGCGAGGCCCTGCGTGTCGATCGGGTCGTATTGGCGGACGCCATCGCGAAGGCCCCAGTTTTGCACGAAGCCGCGGAAGAGAAATCCGTTGTAGGCTTGTTGAATGAGATTGTCGGAGTGGACGTCGGCGCCGCCGTTGACGAGGGCCGCATTATAGCGCTCCAGCTCGATTTGTGAAGTGATGCCCAGATCGTCGGAGAGATCTTTGGTGAACACCTGAATGTTCAGGGGGACATCCTTGATCGGGGTGTTGGAGCGGGTGCCGGCGATGGAGTTCGAGGCACGATAGCCTTGGTCTTGGCTGTCCGTGATGGAGAACGGCGAGAGCTGAACTATCTCGTCCGATGGGGCCGTATCGAGAGCAGGTGCAGGCTCCGTGGACTCGGTCTGTGCCGCCAGTGAGGTGACGGCAATGAGCGGAGTGAGTACGGTGGCAAGCTGCGGGAGGTAGCTGCGCTTATCAGTGCTTGGCATGGGTTTTAGGGGTTGTGGGAACTTGATGCCGGCAAATGGCGCCTGCACGAGGCGTGTCGAGGTGAGTGCCTCGTGCGGCGCATTCGGGGCGGGCTGCTGTTTACCAACGTGCGCATCAAGACCGTGCCGTAGCGAGGGCCGCAAGAGGCTCGGGGCTTCTGTCGTTAGAATTCGAGCCTCTGTCGTTAGAGCCCGTGTCCGTTTGCTGGCGACAGATGGCCGGCAGGTGTCGCGTGAGCCAAAAAAAGACGGCCCGGAAACGGGCCGTCGTGGAGCGAGCGGAATATGGAGTGTGCGAGGCGCAGGGGGCTAGTGTCCGCCGGCGCCTCCCTGGATCGCTTCGTCGTGGCCCCGTTGTGGGAAGGGGGCGAGGAAGGCCATGATCACGGGCGGGATCGAGGCGAAGAGCACGAAGGTGAAAAACACGGCGTAGTTCTCGCCAAACACGTTTTTGAAAAGAGGACCGCTGATCCAGCCAGTCACCCACTTCGTCATCGCCATGACGCCTGTCGCAAACGCGTAGTGCGTCATTTTGAACGGGCCCGGAGCGATCTGCTGCATCATGTAGAGCATGTGGCCGACCGAGCCGAGGCCGAAGCCGAACTTCTCGATGGTCACGACCAGACCGATCCACGTGGTGTCGCCAGGCATCGCGTGGCTGAGATAAAAGTACGTGAGGTGGGGAATGTTCAGGGCGAGCGCGAGAATGAAGAAGGAGCGTCGCAGCGTCATCTTGGCGGCGAGAAATCCTCCGAGAAACGCGCCGGCGATGAAGGCGATCGTACCGACCGAGCCGTTGATGTGGCCCATGGCTTCGTTGCTTAGTCCGAGACCGCCCTTGGTGCGCTCTTCGAGGAGGAAGATGGGGCCTAGTTTCTCGATGAAGCCCTCACCGAAACGGTAAAAGAAAACGACTGTGAGCATCATCCAGATGCTCGGTTTCTTGAAAAACGAGATCCAGGAGTCGCGCAGGGATCTGAATGCGGCGCCGACGCCCTGCCCTTGCATCTGCGAAATTTCGCCGGTTGGCAGGACGCGGATATGCCAGAGGGCAAACGCGCCCATCGCCAGTCCGACGAGCACCATGACGATCGTCCAACATTGCTGCCAGGACATGCCGAACTGGTTGTGCAACGTGCCGGTGAGGGTGACCAGAAGGCCCGAGGCGATGACGGCGCCCATGTTCCAGCACATGCCTTGCAGGCCGGAGTAGCGCGCCTGATCGCGCAGCGAAACCGTGGTCATAAACACGCCGTCGGCGACGATGTCCTGCGTGGCCGAGGCAAACCCGGTGATCCAGAAGAAGGCGAGCGAGAGCGAGAAAAAGCTCGGGATCGGGAGCGAAAAGGCAACCATGCCGAGGGCCGCCATCATCAGAAACTCCATCGTGATGACCCAGTAGCGCTTGGTCTTAAACGGCTCGAGGAACGGCGACCAGAGCGGTTTCAACACCCACGGCAGGTAGAGCTGGCTGGTGTAGATGGCGATGTCTTCGGTCGCGACGCCCATGTTCTTGTACATGATCGCAGCGACAGCGCCGACCGTCACGTTGGGCAGGCCCATCGCGAGATAGAGTGTAGGCACCCAGAGCATCGGATGCTTGGGCGCAGCGGGGGTTGGGGCGGAGGACATACTTGGAAAAGAAACGCGTCTGACAAAAAGGACGCACGCGAGGGTATTGTGGCGCGAGATTTATCGCACGTTAGAGTGTGGCGATCCAGCGGTCGATCATCGCGCGGGCGACCGTCCCGGGGTTGGGAATCGTCGGGAGCGCGTCCTTTGTGAACCAGCCGGCCTGTTCGATCTCGTGCCCGTCGGCGTGCAGGTCGCCGCCTGCGTAGGTGGCCTGAAACGCCACCATGAGGGAGTTGGGAAATGGCCAGGGCTGGCTCGCGACGTACCTGAGATCGCGCACCGAGATGCCGACTTCCTCGCGGATCTCACGGGCGGCGGCTTGTTCGAGCGTTTCCCCCGGATCGACAAATCCGGCCAGCAGGCTGAACAGGCCGGGGCGGAAATTCCGGTTGTGGGCGAGCAGGATTTGGTCGTCGCGGAGCACCGCCACGATCACCGCCGGCGAGGCGCCCGGATAAAAAAGCGTGCGGCAGGCGGGGCATTGTCTGGCGCGTTCGTGGGCCACTGGGGAGAGCGGGGCGCCGCAACTGCCGCAAAAACGATTGCGTGCATCCCACCACAGGAGCTCGCGGGCGCACGCCAGCGCCTGAAACTCTCCCGCAGGCAGGCCCGCGAGCAACGCGCGCATCTCGCGCCACTCGCAACCGGCCGGAGCGACGGCGTCGGGTTGGCCGACGGGGACCGCCCAGATTGCGCGGTCGTCGAGCCTGCCGATGTGGAGCGGCGTCCCGAAGGTGTTGCCGAGCGCGGCGACGGTGGGAAACGCCGGACCTGCTGCGGGCGAGTCGGTGCGCAGCAGCACGTGGTCGCCTTTGATCGCAAAGCAGCGCTCTTCAGGCGCCGGGACAGCCGAGAGATTCTGACAGTGAAGAAATGACATGGACGGTAACGCTAACGGCTATTCTGCACGGTGTGCGTCGCATGTGCGGGCAGAAGCCATGACCAACAAAAAAGCGCCGCAGGGTGAGTGCGGCGCTTGGGAGATCAATAAACCTGCTCTTCGAGGAGGGCGAAGAGCTCGGCTTCGCTGATGCGTTTCTGCTGCATCGAGTCGCGCTCACGCAGGGTGAACGTGCCGTCCTTCTCGATCGTGTCGAAGTCGATGGTCACACACCACGGCGTACCCGCTTCGTCCTGACGGCGGTAGCGTTTGCCGATGGCGCCGCCGTCGTCGTACGAGACGGCGTACCGGCGCTGGAGTTTCTTGTAGAGCTCTTTGGCGCGGCCGACGAGGGCCTCCTTGTTCTTGAGCAGCGGCAGCACGGCGACCTTGACGGGCGCGATGCGGGGCGAGAGCCGGAGGACGACGCGTTTCTCCACGTTGCCCTTGTCGTCCTTGATCTCCTCCTCGGCATAGCCGGCGCAGAGCACGGCGAGCAGGATGCGATCAACGCCGACGGCCGGCTCGATGACGTGCGGCACGACTTTCTGTTTGGTCGCCTCGTCGAAATAAACCTGCGGCACGCCGGAGCACTTCTGGTGCTGCTGGAGATCGTAGTCGGAGCGGGCGGCGATACCCCACAGCTCCTGCACGCCGAACGGGTATTTGAACATGATGTCCACCGTGCGGCGGCTGTAGAACGCGAGCTTCTCCTTCGGGTGCTCGTGGAGCGAAAGATGATCCGCGGGTAGGCCGATGGACTTGAGCCAGTTTTGGCACCAGGCGAGCCATTCTTCGTGGCACTTCAGCCAGTCGGCGTCGGGGTGGATGAAGTATTCCATCTCCATCTGCTCAAACTCGCGCGAGCGGAAGATGAAGTTGCGCGGCGTGATTTCGTTGCGGAACGATTTGCCGGTTTGCGCGATGCCGAAAGGCAGTTTCACGCGCGTGGAATCGACCACGTTTTTGTAGTCGGCGAACATGCCTTGCGCGGTCTCGGGGCGCAGGTAGGCGACGGCGGAGGAGTCGCGCATCGGGCCGACGAACGTCTCGAACATCATGTTGAACGCGCGCGGCGGCGTGAGGCTGCCGGGCTCGCCGGTGGCGGGCGACGGGACGAGCGCGATTTCCTCGGGCTTGGCCTCGGTCATGTCGCGCGGTTGCACGGCAGCGAGCTGGCCCTGCACGGCCTTTTTGCGCTTCAGCGCCTCGGCCTTCTCCTGGAGCTCTTCGGTGGTGCGCTCGTTTTCCAGTGCGGAAACGTAGCCGATGGTCTCACCGTTGACGACGACGGCGGCGAAGAAGAGCTGGTCGGCGCGGTAGCGTTGTTTCGAAACTTTGCAGTCGATCAGCGGATCGGTGAAGCCGGCGACGTGGCCGGACGCTTCCCAGACTTTCGGGTGCATGATGATCGACGACTCGAGGCCGACGACATCGTCGCGGCGGCGGACCATGTCGTTCCACCAGCAGTCTCGGATGTTCTTCTTCAACTCGACGCCGAGCGGGCCGTAGTCGAAGAAGCCGTTGATGCCGCCGTAGATTTCGGAGGACTGAAAGATGAAGCCGCGCCGTTTGCACAGCGAGACGATGGCATCCATGGAGACTTCGGCGGAGGCGGAGGACGTTGACATAGGGTGCCAGAGATAGGCGGACGGCGTGCAGCCGGTCAATGCCGGGATGGGCTGCGGGCGGTGCTGGCGCGCCGGCTGCGGGAAAAGTTTCGCCACTGCGGCGGGGAGGCGTTTGCTCGCGCCATGGGATTGCTAGACCGCCTTCTTGGTAAAAAGAGCAATGGGCCGGCTCCGGCCGTCGAGCCGACGCCGTCGCCGGTAACGGAGACGCCATCGAGCGAAGCGGCCGAGGTCGTGGCGGCCAAGCCTGTGGCCGGGCCGACGCTCCCGCGTCTGGCGTCGGCGCGCGAGAAGCTGGGCGAAAAGGATCTGGCGGGCGCGTTGGCGATCTACGAGCAACTCCTGGCGGAGGGTGGCGACCGGGCGGACGTGCTGGTGCGCATCTCGGGAGATCTGGGGGCGCATGGTTATCTGAAAGAGATCATCGAGCTGGTGGCCCCACGGTACGACGCGCAGCGGCACGGGCCTGCGACGGGGCTCAACGTGCTCCAGGCCTACCTCGCGCTGCGCAATCCCGACGCGGCGCAGCATGTGCTCGATATTTTGTTTTCGCTCAACCGGCCCGAGCTGGCGGAGCGGTTGTACGGATTTGCCAATGCGATTGCCGAGCAACTCGAGCTGCGTAACCAGGGCAAGTTGACTGCTGCGGATTCAGCGGATGAGTCGGGTGGCGAGCCGCGCGTGGCCAAGGTGAACCTAGCGACCATCAGCAAACCGATCTGGTTTTACGGGCTGGAGGCGATTTCGGCCGAGGTGTTGCCGGCGAAGGAAGATCGGGTGCGCCGGGTCGCGTTTGCGCCGCTGGGCGTTCTCGGCGTGGAGGATGTGGCGGCGGCGGCGAAAAGTCCGGCACACGAGCTGGGGCGGCTGTCGCGTGCGTTGCCATTGTGGTTTGCGGAGCTGCTCTATTTTTCGCCGGCCTATGCGCCGGTGGCGGTGCTGGGCATCCAGGAGCGCCCGGATGCGGAGAACCATTTTGCGGTGTGCCCGTTTGAGTGGGGCACGGAGCATATCCGCCAACTGCTCGCGAGCCCCGGCGGCGAGGGGCTGGACTACGTTTTCACCGGAGCGCTGCGCGAGACGGCGGGCAAATACGAGATGGTGCTACGTCTGTGGGAGGTGAGAAAGCTGCGCGAGCGAAAACAGTTTTCGGTGCAGTGGACGGCCGAGACGGCCTCGGCGGTACTGGGCCAATTTGGTGAGGGCTTGAGAGCGTTTATGGAGGCGGCGCCCTACCCTGCTGGCCACGGAATCGACTACGTGCGGCCGGCGGATGCGCGCTCGTGGCTCGACGCGCTCAACGCTTCGGCGAGCTATTTCCTGGCGGAGAAGAAACTGCTCCCGGCGTCGGCGTTGCCGGCGGCGGGCGAGGCGTTGTCGCAACTGGCGACGGCGGCGGCGCAGGAAACGGTGCCGGCACTGGCGTGGCTGACGTTGCGCGCTCGGGCGGCACGGCTGGGCCAAGAGGTGCCGGCGGAGACCGCGTTGGCGGATACGGCCATCGTGCAAAAGGCGCAGGGGGCGCTCGCGTAGGTTGCGCTACTGATTTGCTGCGCACTGCTTTTCGCTAGCGCTGCCAGGACCGATCCTCTATCCACGCGCGGCATGAAGGTTCTCGTCACCGGAGCGGCCGGGTTCATCGGCTATCATACTTGCCAGCGGTTGCTGCAATCCGACCGTGCGGAGGTGCTGGGGATCGACAACCTCAACGACTATTATCCGGTCGAGTTGAAGCGGGCGCGTCTGGCCCAGTTGGAAAAGGCCGAAGGGTTCCGCTTCGTGCAGGCAGACTTTGCGGATGCCGCAGCGCTCAACGGCGTGTATGACCAGTTTCGGCCGGACTACGTGGTGCACCTGGGCGCGCAGGCGGGCGTCCGCTACAGCCTGCAAAACCCCGCTGCGTACGCGCACAGCAATCTGGTCGGGTTTACCAATGTGCTGGAGGCGGTCCGGCGCCACCCGCCGAAGCACACGGTGTTTGCCTCTTCGAGCAGCGTGTACGGGATCAACGCGCAGGTGCCGTTTCACGAGGACGACATCACGCACCAGCCGCTGTCGTTTTACGCGGCGACCAAGCAGGCCAACGAGGTGATGGCGTACAGCTACGCGCGGCTTTACGGGCTCAACTTCACGGGGCTGCGGTTCTTCACGGTTTACGGTCCGTGGGGGCGGCCGGACATGGCGCCGGTGTTGTTTGCGAAGGCGATCTCGGCCGGGGAAACCATCAAACTTTATAACGAAGGGCTCTACCTCCGCGACTTCACCTACGTCGATGACGTGGTGGAGGGCATGCTGAAGGTCCTCCTCTACCCTCCCCGCGAAAAAGCCGAG
>Ga0209719_1001781_pt1 | contig 25042 bp, 24 predicted proteins | sample AD_JPNAS2_MetaG_FD_184421 | JGI IMG/M metagenome (GOLD analysis project Ga0209719, IMG submission 184421) | Active sludge microbial communities of municipal wastewater-treating anaerobic digesters from Japan - AD_JPNAS2_MetaG (SPAdes) (version 2) | ecosystem: Engineered > Bioreactor > Anaerobic...
GGACGACCATCCTCGTCTCCCACCGCCCCTCGCTCCTGGAGATCGCCGACCGGGTCCTCACGATCGAGGATGGGCAGGTCAGGGAGTGCCGCATGCCCGCCCCTCCCTCTCTCCCGGATCTCTTTAAGGGGTGCGGCGACGCACCCCTACGACATGGAGCATAGAGCAGGGTGCCTCATCTGCGGCCGGGATATCCTGTACAGCGAAGAACCCCGCGATCTCCCCTGCGCCGTCTGCGGAGAGATACGGAGCACCACGGCGGCCTGCGAGGCCGGGCACTTCGTCTGCGACCGGTGCCACAGCCTTGAGGCGCTCGACCTCATCGAAGAGTTCTGCATCGCAACGGACCTTGAGGATCCGCTTGCCGTCGCCTGTATCCTGATGCGCTGCCCGGCGGTCAGGATGCACGGGCCGGAACACCACTTCCTCGTGCCGGCAAGCCTCATCGCCGCGTACTGCAACCACCGGGGGGAGCCGGGGAGGAAAGCCCCGCTCGTCCGGCAGGCGCGTGCGAGGGCCGGCATGGTTCCGGGAGGGTTCTGCGGCAGCCACGGCACCTGCGGCGCGGCGATCGGGACGGGCATCTTCGTGAGCCTGATCACGGGATCGACGCCCTTGAAGAAGCAGGAGTGGTCGCTTGCAAACCAGATGACCGCACGCAGCCTGATGACGATCGCCCGCCACGGGGGTCCCCGGTGCTGCAAACGCGACTCGTGGCTTGCGATCCGGGCGGCGGTCACGTTCCTCTCGGAACGGTTCGGCATAACCCTCCCCATGCCGGATGCGGTGCGGTGCGAGTTTAGCGATATCAACCGCGAGTGCCTGCGGGAGGCGTGCCCCTTCCATGCCGGCTACGCGACGGGATGACCCGCGGCCCGGAGGGCGACGGTGATGATGCAGTAACCGGCCACGGTCCCGGCGAGGGTTGCGGCAACGACGACGAGGCTGCTCTCCCAGTATACGCGGCTCCACCAGCCCGCTACGCTGCCGATGAGGAACGAAACAAAGAGTACGAGGATCTCTCTCTCGAATGAGGCCACGACCGCTCTCCCTTCAACCGTCGGTTCTCTCCGGACATAATCGTTTGCGCACGGATAGCAGGGTTATATCCCGGCCGGGCACCGATCTCATGAGGGATGTTCGTCGCCTGCCACCTCCTGCTCGGCCTCATCATCGGCCTCGTGATTGCCCGGCACCTCGGCGACCGGCGACTCATCGGGCTTGCCGCTCTCGGGGCCATCCTCCCCGACCTGATCGACAAACCGGTGGGCCACATCCTGCTTGCAGAGTCGCTCAACTCCGGCAGGCTGTTCACACACGGGTTGCTCTTCCTTGCGCTCCTCCTTATGGCCGGCATCATCCTTGAACGGCGACGAGGATCGTTTGCGCTCCTTGCCGTCGCGGCGGGCGTGCTCTCCCACCAGATCCTCGATGCGATGTGGGCGGCCCCCGTCGCCTGGTACTTCCCGTTCCTCGGCCCGTACCAGCCGCATGAGTTCGCCGATTACTTCGGCAACGCCATACTTGCAGAGGTCTCGTCGCTCTCGGAGTGGATCTTCCTTGCCGCCGCGGCCGCGATCATTCTTGCTCTCTCCCGGGACACCCGGCCGGGCTTTCTCGCGATCGCCCGCACGCTCGCCCGCGTGGCAATCCCGCTCCTTATGCTCCTCACTCTCGCTTCCCTCTACGCCTGGGCGGCCGGCATACCGGAGAGCATCCTGATGGCCGGGGGCAGCGGGGAAGACTACCTGCTGCTTGCGGCAGTGGGAGCCGCCGGAATTGCGGGGATGGTCCGGTACCGTGACCTCCTCGATCTCGGGTAGGCCGTCACTCCAGCCGGTTCACCCGCTCGATGCTGCCGGGAATCTTCCGCTCGACCCGGAGCGCCGCCCGTCCGGGCGGTTTGATCTCGATGGCAAACGACCCGTAGGGCTGGCAGTCTTTCCAGACCTCCGGCGATACGTTCAGTATAAACCGTTCTCCCGGCTCAAGAAGCAGGTTGTCGTCGCTGTTCACCCTCTCCTGGATGCTCCAGTACCCGGGTTTGGGGAAGGTGTCGGCCAGAGGGACACTCCGGGAGATGGGGTTGCTATGTCCGGGACCGGTGAACCGGACGGATACCGTGGCCATATCGATCGGTTCGCTCCCGGCCGTCAGGCCGACCGGGATGACGAACGACTCCACAACCCCTGGCCTGGCGCTGATGCCGTAGACAATGCCGCTCACCATGCAGCTCGATCCCGCCTGCTCCATACCGTCGTGGATGACCGACTGGCCCTGCTGTGCGGAGGTGAAACCGGCCTGCAGGATGACGAACCCGAAGACCGCGGCAACGATGACGAGCGCGATCAGGACGATCGCCGCCTCAAGCCCGGTGAACCCGGCATCAGAAGAGCTCGACATAGGTATTCCCCCTGGCGCCGGCAGGAATTGTTCTCGTCAGCGAAGCGGTCGCACCTCCCGCGGCGACCACTCCAATGGTGAACGTATCTCCGCGTTTGATGCCCTTACTGCCCGGGGTCAACCTCACCGTGACGATCTCCCCCGCCTCCAGTATATCGTCGGTGTCCTTGCAATATCGCCAGGTGAGCTTTACCGCAGGGTCACCGGGAGGATACGTGAGGAGCGCCTTTGATGTGGCGAGGGTGCAGGTCATGCTCTTCATATCGATGGCGGTCGGTCCGGCCGCGGTCTCGAGGTCGAACTCGATGAACGAGAGACCGCCTGCCGTATCCAGTTTTACGATCACTGCATCCCCGGGACGAAAAGCAGATCTGGCCTCGTCGAGGGCGGCGTGCACCACCTCCTGGCTCTTCTGCGACGTCGTCATGCCCATCCCGAGAACGACGTAGGAGAAGACCGATGCAACGACGACGAAGGCGATGAAGATGATAGCCGCCTCAAGGCCGGTGAAGGCCTGCTCATTCTTCCCCTCCCGGGACATAATGATCGGGTTTGGGCGTACCGTGATTAAAACATGCTGGTATCACCCGGAGATAGCAGGATTTTGCGGCCGGCAGGAGGGCAGCCGTGACGAGATATGTGCCCGGGCGCACTCCGGGAGAGAGGGCAAAATCCGTTCGGCACCCTCTGTTCGTGAGGCTCCCGGTTCTCCCGGATCGATATACGGGGCGAGGGTCTGCCGCCGGAAACCTATTTATACCTGGCCTATCATGGGGTAACAGAATGCCTCCTGAAGCCTCTCCGGGTCCTCTCTCCGGCCCCCCGCGCACCTGCACCGTCCTGCCGGGTCTAACGAGCAGTTGCCCCGATGCATCCCTCTCGATCGCGGCACAGGGCGAATCTGACGACCTCTCCGGCGGTTCCGCCCCCCGGTTCGAGCGGGTCCTGAGCCTCGTCCTCATCGCCGCCGTCCTCGCGGCTCTCGGGACGACGATCTTCATCATCGTCTCCCCCGGAGAGGGGGAGAAGTTCACCGAGTTCTACATCCTCGGGCCGACGGGGAAGGCAGCCGATTACCCGACCGAGTTCATGTCCCGGACGCCGCAGACGGTCATCATCGGGATCGGGAACCACGAGTCACGGGACATCACCTACACGGTGGAGACGTTTGCCGTGGAGAGCGGGTTTGATAGTGCGAAAAACCGGCCGACGGTCGTCTCGGCGACGCTCCTTGACCGGTTCTCCGTCACGGTGCCGGATAACCGGACCGTCGAACAGCCGTACACCTTCCGGATAGAGGATCCGGATGTGGACCGGCTTGAGTTCCTCCTCTTTGCGGAGGCGCCGCCTGAGGAGATACCGCTGGATAGCCTCATCGGGGCGGGCTACCGTAACCTGCACCTCCAGCTCCGGGTGCACTGACGGGCGCGAAGGGTTATCGGGGGCACCAGGGGCCCCGGATGGCAGGAGGCCCCTTCGCCGGATTTTTACAGTTTTCTCTTTTTTCTGCGAGCGATGCCGGAAAATTTCCGATATCCGGCCACGATACGCAGGGGCAACCCTCCAAATATTTATACCGCATGACGGCATATGGTTCATCGAGGTATAAGGATGAAACGCGGAATTCTGGTCGCCTCCCTCCTGATCCTGTCGCTTGTGGCAGCCCCGGCCGGGGCGTTCAACGCGGACGACCTCCAGATAACTCTGGATACGGACGGGAGCGCAGATGTCACCTTCAACTACACACTCTCGTGGCTCGAGAGGATTGCCGTCTTCTTCCGTATCGCCGAGCCCGAGAAGGAGCTCAAGAACGCGCTCGAGACGGCAACCGGGTCTCCGGTAACGGTGACCTCGGCCATGAGCGACTCCGCCACGTTCTCGATCCGGAACTTTGCAAAGGTCAGGAGCACCGATGAGGGCAGCGTCTACTCGACGCCGGCACTCGACTTCACCGGGGCGCAGGAGGTGCTCGACAGTTACTGGTTTGCACCGCTGGTCAAAGCCGACTTCTCCCCGGACCTGACGCTGGTCAGGTTCCCTGACGGCCACGAAGAGACCTTCGCGAACCAGTACGCAATCCCGGCTCTCTCCCACACAATCCCCTGAACCGGCCCCTATCCTTTCTTTTTTCACTCACACAAGATAGAGAGGTACGGCCTCTCACCCCGGGCGCTGGAGCCGGGTCTAACACCCGGGAGGTATGACGATGCCCGGCAATGAATCGTATAGAATCACTTGCGTTGCCGCGAAGGCGAGCAGGACGAGCAGATCGCACGCGATGAACCGCCCACCACGGATGCCAAAAAAATAGAGGGGAAAACTCCCCTTACTTGAAGATGTCGAAGATCTGGTCGCTGCCGGTGTCAGAGAGACGCTTCCTCTCCGTCCTCTCCTCGACGAGTGCGAGGACCGGGAGTTCCATATCCACACCCGGGACGTGGCCGAACATCTCCTCAAGATCGACCTGCAGGGCGTGCATGAAGAGCGCGTTCGGTATATCCATCGCGCAGTTCTCTTCGCACTGGCCGCAGTTGATGCATGAGTCGGATATGTGGGCGTACCGGATCAGGTGGAACATGAACGGCGGCGGAACCTGACCGGGCGTGACCAGGTAGGGCTTCCTCGTGCTGCACTCGACGCAGTAGCAGATCGGGCAGTTTTCGATGCAGGCGTAGCACTTGATGCACCGGGACGTGTCGTTCATGATCTTCTTCAGGCGGTCCTTCCCCTCACCGAGGCTCTCGAAGTCCTTCTTCCGCCACTTATCGCCGAGCTTCAGCATCGCGTTCTCGACCTTGCCGCGGATCTCGACACCCTTCGGGTTCGCGGCATCGGTCTTGACGGCGCCGGCAGCGACAGCCGCATCGAGGAGGTTTGCACCCTTCTCGGAGCAGACTTCGATGAACGTGGCCTTCCCGGCTTTGTCGCCGATGACACCCCAGTTCCCGCAGGCGAGGTCGGCCTGGCGCGGAACCTTCATCTTGCACCGGCGGCAGTTCGAACGGCGGCCGAACCCTTCTTCCTCGAGTTCGTCCATCGATATGCCCTTGTGCTGGCCGTCCTTCGTCACGATGATGAACTGACCCTTGTCGATCTCTTCCTTGACGACGTCGTCAGGATCGACACCGAACTTCTCGCGGATCATCTTGCGGGCCAGGACCGGGCTGACCGAGCCACCGCAGTTGAGGCCGATCATCAATATATTGTCCAGGTTGACCTGGTTGCGCTTCGCAAGCTCATAGAGCCCCATCGCATCGCAGCCCTTTACCGGCATGGCGATCCGCATGTTCTCGGCGCCCTCCAGGTATTTCTTGATCAGCTTCGAGAGCAGAAGCGTTCCACAGTGGAGCGAACCTGCTGTTTCTGCGACCTCGGCGGGGTCGGTGATGAGGGTCGGAACCGCATCGTAGATATCCGAACCTTTCTTGACTGCAAAGACAGCGTCCACCATGCCGGACTTGAGCGCGTGCGTCAGCAGAGCGGTGACCGCTCCGCCGCACTCGCCCCTCTCCTGGCAGGCGGCGTCGGCTGCCCATGCGTAGTATGTATCTCCTTTCGCTGCCATCTTCAGGCCTCCGTGATCTTCTCGACCTTCACGGCACAGGCCTTGAACTCGGGGATCTTTGCGATCGGGTCGAGGGCGTTGTGGGTCAGGACGTTTGCCGCGCATTCGGCGAAGTGGAACGGCATGAACATGACGCCCTTCTTGATCTCGTCGGTCACCTTCGCGGGCGCGTTGACGGATCCACGGCGGGTCATCGCGCGGACCATCTCCTTATCCTGGATGCCGAGTTCTTTTGCATCTTCGGTGTTGATCTCGATCCAGCCCGTCGGAACCTCGGTGTCGAGGGTCTCAGAGCGGCGGGTCATGGACCCGGTGTGCCAGTGCCAGATACAGCGCCCGGTGGTAAGGATGTAGGGGTACTCCGCGTCGGGGACTTCCGCCGGCGGTTTCCACTCGATGGCGTGCATCACGCCCATACCGTCGGGGTGGGAACACTTGCCGATGTGCAGGATGGGCGTGCCGGGGTGTTCCAGGGTCGGGCAGGGCCAGTGGAGTGCTTCGGGCTTGTTCAGCCGCTCGTAGGTCATACCGTGGTAGGATGGCGTGAGGGCGGCGACCTCGTTGAAGATCTCCTCAGCACTATGGTAGGGGAACTGTTCTGCGTAGCCCATGGCGGCTGCCACCTCGCAGAGGATCTGCCAGTCGACCTTCGCCTCGCCCGGCGGATCCTGGGCCTTCCGCCACATCTGGACACGCCGCTCGGTGGATGTCTGAGTGCCCTCCTTCTCCGCGTAGCAGGTGGCAGGGAGAATGACATCGGCAAGTTCGGCGGTCTCGGTCAGGAAGATATCCTGGACGACCAGGAACTCCACGCTCTCGAGGGCATGCCGGACGTGGTTGAGGTCCGGGTCGGAGAGCATCGGGTTCTCGCCCATGATGTACATCGCCTTGAGTTCACCGGGGTTGTCGGTCAGGACATCCATCATGACGGTGACCTCGTAGCCGTTCTTCGGCTCGCAGATACCGTCGGGGAAGCCCCAGGCATCGGCGAACTTCTTGTGGGCGGCCGGGTCGATGACCTTCTGGTAGCCGGTGAAGACGACCGGGAGCGCACCCATGTCGCAGGCGCCCTGAACGTTGTTCTGGCCACGGAGAGCGTTCACGCCGCCACCACGCTTGCCGATGTTTCCGGTCAGCATCTGGATGTTCGCAGTCGACTTGACGTTATCGACGCCGACGGTGTGCTGGGTGATGCCCATCGAGTAGAGGAGCGCGGCGGACTCGGCGGTACCGATCCACTCGGCTGCGGTCCTGAGGTCCTGAGCGGATATGCCGGAGATCTTCTCGACGTTCTCAGGGAGGTAGTCATCCTTGAGCACGACCGCTTTGAGTTCCTCGTATCCCTTTGCACGGGTCGAGACCCATTCCTTGTCCTCCCAGCCGTTCCGGATGATCTCGCCCATCAGGCAGTTGAGGATGGCCACATCGGTGCCGGAGTAGAAGGAGGCGTAGAGGTCAGCCTGCTTGGCGGTCGGGGTGTAACGCGGGTCAAAGACGATGACCTTTCCACCGTTCAGTTTGGCCTGCACGATCTTGCGGCCGATGAGCGGGTGCTGCTCGAATGTGTTGGACCCGAGAACGAAGACGCACTTGGACTCGGCGATGTCGCCGATGGAGTTCGTCATCGCACCGGAACCGAACGATGCAGCAAGGCCGGCGACGGTGGACGAGTGGCAGAGCCGGGCGCAGTGGTCGATATGACGCGTCTTGAAGACACCACGTGCCAGTTTCATCAGCAGGTAGTTCTCTTCATTTGAGACACGAGCGGAGGAGAGGCAGGCGATCTCATCGGGCTTGTAGGACTTGAACTTCTGCGCGATCAGGTCGTAGGCCTCATCCCAGGTCGCCTCGACAAACTTGCCGTCCTTCTTGATGAGCGGCTTCGTGAGGCGGTCCGGGCTGTTCACGAACTCGTGAGCGTAGGTGCCTTTGGGGCAGACCTTTCCCTCGTTGACCGGAGAACGTTTGTAAGGTTGTGTGCCGACAACCTTCCCGTCCTTCACGACGAGGTTGAAGCTGCATCCCGTACCACAGTACGGGCATGTCGTCTGTACATACTTGAGTTCCATGGTAAAACCTCGGATATGTAAGAATACGAGGTCAATCATATTTAATAGTAGTGATTAACACCCCCATTTTTGATGAATAAGTGTGGGTTGCGCCACACCGATTTTCTTGAAAAACATACAATACCGGGTATAACCACCTGAATACCGATTCAGGGGATCATCGCTATTCTGAGTAATGATGCGCTGCCCGTACGGCGGGCTAAAAAAATTAGTTGGAGTAGGGTGCCTTCCCGAGCTTCGACTCGAATGCGCTATCGCCCTCGGTCCTTATGGCATGGGAGAAGAGTGCAAGCGGAATCTCCATCGGGCAGAGTTCCTCGCACTGGCCGCAGTTGATGCACGAGTCGGATATGTGTGTAAACCGCCGGAGGTGGAACATCGGGTTTGGCGGAACCTCGCCGGATGCGATCATCCTCGAGCCTCCCTTGAAGTCCTTTGCAACCGGGAAGCAGACGGGGCAGTTCTCGATGCAGGAGTAGCACTTGATGCACCGGCCCGTTTCGCGGCTGATGGTGCCCCAGAGGTCCGATGCGAGCGCCCCGAAGTCCTTCTTCCGCCACTTGTTGCCGAGGTTGAGCATGGCCCCCTCGACCTTGCCGCGGATCTCGATCCCCTTCGGGTTTGCGGGTTCGGTCATGACGGCACCGGCCTTGATGGCGGCATCGAGGAGGTTCGCACCCTTCTCGGAGCAGACCTCGACGAACGTCGCCTTCCCGGCCTTCTCGCCGATGACGCCCCAGTTCCCGCAGGCGAGGTCAGCCTGGCGCGGGACCTTGTAGAGGCACCGGCGGCAGTTCGAACGGCGGCCGTAACCCTCGTCCTCGAGGTCGTCGATCTTGATCCCTTTGTGCCCACCCTCGTACTCGATGATGAACTGGCCCTTGTCGATCTCCTCTTTGTGGACGATGTCGGGATCGACCTCGAACTTCTCGCGGATCATCTTCCGGGCCAGGACCGGGCTGACCGAGCCGCCGCAGTTCACGCCGAGCAGGATGACGCGGTCCAGGTCGACCTGGTTGCGCTTCGCAAGCTCGATGAGGCCCATCGTGTCGCAGCCCTTGACGGTGACACCGAGCCGTGCGGTCTTGTTGCTGTCCAGGTAGTTCTTGACGAGCTTCGAGAGCAGGAGCGTTCCGCAGTGGAGCGAGCCTGCCGTCTCTGCGACCTCGGCGGGGTCGGTGATGACGGTCGGGACCGCATCGTAGATGTCCGCGCCCTTCCGGACGGCAAGGACCGCGTCCACCATGCCGGACTTAAGGGCATACTGCTGCAGGGCGGTGATCGCGCCTCCGCATTCGCCTCTCTTCTGCACGTCGGCGTCTGCCGCCCACGTGTAGAACATATCGCCAATTGCTGCCATCTTCAGGCCTCCGTAATCTTCTCGACCTTCACAGCACAGGCCTTGAACTCCGGGATCTTTGCTATGGGATCGAGAGCGTTGTTCGTCAGTATGTTTGCCGCACACTCGGCGAAGTGGAACGGCATGAACATGACACCCTTCATGATGTCGGGGGTCACCTTCGCGGGGACGTCGACCGAACCACGGCGGGTGACGGCACGGACCTTCTCTTTGTCCTTGATGCCGAGCGCTTTTGCGTCCTCGGGGTTGATCTCGATCCAGCCCGTGGGGACTTCGGCGTCAAGCGTCGCGGACCGGCGGGTCATGCTGCCGGTGTGCCAGTGCCAGAGGACGCGCCCGGTCGTGAGGACGAACGGGTACTCGGCATCGGGGACTTCCGCCGGCGGTTTCCACTCGATCGGGGCGAATATGCCGATGCCGTCGGGGTGGGAGAACTTCTCGCGGTGCAGGATCGGCGTTCCCGGGTGGCTGGCGTCAGGGCAGGGCCAGTGGAGGGCCTCGGGCCTGTTCAGCCGCTCGTAGTTCATGCCGTGGTAAGATGGCGTGAGAACGGCGACTTCATCGAAGATCTCCTCGATGTCCTTGTAGGGGAACTGGGCGGCGTAGCCCATCCGGGCGGCAAGCTCGCTGATGATCTGCCAGTCTTCCTTTGCTTCGCCCGGCGGATCCTGGGCTTTGCGCCACATCTGGACGCGCCGCTCGGTGGACGTCTGGGTGCCGCCGCGTTCAGCGTAGCATGCGGCGGGTAAAACAACATCGGCAAGTTCGGCGGTCTCGGTCAGGAAGATATCCTGAACGACCATGAACTCCACGCTCTCGAGGGCGTGCCGGACGTGGTTGAGGTCCGGGTCGGAGAGCATCGGGTTCTCGCCCATGATGTACATGCACTTGAGTTCGCCGGGGTTGTCGGTCAGGACGTCCATCATGACGGTGACCTCGTAGCCGTTCTTCGGCTCGCAGATACCGCCGGGGAAACCCCAGGCGTCGGCGAACTTCTTGTAGGCGGCCGGGTCGATGACTTTCTGGTAGCCGGTGAAGACGACGGGCAGAGCTCCCATGTCGCAGGCGCCCTGGACGTTGTTCTGGCCGCGGAGGGCGTTCACGCCGCTGCCGGGCTTACCCAGGTTGCCGGTGAGCATCTGGATGTTTGCAACCGACCGGACGTTGTCGACGCCGACGGTGTGCTGGGTGATACCCATCGAGTAGAGGATCGCGCCGGGCTTGGTGGTGCCGAACCACTCGGCGGCCTGCTTGAGCTGTTCGACAGGGATGCCGGAGATCTTCGAGACGTTCTCAAGGCTGTAGGTCTCCTTCATGACGACTTCCTTGAGCTTCTCGTAGTCCTTCGTCCTCTTCGCGATGAACTCCTTGTCCTCCCAGCCGTTTCTGATGATCTCCTGCATCATGCCGTTTAAAAGAGCGACATCGGAGCCGGAGACAAACGGCATGTAGAGGTCGGCCAGCCGGGCGGTCGGTGTGTAGCGCGGGTCGGCAACAATGACCTTCGCACCGTTCTTCTTCGCCTGGACAATCTTACGCCCGATCAGGGGGTGCTGTTCGAGTGTGTTCGACCCGAGGACGAAGACGCACTTGGACTCGGCGATGTCGCCGATGGAGTTCGTCATCGCACCGGAGCCAAACGACGCGGCAAGGCCGGCGACGGTGGATGCGTGGCAGAGCCGGGCGCAGTGGTCGACGTGTCGCGACTTCATGACGCCGCGGGCGAACTTCATCATCAGGTAGTTCTCTTCGTTCGAGACCCTCGCCGACGCAAGCGCTGCGAACTCATCGGGCTTGTAGGACTTGAACTTCTGCGCGATCAGGTCGTAGGCCTCGTCCCAGGTCGCCTCGACAAACTTGCCGTCCTTCTTGATGAGCGGCTTGGTGAGACGATCGGGGCTGTTCACGAACTCGTGGGCGTAGGTGCCTTTCGGGCAGACCTTTCCCTCGTTGACGGGTGAGCGGCGGTACGGTGCGGTCCCAACCACCTTGCCGTCCTGGACGACGAGGTTGAAACTGCATCCTGTACCGCAGTAGGGGCACGTTGTAGCAACATACTGTAACGTCATGCATCTATCGCCTCTCTGGCGACCGAATATCTGATGTTAAGCTACTTAAATTATAGTGGTTAACCAGATCTGCCCGGGCCCCCTGAACAGTCCCGCCAGGTCGAAAACGGATTACACGACTTTGTCTGACGTTTACGCGGAGGACCTCCCATAGATCCCGGGTTTATGTACCCGCACAGGTCAGACATATGTGTTCAACCGGGGGCCGGAATACTGCCGGCCGGAGGAATATGTTATTATCGGTGGACGCCCACACTTTTCGTACAGCTGGACAGGAGAGCGTTACCATCGCAAAGAAAACACTGCCGGTTCCGCCGATGCTCGCCGATCTCGTGGGCAACGCCCTGACAGCGATGGACGGCGTGAGATTCACCCACCTCGACGCCTGTCCGTCGTGCGGCGGCCAGGTGACCGGACACGACCTGCGGCCGAAACGATTTGCCGTCATACTTGAGGAGGGAGAGGAGCGGACGATCAGGGTCTTTGTGAAGCGGTTTTACTGCCGCCAGTGCGGTTCGCTCTGCTACGCGGATGCACCTTTCTACCCCGACACCCGCCTCGCGTCGCCCATCGTCGACCTCTGCCTCCTCCTCTCGCAGCGGATGCCCTTCAACCAGGTTGCCGAACACCTCCGCGCGCTGGGGATCGTCGTGGACCGCGGCACGATCCGGAACTACGCCTCACGCGACTTCGACGCGATACCGGCAACCGAACTCTTCGGCCTTCTTCTACCCCTCTCGCTCTTGAACCTCGCCATATCCACCCTCGGGCGCGAGGGGTGTCCCGTCATAGGGGCAGAAGCGCTCGCCGCCTGTGGTCTCCCACCCGCAGACCGGGCAGCGCCTCGCGGCAGGGGGCTTTCCGAAGAACGGTATCAGCGGTATAACTAGAAAGAGGAAGAAAAACGGAAACCCGAGGGCGAACGAGACTGCCGTGACGGCGACGGACACCGCAAGCAAAAGGAGGGTCAGTCGCAGGCGGCTCGCCGTAACGCCACCTCCCTGACAGCGTACGCCGGCAGGGCATCCGAGACCTCCCCGATCTCCTGCGCCAGCGTGGCACAGCCCAGTTCCCGGGCAAAGAGGTCCGCCCCGATGCCGGCCGTGATCACTCGTTCGGCATCGCCCTGGAAGAGTGCGCGCCCCACCGCGCGCCCGATCACCCTCCGCTGGACCTCCCAGAACTGCCGGGCGACCTGGTGAGCCCCGGACTTCCCTATCTCGTCGATATCGGCGCAGACGACCCGGGCAAGCCGCCGGAGCGCGGCATCGACGGTCTTCTCGCCGTTATCCGGCGCCGGGCAGGTGTAGTCCGCAGGGGCGATGTGGCCGAGGACGAGGTGCGCGTCCGCGCTCGCCGCGAAGTACTCGGTGCTCACCGGGGTCACCGTCCCGTCGAGCGTGACCGACGAGAGGAGCGTCGCGACGTTCGTCCTGAGCATGCCGGTGTAGACGAGGTACTGCTTCTGCAGCCGCCGGGTATCGGTCAGGCCTTTGAGGTCCTCAAAGCGAGTCAGGGGGATGACGTCGGCGGTGGTGCTCCCCACGTCGAGGAGGACCGCATCGGCATACTCCTCCCGCAGGTAGTCGGCGGATGCAAGCCAGTTCGCGGCGGCAAGGCCCGGGACCGGCCGGGTATGGAACGCCGCATCGGTGCCGTAGAAGGCGGCATCGGGTATGGCCTCCCGGACGGTCCCGACGATCCACCGGATGCCCTCGATCTTGGTCGAAAAACAGTCCGCGAGCTCCCCGCTCATCACCACGGCGGCGGAACCGGCGTAGGGCTCGAGGAGGCCGGCGAGCGGCGCGCCCTGCCAGAGCGGGCAGTAGTGGATGTGCACCCCGGCGTCGTCGACGATCTTGAGGTTTGCACCGCCTATGTCGATGCCGATCATACCCGGGCGATCCTCCCGTCCTTATCGAACCGCACCCTTCCGGAGAGGTGCACGTCCGCCGGCGCCTCGCCGTGCGACGCCCTGATGAGTATGTCGGCGATCTCCTCCTCCATGACCGCCGCGATGCCGACCAGGCTGGTCGTGGGGCGCGGGTTGACGTCGACCACGTAGATCTCGTCCCCGACGACGACGTCGATGCCGGCATACCCCTGACACCCGAGTATGTTCATCGCCCGAACGGCGAGATCGACGATCTCCTCTTCCCGATCAGGGTGGATGGGCGTCTCTCCCCCGAGGTACTGGAAACTCCCATCGTCCGCGACGGCGATATCCTGCCGGTTGACGGCAAGCAGGAGCGGCGGGTTGCCCGAGTAGTACTCGCAGGCGTTGCCGGTCACCCGGCTCCCCACGAGGCTCACGCTCAGCGCCTCCCCCTCGATGTAAGCCTCGGCAAACTCCCCGGCGCCCGGCTCCCCGTCCGTCAGCCTGACATCCTGTGCCCCGCAGCCCATCACCGGTTTGACGACCCGTCTCCCGCTGCCGGCAGCGGGCGGGACCGCTATGCCGTGCCGGGCGAGGATCGCTCCGGCCCGCTGTTTGTTTGCAGAGATCGCCGCATTCATGCTCCCGCACCCGATGTTGTGGGTGAACTGCTCAAGGAGGTGCGTATACCGAAAGAGGAGGCGGTCCGGCGTGATGACCAGACCGGCATCGCACCCCGGCGCGAGCCTCCGTATGCCGTCCTCGAGGTCGGGGCCCTCCGGCGTCACCACGTCGTAGCCGCACCGTTCAAAACTTCCGCTGAGCACGGCGAGCATGGCGGCACCCTCGGGCGCAAGGCCGGGATCGTTGCAGATGGAGTATTCGGCGAGAAAAACCTTCATCGCAGTAAAGGTTGCCTCTCAGGCACTTGACCCTGACGATCGGGCAAGTATTTGATACGGGGGAACAATCCTATAGATAAGGATGAAGCCAAAGATTATGCTCACCAACGACGACGGGATCACGTCCGCGGGACTCTGGGCGGCCTATGAGGCCCTCGCGCCGATCGCCGACGTCACGGTCGTCGCGCCCGCCACCCAGCAGAGCGCCGTGGGGCGATCGATATCGATCTTTGAGCCGATCCGGGCGACGAAGGTGCTGATGAACGGCGTGCCGGCCTACTCGGTCGGCGGGAAACCGACCGATGCCGTTATCATCGGTCTGTTTGCCCTGCACCTGAACCCGGATGTCGTTGTCAGCGGCATCAACATCGGTGAGAACCTCTCGTACGAGTCCATCATGACGTCGGGGACCGTCGGCGCCGCCCTCGAGGCATCCAACCAGGGGGTGCCTTCCCTTGCTTTCTCTCTCCAGGTGGAGGACCAGGGCGACAAGTTCGACGACCCATCCCAGATCAGGGACAGGTTCTTTGACGCGAAAAGGGTGGTCCGCGAGGTCTGCGAGCGGGTCCTCGCAAACGGGTTCCCCGGGAACGCACACGTCATCAACGTGAACATACCCACACCGGTGCGCGGCGGCTACGAGATCACCCGCCTTGCCGAGAAACTCTTCTACACCGGCGTCGAGGAGCGCTTCGACCCCCGCGGGCGCCCGTATTACTGGATAGACGGGCCGCTGCACGAGGATGCGGAGGAGGGGACCGACGTGCATGCAGTGCAGAAGGGCAACGTCTCCATCACGCCCATCACGCTCGACTGCACGGCGTTCGGCGCCAGGGATGAGCTCCGGGGCATATTCGACGGTATGGTGAGCAGGTCGTGACGGCAGAACCGAAGCGGAACGCAGGGTATCGAGCGGCCGCGATGGTCGAGGACGGTATGGCCGTCGGCCTCGGGACAGGGTCGACGGTCTTCTTTGCGATGGAGCGCCTGGGCGAGCGGATAGCCGGGGAAGGGCTCTCTTTCACCGGCATACCGACATCCTACCAGGCGGCCATCCGGGCGCGCCGCTACGGCATACCGCTTGCCGGCCTCGACGAGTACCCGGAGCTCGACGTCGCCATCGACGGGGCCGACCAGGTCGATCCGGCCCTGAACCTGATAAAGGGGCGCGGGGCGGCCCACCTCCGGGAGAAGTGCGTCTGCGATGCGGCCCGTGAGGTGATCATCGTCGTCGACCCCTCCAAGACGGTCGATACCCTGAGCGCGCCCGTCCCGGTCGAGGTGCTCCCGTTTGCCCTCGCGGGTGTCTCCCGGCGCCTCTCCCTGCTCGGGGCCGCGCCGGTCCTCCGGGAAGGGGTGAAGAAAGACGGCCCGGTCGTCACCGATAACGGCAACTTCATACTCGACTGCGACTTCGGGGCGATCAGGGAGCCCAAGGGCCTTGAAACAGCGATAGCCGCCATCCCCGGTGTTCTGGAGTGCGGTCTTTTTACGGCGTATACAGAAAAGATAACGGTTATCGTCGGCGAAAAAATCGGTTGCCGCGTCGTCTCACTGCATTGATATACATTCCCGCATCTTCTGGATGAGGTCTAGCTGGTGCCGGGCTTCTTTCTTTTTCTCCTTCTCGATCGTATCCATGATCTCGGTTATGGGACGGGAGAGCGCGTATATCTTCACCGGCCGCCCCTTGCTCTCCGACTTGCTCTCGCGGGTATCGATCCAGTCGCATTCCTTGAGGTAGCGCATGGCGATGCTGACCTCGGGCTGGCGGAGATCGGTGCCGCGCTCGATATCGCGGGACGTCGCTTCATCTATGTTTGCAAGATATACGAGCACTTTGGAGACATTTCTCTTGATACCGATGCCCATGAGGAGCTCGGCGAGTTCTTCGTCGCGTGGCGTAAAGTATCGTACCTTGTCTGACCTCATCCGTTCACCATCAGGTAGTATCTATGGTTTTAAATCTGACTATAAAAATATTATTATTCTAATGGGAGATCCGGCGATTACGCTGCACCTGAAAAGACCGATAGGGCATCGGGTTGATGATATCTTTCTCTGACGGATCGCGCTTTGCCGGGCAGTGTGGGGAATACCCGGGGACAGGGCGTGGCCGGCAACCCCGACCAACATACGCCGGAGAGAGGCGCCTCCCGGGCAGGGGGCGGCACGTGCTGGCCGGGAGCGGATTTTGCGGCGGCACCGTGTGAGAAGGGGGATACGGATCAGAGACCCGAGAACGCATTCCCGGAATCCGGAAAAGAGTAGTTGCCAGAGTTCAGATGAGCCCGAGACCGGAGAGCTCGGAGAGGATCCGCTGCACCGCACGCTTCGCATCCTCGGGCACCTTGCCGCCCGTGATGATCAGTTTGCCGGACCCGAAGAGGAGGACGACCACCTTCGGGTCGTCGAGGCGGTAGACGAGGCCGGGGAACTGCTCGGGTTCGTACTCGATCTTGTCCAGGTTGAACCCCACGGCGATCTTGTTCAAGTTGATCGGCGTCCCGAGGTCGGCGGACGTGACGATGTTCTGGATCTTGTAGGTCAGGTCTTCGGGTATATCGATGCCGAGCGCCCGCAACTGGTCGGCGAGTATATCGAGCCCCCTCGAGAGGCTATCGATGCTCTTTGCGCCCGTCAGGACGACCTTGCCGGAACCGAAGACGAGCGCGGCGATCTTCGGGTCCTGCATACGAAGAACGACGCCCGGGAACCGTTTTTTATTATATTCCGCGTCCTTCAGCTGAGAGGCAAGGGAGGGAAGATCAAGAGAATCCGTCACTTTCGCCGAAGCAACGATATTTTCTATCTTGAGAGATTCCTCTGGTCTACGCTCATTCATATTTATAACATATATAAAAGAGTATATAAAGGGGTTGGTTGTCTACTCTTCCAGGGTCGAGATGTCTCCGGGGTCCATACCCAGTTCCTGCGCCTTTAAGACCCGCCTCATGATCTTGCCGCTCCGGGTTTTGGGGAGCGACCGGACGAACTCGATCTCGGAGGGTATGGCGATGGGGCCGAGCGTCAACCGGACGTGGTAGGTGAGGTCGTTCTTCAGCTTGTCGCCGGGCTGGCGGCCGTCCCTGAGTATGACGAAGGCCTTGATGGTGTTCCCCTTCAGAGCGTCGGGTTTTCCGATGACGGCAGCCTCCGCCACGGCCTCGTGGGAGACGAGGGCGCTCTCGACCTCCGCGGTGCCGATGTTGTGACCGGCGACGACGATCAGGTCGTCGGACCGCCCGATGACCATGATGTAACCGTCCTCGTCCTTCACCGCGAGGTCGGCTGCCGTGTAGCAGCCCGGGATGGTGTCCCAGTACTTGCAGTAGCGTTCGTCGTCGTTCCAGATCGTCCGCATCATGGACGGCCAGGGCTCTTTGATGACCAGGAGGCCGCCGGTGCCCGGCGGGACCGGTTTGCCCGTTTTGTCGACGACATCCGCGACGACGCCCGGTATCGGTTTTCCGACAAACCCGGGGCGCATCGGTTCACCGATCGTCGTGGTCAGCATCTGCATACCGGTCTCGGTCTGCCACCAGGTGTCCACGATGGGGCACCGGCCTTTCCCGATGGTTTGGTAGAACCACTCGAACGCCTCGGGGTTGAGCGGTTCGCCGACCGATCCGAGGATGCGGAGCGACGAGAGGTTGTAGCGGTTCGGCCACTCTTCTCCTACCCGCATGAACATGCGGATGGCGGTCGGGGCGGTGTAGAAGATCGTGACGCCGTACTCCTCGATGAGGTCCCAGTTGGTGGCCGGGGTCGGGTAATCGGGGGTCGTCTCCGTGATGAGGCAGGTGGCGCCGTTCAGGAGCGGGCCGTAGACGCCGTAGCTGTGGCCGGTGATCCAGCCGGGGTCGGCGGTGCACCAGTAGATGTCGCTGTCCTTTACGTCGAAGATGTGCTTTGTCGTGTAGTAGGTCCCGACCATATAGCCGCCGCAGGCGTGTACGATGCCCTTCGGGGATCCGGTGGTGCCGCTCGTGTAGAGGATGAAGAGCGGATCCTCGGCATCCATCGGCTCGGGCGGGCATTCGCGCCCCACGCCGTTCATCAGGTCGTGGTAGTCTACTTCCATCTCGGGGTGGATCTCGACGGGTTTCTCGGCGTCACGCCGGAGGATGACGATCCGCTCGACGCTCGGGGCTTTGACGACCGCTTCCTCTACGATGTTTTTGAGCGGGATTGCCTTGCCGCGCCGGTAGGTGAAGTCGGCGGTGATGACTACCTTCGCGGCGGTGCCCCGGATACGCTGGTTGAGCGCGCTGACACCGAACCCGCCGAAGACGACCGTGTGGATGGCCCCGATGCGGGCGCAGGCGAGCATCGCGACGATCTGCTCGGGGACGACCGGCATGTAGATGCAGACCCGGTCGCCCTTCCTGACGCCAAGGCGGGAGAGGCCGTTTGCGAACCGGCAGACCTCCTGCAGGAGCTGGCGGTAGGTGAGGATACGCTCCTCGTCCTCGGTCTCTCCCCGCCACATGAGGGCGACCTTGTTTCGCCGCTGGCTGTGGGCGTGGCGGTCCAGGCAGTTGTGGGTGATGTTGAGCTTTGCGTTCACAAACCACCTGGCGTGCGGGTATTCCCATTCTCTCACCTGGTCCCAGGGCTGGAACCATTCAAGTTCTCTGGCGGCACTATCCCAGAACCCATCGGGGTCCGCAAGGAACGCCTGGTAGGCACGGTTGTAGTCGCCTATCCAGGACTGCTCCCTGCAGCTGGCTTCGGGAGTATAGTACTTCGCCTCATTGAGCCTGACGTTAAAGTTTTCAGCCATCCTATTACCCCAATTATACATTATTAATAATGTATTTTGTATATCAACATTATGGTCGAGGGAGGTGTTCGGGCACGAACGAACGCCTCCTGAGAGCGGATACCGGGGTGCGCTCCGGTTGGCGGGGTGATTATGCCGGAGAGGCGGTGCGCGGGGGCGGTGCCGGGATGCGGGCGAATCGGGCCCGGGAGCGGGCTCCTACGGAGGAGGAGAGACCTGTCCGCCAGGGGTTTGGGCCTCGCTGTGCGGTCGTGCCCATACCGTCTCCCTCCCCGGTGCGGCACCGTCTCTACGATCCCGCCGGCCCCCCAAAACCTCACTTCATCGGCAGGATGCCCTGGGACCGCAGCCACCGTATCTCCACGAGAACGTAGATCGAATCGTACTCATTGCGCGACAACCTCCGGTCGAACAACGACTGGTAGAGCTCCATCCTCCCGGATTTAGCATCTTCCTTATACCTCTTTGTCCCCGCGTCGTATGCCCTCTCAAAATCACAAGAACTCACCCACGTCGTCTCGAGGGCATCGACCTCCGTCCCGGCCTTATCGGTCTTCCATGCGACGTAGGCGTGACCCGGGACGACGACGATGTACGGTTGCATACCGAGCCGCTCTATCGCCGAGGCGAAGAGGACGGCACCGTCGATACAGTTTGCGCTCCCGGTTGCAAGCGACTCGTCCGGGGTGCTGACCCGCTGCGAGTCGCCCATGCCGAACGCTACCAGCGCGTCGACGTAACTCAGGTTATAGTCGTACTTCAGCGCGTTGTAGATGGCTTTGACCTGCAGCGCCGTCCGATTCTTCGTATCGGCGTAGGTTGTCCGTTGGTTGGGAAGGGCATAGCCCGGCAGCGTCCGCTCCATACCGTAGTCCACATACCTCCGGTCGAACTCCCCGGTCGCCCGCTCCTTTGCCTTTGCCGCCAGCGCTGCCACCCCGGGGGACTGCGGGGTCACGAATATGGCGATGAGCCCGTGATAGATCGTGATCACCCCGTCCTTGTCCTCCGTGGCCCACACCATCTGGTCCATCGGGTAGAACGTGACCGGGTCCGTCTGCTCGTCGTGAACGGTCCAGTTGCCGCCATCCCAGTACTCGATCCGGTAGTGGACGGCTACCCTGGCCGGCGCCCGGATCTCCTGGATCTCCTCGCGGTCCAGGACGACGAAATGGTCGAACGTGGCCGGACTCCCGGCGCCGATCTCCGATACGCTGACGGTCGGTGCGCTGTAGCCCGGGTACTCCGATACGAGCCGGACCCAGACGGGCTCTGCCGTCGGGTTTCGCACGGTATACCGGACGTCCGGTACGTTCATGAACCATGTAGGCCTCAGGTTGTGCCAGGCTAAAGGATAATCGGTTCGGTGCTCCACGGAGGTCCGGAGAGGGGAGCCCGGGTGCCCCGGCGGCAGGTCCGCGGAGCCATCGGCTCCCAGAACGGGGAGAGAACAGGATACGAGCACGATCAACATCACCAGCCAGCACACCACAACGCGGCGAAGAAGGGTTGGTACGAGGGTCATACGATCGGCTGCAGTGTGGATGCGGTGGCGGTTAAATACCTTGCCTCAGGATACCGGCCGGCCGCATACGCCTTCCCGGGCAGATCAGCAGCCGGCCGCATGCAGTCTTCCCCGGGGGAGCGCTGCCGCCTGCACAAGCGCCCGCCACCGGGCCGGACAGCGCCGGAACATCGTCCTGCATTCATATGGATACTATTATATTCTGGGATACATATTATGCCCCGGTGAAGATCGGCATGACCCGGATCTGCCATATTGCCGGATTTTTCCTCCTCGTAATCGCGATCTCCGCGACCGTCCAGAGCGTGCAACCCGCCGATGCGGTCCAGGCCGACACCTCAAACCCTGCGCTACAGGCGGTTCCGGGGGCAGATAACTTCCCGATCGTACAGATAACAAACAGCACGAGAGATCAGGTTCTTCCGCGCATATCAGGCAACAGGATACTATGGATGGAGACCGATCGCATCAATACCAGGAACCTGTATCTCTACGACATTGCAAACCGATCCGCGGAGATGATCATCGAGCACTTTTCGCCCCGGACATCCCCGGAGATCTCCGGCAACTGGATCGGGTGGGTGGAAGACCAGAGCGATTCCTCCGGTAAGATCTTCCCGTGCATCCGCGTGTATGACATCCGGAGCGGTACAATCACCCAGATCACGCAGTATCCCGCCATGCCGTACCAGACGAGCGAGTCGCAGGATATAACATGGGAGCGGGAGTCGACCCTGGCCATATCGGGCGACATCATCGTCTGGCACGACAAACGGGACGGAAATATGGATATCTACTACCGCAACCTCACTTCGGGGGTCGAGAATCCGATAGCCAGATCGGCGGCCGACGAGACCTGTCCCTCGATATCGGGCGATCGGATCATCTGGGCTGAACAGCACGGGACGAAAGGCTATACCATCCACCTCTATAACCTGACGTCAAACGAGCACGACCGGATCACCGATCTCCCCGTCATGCGAAGGAACCAGGTGATATCGGGAGACTACATCGTCTGGTCGGAGTGGAGGGAAGGGAGTTATGACATCTGTTGCTATGACATCGCATCGGGCAACACGACCTGGATCACCGATGAGCCCGGGCACGATCTCTGGCCGGCGGTCTCCGGCGACGCCATCGTCTGGTCTGTTTACGGGAGAGGGAGCGACGACAATGGGATTTCTGCGTATGACCTCTCGACGGAAACCGGAACGGAGATCCTCGCCGATCTTCCCCACCCGGTCTGGCCGGACATCGACGGCGGCAAGGTCGTCTGGTCCGACAACCGGACCGGCAATTACGACGTCTACCTCTGCTCGCTGGAGAACCGATCGGATGCCGCGCCCGGGCTCTATACCGTTCACCTCAACTCTATCCCCTCCGGGGCCGATATATCTGTCAACAACGAGCCGTATGGTCGCACGCCGGCGACGCTCTCCTTCGATCGGACAGGTATCTGCCCCATCGGGCTGAAAAAGAATGGTTTCATACCCTATACGACGACGCTTGACATATCCGCATCGCTGACGTTCGTGGTGAACCTTGAGCGGGAGCTGGTCGGCCCGGTAAGCGGACCTCGCCCGATACTGATGAGCATAACCGTAGACTCAGTCCCGCGGGGCGCAAATGTCTCGGTGGACGGAGAGGTTTACGGGACCACGCTCTTTGGGATGGACAGGCTCCCCTCGGGGGACCACGAGGTCGAGTTGACCCTTGAGGGCTATCAGTCCAACCGCACGACCGTGAACTCATCCGAACCGATCAACATCACCCTGATTCCCGGAACGGACGCCGACCGGCCTCTGTTGATGGAAAGATACGCCTGATGTTCTCGTACCTCTCGAAAAGGCAGGCATCCACCGCCATCATCCTCACCCTCCTCGTTTTCATGCTCCATTATGGGTTCAGTTTACTGTTTCCAGGGTATCTCTACCTGGAAGAAGCATCCGACCTCATCGCAATCGCTGCACAGAGCGGGGCGATCGGGTTCCAGCTCGCCGGCGCCCGGTATCTCGTCGCCCGGCTGAAGAGGACGTTTAAGGATGAGTTTCCGGCAGTTCCCGGGCGTGGGGGCGGCGATTGTCCGTATATGGCGGCAAGAAGCGTTCTCTGCAACAGGGCACATTACATCGCGTTCATTGCCGCTTTCCTCTCGCCGTTCATCGTCATCACGCTCGTCAGTCTCCAGCCGGACAGCGCACCCCGCCACCTCCTCTCTCTTGCGAGCAGATCGATCCCCGGCCTCACCTTCGACGTGTTCAACTACGGGACGGCGTATGCCAACTACTGGCTGCTCGGCACGATCGCATGGATCCTCCTTGGCGTTGTGGTTGCGCTGAACGGTATGGAAGGTGCCGGATGCAGCATATACGATGCCGTCGATATCTACAGCCCCGACCGGATCGGGGGCCTCTCTCCGGTCAGGAGGTACCTGATGAGCGCTCTCTCCATCTTCCTGATAAGCATCGCCCTGCTGGTGATGGGATACATCAACTTACTGGAGAGTTTCATCGGCTCCAGCCAGGGATTATTCCACTTCTTCTTCGATGTGGTCGCAGAGATCTGTGTATTCTCGGTTCTCTCACTCTCTGGTGTCGCTCTCACCGTCGTCGGGCTGAACCGGCTCTCAGCCATCTGCCTGAAAAAGATCGAAGACCGGGTTAACGCCGTAAACGAGAGGTGCCGCACGTTCCAGGAGAACCTCTTCTCCCTTTCGCCCGACGAACTGGAGAGACGGGGAGACGAGGTCGGCAGCCTGAAACTGGTCGTCGAGGCCCTCAGCGATGAGCGGGAACGGTTGCTGCAGCGGTATTCCGACTGCAGCGGGTTCAATGCCAGGATGGCGCTCAGGATCTTTGTAGCGTATATCCCGCCGCTCGTCACGATAGCGTTCCAGGTGTCGCAGTTGCTGCCTCGATTACGGGTCTAACAACCGTGACGGAGAGGCCTGAGCGGGCCGGCAGCGTGATCCTGATGCCCGTGCCGGAGGGTGTGTGTCACCCCCGGGAGTCCTCCTCTGCCATCCGCGCTGCCCGCATTGCCTTCGCCCGATCGATGAGGTACTCAAGACCGGCAAGTTCGTCGGCGATACCCCAGGTCTCCCTGCGGCGGGCCTCGTCCTGCAGCCGGCGGCACTCCCCCTCGATGCGGCAAAGGTCGTCCATCGTGTAGCGGTGATACCGGGCAAGTATGTCCCCGTACTCGTCGGCGAACGCGGCTATCTCCGCGATAAGGTCAATCTGGCCCTTTCTTACGGCACCGGGGCTCCTATCCGCCCCGGAAGCGGTATGCTCCATACTCACATCTCGCCGCGGGAAGGGTTATACCTTCCAGAGCGGTCAGCCCCGGCGGAGCCGGGAGAAAAACCCCGTAACGCCGCCCGAGACGACGAAGGCCACGCCCTGCAGCCATACCGTAAAGAAGTCCCGGGCGACGGATGTAAGCGCCTCATCCGGGTACATGCTGGCCTGCACGTTCCGGAGCGAGAAGTACGCGAGCAGCAGCCATACGGACGCGACGAGCGCCTGGCCGAAGACCGATATCCAGAGCCCGAGGGTGGCGAATACCATGGCCAGGGTATAGCTGAGCACGCTCGTGAAGAAGGCCGAGAAGCAGTTCAGCACGACGCCGCGCGACACCACGTCGCGGAGCTGCGGCAGGAGCATGACTGCAAAGAGTATCGTGATTCCGGTTATCGCAAGGTCCTGCCAGGCCGTATCGATCACATCCGTGCTGCCTGCAGATATCGACGTCCGGACATATCAGATCGGCAGATCCGGATCGGGTTTTCGCCCACCGGGTCCGGTCGGGCCAGAACGGCGACCGCAAATATGAGCGGAGTGCCGTAGGCCGGGGCTCACGCCACCGCCTTCAGGTACTCCTTCTCCGCGGCGATCGCCCGGTCCCGCCAGCCGGTATCGACCCACGTGTGCTCCGCAAACCGCGAGGATAGGACAAGCCCGGTGCCGCCGTTCTCGAGCGTCCAGACCTCCTGCCCCGGTGCGAACCGGCCCGCGATCTCGTTTGCCACCGCGTGGTAGACGATCGTGTCGATCCCCTTCACCACCGACGCGACGACGAGGTTCGGGGCGACGTAAGACTGGTCGGTATCCACGCCGATGAGAAAGATATCCCCGGTCTCCCGGGCGGCATCCACGACCCCCGTGCCCGAAGCGCCGGCAGCCATCAGGATGACGTCGACGCCATCGGCGCGGAGGTCCCGGGCGAGGTCACCCGCGCGTTCCGGCATGCCGAACCCCTCGAAACTCTCGCCGACGTAGAGGACCGTGACGTTCACGGTCGGATCGTATGCCGCCGCCCCCCCGGCGAACCCCCTGACGAAGGGCTCGATGACGGCGACCGGCGCCCCGGCGACCGCGCCGATATGCCCGGTCCGGGTGATATTCGCCGCCAGCACGCCCGCGAGGTAGGATGCCCCGTAGGGGACCATCACGACGTCGCAGGCGTTCGGGAGGCCGTAGTCCTCC
>Ga0209719_1001798_pt1 | contig 24879 bp, 26 predicted proteins | sample AD_JPNAS2_MetaG_FD_184421 | JGI IMG/M metagenome (GOLD analysis project Ga0209719, IMG submission 184421) | Active sludge microbial communities of municipal wastewater-treating anaerobic digesters from Japan - AD_JPNAS2_MetaG (SPAdes) (version 2) | ecosystem: Engineered > Bioreactor > Anaerobic...
GTTCACATCAAATTGATTTCAGAAAAATAAATAAGCTGTAAAACCCCTTCTTTCAAATAGAAATAAACCATTACCTGTGATATGATACATACAAGCATTTTTACTTGTATGAAACCTAAAAATATCGACTTTGATGAGAATAAAATACTTAAGTACGATTCTAAAATCTTAGAAACTCTTTTAATAGATAGAACAACTAAAAAGAATATACTCTGGTGCACTGACGATTATTTAGAGCTAGGTGATTCTTATTCTTTTAAATCTGAACTATTGATTTCACAAATTACAGGAAAGAATTCCGGAATCATCAAACCAAGAATCCTAAAAACAAGTACTGATCAAAAGATTCGAAGTAAAACTATGGCTGAAGTGTTTACTCCTTCTTGGATGTGCAATCGACAAATTAATAAATTTGACAAGCATTGGTTCGACTGCGAAAACGTTTTTAACTACGAAGAAACAAGAAGCTGGAAAACAAACAAAAGTAGGATTTTATTTAAGGATAAGAAGTGGGAAGATTATGTTAAGCTACAGCGTCTTGAAATAACCTGCGGAGAAGGACCTTATTTAACTAGTAGATACGATACCGTTGATGGCCACTTTATTGAACCTTTAGATAGAATTGGCATATTTGATCGAAAGCTAAGAATTATTTCCGAAAATATTTCTGATGAAAAAGATTGGATTAATTGGGGATTGATTGCAGCAAAAACTGTTTATGGATATGAATGGCAAGGTGATAGTTTGCTTATTGCTAGAGAAAACATGTTTTTAACTTTTTGCGAATTTTTTGAAAAGAAATTTTTAAAGCAACCGCCAGTATCTATTTTGGAACAACTTGCTTATATTTTAAGTTGGAATCTTTGGCAAATGGATGGCATGAAATTTGTGGTGCCAAATTCTTGTCACGACTATATTGAAGAAATTGTAACAATTTTTGAAACAAACGAAATCAAGCACAAATGTCCCGGCTGTGTTAATGATGACATTTATTCTCATAATGGAATTCGTTGTTTAATTATGGATTGGGAAACTGAAAAACCGGTTGAATTCCTTTCATTGTTAAAAAAGAGGTAGTTTAGATGGCAAACGATATTTTAACTTCTGAGGAATTATCTGACTTAATTGCTATTAGATCAAAACCTCACATCTACGCTTTTGAGACAGATACTATTCCAAAATATATAAAAGTTGGCGACACCACTCAACCTATTCAAGATAGGTTGAACCAGTGGAGTTACCATTTTGCTAATTTAGTTAGATTGTTCCCTCCTGTAGGCAAAGAAGATGATGGCTTAGCTCAAGTTAATGATGATATATATTTTAGGGATTATTCCTTGCATCAATTTTTTGAAAAAAATAATCCAAATTCTAGATTAACAAAAGAAGTCTTAAAATCTATCGTTGATAATGATGTTTATTTTTCAAACGAATTCTTTTCTGGCATAGATGTTAATGACGTATATGAAGCTATTGAAGACATTAAAAATGATTTCAAAAGCGGCGGTGGTGTTTACAAATACTACCGCATGGAAAACAGAGACCCTTTTACGTTTGATTGGAAAAATGATAAAGACTGGAAACTCAGGGATAATCAAGCATTAGTCGTTGAGAACTTTTGTGACAAAGTTAAAACTCAAAAAGAATTGCTCATGTATGCCGTTATGCGCTTTGGGAAGTCTTTTACCGCCATGTCTTGCGCAAAGAAAATGGGATATTCCAAAGTACTTATAGTGTCTGCGAAAGCTGATGTTGCTGGGGAATGGAAAAAAACCATCCAAATGCCAAAATGCTTTAAAGAATACAAATTCATATATGACAATTTACTTAAGACCGAACCAAATCTTATTCAAAATACTCTTTATTCAAAGTCTGAGCAAAACAAGGTTGCGGTTTTCTTAACGCTTCAAAATTTATATGGAAGAGATAATAACGGTAATGATATTAAAGCTAGGTTGCAACAAGTCTATGATACTGAATTTGATTTAATAATTGTTGACGAAACACATTATGGAGTCTGGAACACGAAGCTCGGTGGTTCGCTTTCAAAAGAAGAAAAAGAACAAGACGGTGAGGAATTACTAAAAAATAGTTTAGAGTATGAAGAATATCTAAAAAAAGCAGATGAGCAGGTTCACGGAAAAGTAAAATTGCATTTATCTGGAACCCCATATAATTTGCTCTACGAGAAAACATTTAATTCCGATAATATAATTGCAACATGTCAATTCAGTGATATATTGCACGATAAGGAAAAATGGGCTAGAGACCATTTTGAAGATATAGTTGCTGGTAGCACGAATCCCGAAACTGGGTACCCTTATCAGGAATACGATAATCCATATTTTGGGTTTCCTAAAATGCTTAGATTTGCTTTTAATCTCCCAGAATCAGCTAGATTGAAGTTAAGCAAGTTGAAAGCCGATGGCACTAAATGGACATTAAACGATCTTTTTGTCGTTGATTTTAAGCGTAACAAACCTCATTTTGTACATGAGGAAGAAGTCCTAAAGCTCCTGAAAATTATTGACGGCACCGAAAAAGACCCATCGATACTTAGTTTTTTGAACATTCCTAAAATTAAAGATAACGATGTTTGCAAACATATAGTATTTGTGCTTCCGTTTAAAAACACATGTGACGCAATGGAACTGCTTTTGGAAAAGCATAAAAGAGAATTCTCTAATTTATATTCATCGAATGTGCAAATAGTAAATATTGCTGGGCACAATTGTCCTTTTTCGGATGCTGATTGTTGCGAAAAGACGAAAGCTTTAATCAAAAAATGCGAAGAAAAACACAAAAAAACTATATCTTTAACCGTTAACAAGATGCTTACCGGAGTTACAGTTGAAGAATGGGATACAATGATAATGCTCAAAAATACAAAATCACCTCAAGAATACGACCAAGCAGTGTTTAGAATCCAAAATCAGTACGTTAAAGATTTTGTTGATGACCAGGGCTTTGTATATAAAATTGACATGAAACCTCAAACAATTTTGGTTGATTTTGACCCCCTTCGAATGTTTGAATTGCAGGGTTTAGCAACCAAAATAGTTAAAGCCGTTACAGACGATAGTAAGAACTTAAATGATAGTATCGCAACAGAATTAAGTTATTTTCCAATTATTTCTAGCAATGGCAAAGGAATAGTGAGAGTTGAGCCAACAAATATAGTAGAAATCATCTCTAACTACAATAAAGATAGAAGCATTATTGATGAAAGCAAAACAGCTTTGATGCCTGGGGCTATTCTATCAGATGATTATTTAAGAGATTATGTATCAAAGCAATCATCAGAATCCCTTTCTGAACCGCTTATTGGTTCTATGCATCAAGGAGAAGAAATAAGCGATTACAAAGAAGGAGAGCCAACTGGTTCTGAACAAGAGCCTAAGGATACTCGTAAAACCGGAGAAAAGCAGACAAGCAAAAAGAATGACACAGAATCAGAATTAAAAAAGAAATATGTCATGTGTGTAGCAAGAATGTTGTTTTATTCTTTTTTGACAGACTCTACCCTTTATGGATTAAAAGATCTGATAGCTAGTCTTGAAGACAGTGAGAACAAGAATAACAATGAGAGAATTTTTAAAAACCTTGATTTAGACAAAACCTTTATTGAAAAATTGCTTTCTTTATTATCTAGAGAAGAACTTTTTAAACTAGATGAAAAAATATCATCAGCAAACCTTTTGTCTAAAGATAATAATTTTGAAAGCGAGCATGCAAAAGTCAAAAATGCTCTTAATAGATTGAGCAAAGTTTCAAAATCAGAAGTTGTAACTCCAGAATATATTTGCCTAAAATCTGCAAAATTAATTGAGGTTGATAACCTAGTTAAAATCGTAAATAACGGTGGCAAGATATTAGACTTAGCGAGTAAAACTGGAGAGTTTGCGGCTACCATTTACTATCTATTAGTTGACAAAGTCAAAAAAGAAAAATTGCAGAAGAGTATATATTCGATATGTACATCACCTATTACTTATGAATTTACTAGAAAGATATACGAAAAAATAGGAATACCGATTGAACAAATTGCTGATCCAGAGTTTCATTCCTATTCGTTAGTTGGAGAAACAGAAGTTGATCCGCAAAAAATAAGTAGAATTATTAGGCAAAATAAGCAATTCAATTTGATTAAAACCACAGACGATGTTAATAACATTAAGGAGGAAGACATGATAAAATTTGATGCAATTGTTGGAAACCCACCATATCAAGAAGGAAGAAGAACAATTTTCCAATATTTTCAACTTATCGCTGACAAAATGTCTCCTTCTTATTCGTGCTTAATATATCCAGGAAAAAGATGGATGCATATGTCGGGGAAAGGTGTTGAAACATTTGGCAGAGATTTGATGGAAGATAAAAATTTAAAAGAGCTTCTTTATTATCCAAATGCTACTGATATCTTTCCTGGGATAGGCGTCGATGATGGAATTGCCGTTGTTTTAAAAGAATACGGCATCAATCATGAAACTATAGATTATTCATATTTAACTATCGATAAAGGCAACGAAAAAGAGAACAAAACAGCAAGGAAAAGAACAACATCCGAGGAAATATTTGTTTTGAACCCTGACGACATTCCTATAGCAGAAAAAATCTATGATTTTGTGAGAAAAAATAAATTGTGCTTTTTGTATGAAAGCGTCACTGAACAAAAATACTTTGGAATAGAGAGCAATTACATCGAAACACATCAATCTGAATTAAAAGAATACAAGGACGGAATGAAACTTAATAAAAACGAAATTAAAGTTCTTACAAATGATAAAGCCGGCTCTGGTGGAAGAACAGGATTATACGTCTTTGATAAACAAATTGTCACCAAGCATCAAGAAGACATAAAGAAATGGAAAGTCGTTGTTTCTAGCGCTCACCCAGGTGGACAAAATAAAAGAAACAATTACTTGCAGATTCTTGATACAAAAACTGCTTTTGGTAGAGCGAGAGTCGCTTTGAAATTCTTTGACACAAAAAAAGAAGCTGAGAATTTCCAAAAATATGTTAAAAGCTATTTTGCGAGGTACACTCTTCTATTATCTGACGAAGCTTTAACTTCATTTGCAAAACTGACCCCAGATTTTAAAGACTATTCAGATTCAATGGCTTTTCTTGATTTTTCAAAGAACCTCGATGACCAATTATTTGATTTGTTCGGAATTAAAGAATTCAAAGATTACATTATTAAAATAGTTAAGGACAGTGAATAGTACTACCATGTCCTCATATGTGTACATTCTATATTATTGCGTGATATACTTTTTCTATACCCTTATTATGTTGTTGTGGAGGAAATAGCATGGCACTTTCAGATACCAGAATTCACCAGATTGAATTACTTTTAACTTTGGATTATTTATTGAACTACACGGACGAATTTAATCCCGCTACTCAAATCGATATTTGTGAGCATGCTAGAAAGTATGGATTAAAGTTTGATAAGAACGCTAAGACAGGCAACCAGGTCAGGAGACAAAGAATTAGCGAGTGCTTAAAGTTCTTAAGACAAATTACTGATGATTTTACTGACGATGTTCCTTTTGTTTTAGAAACAACAGACTCTGGCAAATATTACATTGAACAAAGACACGGATTAAACGAAAGTCAAGTCGCAAAGATTTTGGCCGCTATTAGTAACGATAAGTATACAAAAGATGAAGACGTCAGTTTTTTGATTGATAGAATTCTTAGTGCTTTTTCTACAAGCGAAGAAAATAGAAGAATCATTGATAGCGAATATAAAAGATTGCTTAGAGGCGGAAAGAAATACGACAAAGAAACAATTAGAAAGATTAATCTTATTGAAAGAGCTTATCGTGAAGGTAAGATGATCAAGATTAAATGTAGTGTCACTGATACCGACAACAAGAAAGTGGTGGACTATTTCTTCTGGTATAGAGTCTACTTAATCAAAGAATTCCATAATAAGCCTCATGCCTTCATGTTTCCAATCGGACAGATTAATGTTGATGAAAAGATTGGTCGACCACTCTTCTTTAACGGTTATTTATATGAAGCAATTGAAAAGATTGATGTTGCTAATGAACCGGAAAGAAATGTTTTGTGTGATGATTTAGATGAACATAGAGATTTTGAGCAATTGTTCCGCAAAACATGCCCTAATCAAGCAAGGAAATATGGAACCATTGATAATATGCTTGAACAAAACATCCTACCTAACGGAGGAAAAGCTTGTATCGTTTCCTTCTATTTCAATTTAGGGCTAAAAGATATTCTTAGAAGGTCTTTTGAAGAATTCTTCTCAGAAAGCTTCAGATATCAAGAAACAAATATGATTGCTGGTATCGAAAACCAAATCAAAGACTTTGTAGGTGGTATGGATAATTGGCAAATCGTTACTGAAGAACCTCAAAAGAACGAATATCCAAAATACGGCTTAGTTAATATCTCGGTTGATAATAATTCGTTTAAATCCTGGCTATTGTCTGATCCACACGGTGATGGAAGTGTCTGCATTGCTGACATGGTTCGTATTATTAAACCTCTTTCTTTAAACGAAGACTTAGCCAATTATTTCTCTGAAAAATTATTAAAGAGAGTCGATTATTTGGTAGGCGGTTCTAAACATAGATTGTTGACCGCAATTAAGCAAGCAGAAACCAGACTTGAAGATAATGCTGATGAAGTAAAAGAAAAACTTGAAGAAGCATATGCTCAAAAGCAAAACTTACATCTAATGGGTCCTGCTTATGAAACAGGTAGAACAGTTAGACGTTGGCTTGAAGAAAATAAAGATAAAGTTAGTGGTTATTATAATAATGGACCTCTCCTTAAACCATTCTTTGATAAAAAAATAACAGTGAACGGCCATTCCTTAAAAGGTCAAATCTTTGCGAGCAATGAAATCGATAATATTGCCGCTTATCCAAATAGAGTAATCGTAGTAAATGATTATCAATTAATGGACGATAATGCTAAAGAACATATCACACTTCTTGAGGAAGGATATGTTGTCGATAGCAGAGAAAAAACCGGATACCGAAAATTAGACAACATTCGATTTGTTTGTGTTATTGAAGACAAAGAATAAGCAAACAGAAATGTACCGCTAAAAGAACATAAAGCAGTTTCGCAAGATTCTGCTTTTTCTTTTGTGCAAACATAATCACGAAAGGAGCGATTTATGAACAAAACAAACAAAAAAGAAATTGCTGAGTCAATAGTAGATCTTTCTATGTCTATTGCTAAGTTCATATATGGTGATAAACCAAATCAATACATAGTTAATAGGATTAAAGAAGAAGCGGAAGCACTTACTGAACTAGGCATCGATGATCTTGATTTGTTAGCAGCTGGAGCAGAATTATCAAAGCAAGCCATGGCAGGAAACATCTATATTCCACGAACGTCTTCATCTAATTCACTTGTTTACTATTTACTAGGACTTTCAAATGTCAATCCTTTACCAAGACATACATATTGCCCTAAATGCCATATGTTTTATTGGGGAAATAAGGAAAGTGATGTATGCCCAGATTGCGGAGAAAAGTTATTTGAAGATGGTTATGATTTACCATTTGCCTTACTGAAAGATGATATAAAGAGAATCGGCTTCAAGTTTGATAATTCATGTAGTGTTAGAAAAACATATTCATGTCGTGACTATGAATTAAGGTTATTACTTAACCCATTAGCTCAACTAGCATCGAAACTTGGACTGGAACAAGAAGAAATCAGTATCCGTTGCTTTGATCAAGAAGAAATCATTAAATGTCTAAATAAAAACTACTATTCAAGGCGTTACTTGAAAGAAAAACTTCTTAAACATCAGGCGTTTATTGGACTTCCAACTTTAGGTTCTGGAATGCTTCAAGACTATCTGGAAGAGTACAAAGTAAATAACTTTGATGAGCTTGTGGATCTAATTTGTTTGATGCATGGTACAAAGGTTTATGATTCATGCGAAGAAAACCTTATTGATATTAATAAGCCAAACATTAAGGATTGCATTACCTCAAGAGACGATTTGTTTAAATTCTTAAAACTAAACCAATTTAGTGATGAAGACGCAGTGATACTCTGTAGGGAAACAAGAATTAATGGTAGTGGCCATCTATCTTCTTTAAGTGAAACAAAGCTCAAAGAAGCCGGAGTGGAGGAAAAATATATCAACTTCATGAAAAGCATTAGGTACATATTCCACAAAGGCCACGTGGCAGGACACACTAAATTAGAATTTATCATTGCAAAAATATACCTGGAAGACCCGATTAGGTATTATAGGGCCTATTTCTCGTTGCATAAGGATTTGATGGCTCAAATAAGCGAAAACGATGATTTTATTAAACGTTTAGTGGAAACAAGGAACTACGAATTAGAAAAAATATACCTTGGCATCATTGATTTAATGGAAAGAGGCTTTAATCCAAAGAAATTGATAAGGGAGATCAAAAATGAAAAAGAAGATTAATTGTGCTCAAGATTTCATAAGAACGGTGTATCGCATAGAAGCACCTTCCAATGAAACAATTAAAAAACTTTATCTAGCTTTAGCGGATCTAACCGATAGAGAAGAAAGAATTATTCGTCTCAGATTTGGATTGGATGATGACGTCCTAAGAACATATAAAGAAATTGGTGATGAGTTTGGGGTGACTGGTGCTCGTATTCAACAAATCGTTAAGAAAGCAATCAAAAAGCTTCATCATCCAGTTAGAAAAAGAATAGTGCTAGGCTAAGCCATTACGTTTATTTTTTGTACTGGTATAAGTACATAGTGATATTTAACATTCACTTATTTTTTGTGATGGCTAAAATGGTTGCAGAAAGTGAGAATTACGATGTTAACAACAACACCAACTTCCAATAATGTTCAGATGATTATTTCTGCTCTTGTTAAGAAGAGTAAAAGAACTTTATCTTATAGAGAAAAATCTCTCAAAAAACAAGCTGAGTACTTTTCTCCAGCGTATAGAGACTTTATTTATAAAGTCATAAGTAATAATTCTTTAAAAATTGTTAGTTATTATAAAGATGGTCATATTACTGATATTGATAAAGATCCTGAAGTTAGAACTAAGTTATCTAAAAGAAGAAAAAATAAAATCTATACTGATATTTCTGAAGTAGATACTCTTCCTCATGAACTTGGTCACGCTGTTGACTTTTGGTTTGGTGAAAACATCGCTTTAACTAAAACTGTCTTGATTGAAAACAACAAAACTCTTTATGACATTTTTACTGAAGAATTTGAGTCTAAATATCAAGAACTCATCGAACTAGTGATGAATGAATATAAAGACATTATTAATTCAAATATTAAAGAGAACGCGTATGAAATCTTGATTGATAATATGCCTAAATACCGTGAACTTAATTCAATCAGAATCAACTTAAGAGATAAAGAAATCACTTCACAAAGAAGAAAGATTCAAAAAGAACTTTATAAGTCTGAATTTGTAGAAGTCTATTATCAACTTATTGAAAAGAAGTGTTATCAAATCTTAAACACAAAATATGCGCCAATCTTAGATGCTCTTTCTTCTAAGTTTGACTTTGAAGGTTTGTGTTTATCTCATCACAAAAATGATTATTACAAATATTCAAAATACAACGCTGTTTACGAATTTTTTGCCAATGCTTTTGAAGCTAAAGTGACTTCTAAACATTGTGAATTTGGAAACTTAATAAAACATCTTCCTAAGTCATTTAATGCTTTTGAGAAACTCTTTGTGATTTTCTATGATCACATTCAAAACAATAAAAGATTTACTGATGTTGAATTAAAGAAAGTGAGTGAAAGATATGAATAAAGAACAATTCTTAAATAAAGAAATTATCAACAAGAATAACGAAAGAGGTTTAGTAGTCTCTTTTGATGATGAGCACATTGTTATCAAATATGAAAATGAAGAAAGAACTTATTGCCCTGATGTTGCTTTTAAGAATAAATTCTTATCTTTCTTAGATAACTCTTTAAATCTTTTAATTGATGAAGACTTATCTATTAAAGAAGAACTTAAAATTCAACACGAAAAAGAAACAGAAAATAACCGTAGAATTGTCATCAATAGATCTAAAAAGATCAATGAGCTTTATAAAAAGATTTCTGCTAAAAACGCAACTTTACAATCTTTGTTTGGTAGAGATTTTCAGTATCCTCCAATTATTGAATTTGAAAAGAAATATAGATGTTACATTACCAGAAGAAGCAACAAATATTCAGGTATTATTGCTGAAACCTATGGAAGATAAAATGTACTGATATAAGAACATATTGAGACATTTCAAAACACAGCAAAAATCCAACCATATAATAGAAGACGAAAAGAGGTAAAACCATGATTGATTTAGTTAAGAAAATTGATGAAGAAAATGAAGTTATCGAAGAAGAAGATGAACCTTTCTTTGATGACGAAGAGGAATTTGAAGAAATGGTGCAAACAGAAGAAAGAATGCGTCATTTGCGCAAAAACGAATTAGATAGTAAGAAAGAATCTTCTACTTACCAATTAATCTATGCTTCCAAATTAGAAGAAGGTGAACAACCTTTAGGTAGAGTTATTGGTCATGAAAACCAAAAGAAAGAACTCCTTTCTGTTATTGAATGGTTCAAACGTTCTAAAGAGCTTAAAGAAAAAGGCGTATCCATTCCTAAAGGCGTCATCTTATTTGGTGAACCAGGTAATGGTAAATCCTTATTAATTAAAGAAATCATTAGATGCTGTGAAGCTCCTGTATTTGTCTTCCAAGGTGAGCAAATCAATGTTGTTGAAGGTATCTGTGAAACATTTAAGAAAGCTAGAGAAGCAGGTCACGCCATCATTGTATTTGATGAATTAGACTTACTCATTAACAAAGAAAGAAGAGTAGTGAGAGCCCTTCAAGAGAACTTAGATGGTGTTGAATCATCTGATGATATCTTAGTGCTTGCTGCTACTAACTATATGAGAGAAATTCCAGACCCATTACTCCGTCATGGCCGTCTTGAAAAACTCATCAAGATTCCATATCCAACCGGTGAAGAAGCATTAGAACTTCTTAAGAAACACTTTAAAGAATTCAATCTTGAGTTCCCTAAAGACTTTGATGATGAAGAAGTGGCCCTATCGCTCAATGGTATCAGCTGCGCTGGTGTTAAAGCGGTAGTGAATGATTTAGTTCTCAGAAACGGATTTGAGAATATCACTTCAGAAATGATTGATAAGTCTATCTATAACATCACTGATAGAGTTAAAGATACGCCTGAAGAAGACAACTTAGAAGTTGCTATCCATGAAGCTGGTCATGCTGTCGTTGCTAAAGCATTCCCTCAATTCTTCTTAATCAATAGACTCAACATTTCTGGTGCTAGTGGTCAATTCCACGCTAAAGAAGTTGAAAGAGGTTTCTGGCCTTACGAAAAAGTAATTGCCGATATCAAAATCTCAATGGCTGGTGTCCTTGCTCAAAAAATTATCTGTGGTAGAGGTTCTAGAGGTTGCGATAGTGACTTACAAAATGCCCGTATTGATGCTTATAACATGCTCAATATGTGTGGTTATTCTTCTTGCTGGGAAACACTTCCTGTCCTTAGACAAGGTGCTAGAACTGACACATCCATCAAGCGTAGAAAGATGGAAAAGAAGATTGAAGCTCTTCTTAAGAAATGTGAGAAAGAAACCTCTAAATATATTAAAGAGCATAAGCTTCAAATCAGCGCTCTTGGTAAACTTCTCTTTGAGAAGAAACATCTTAAATCCTCAGAAATCTTATCCTGTATTGGGTAAGACTTCTCTGGATGAGGAGGAACATAATGGAACAAGAAATCAAATACATTCAAATCGGATTGGAAAATGTCGAAGTCATCAATATTGACATTAAAAACATTGAATACATGAGCATACATGGAATTGATGATCGAGACACTATTTCTAGATGTGATAAGAAGATTGATAGACGCAAATATTGCCAGTCTTTGCATATCTGTATCAATAAAAAAATTGATAAGAAATATCCAACCTATGGTGGTCCTAGCGATCTCACTGTATTTGAAAGATTGTCCAAGTTCAACGACATTGTCGATATCACCTATTTGGATGGTGATAAGAACAGAATTGAATCAATTTATGTTCCTTGGAGAGATAAAGCTGCCGACAACTCATGGTTTTCTAGCGAAACCAATTTAAACCAGTCTTCAAAAATTGATAAAGACGGCAACCTTGAAATTCTCGTTAAAGGAGAACACGAATGGTAAAGAAAGAATTCTCGATTAAAGATATTAGAACCTTAAAGAACTTGAATAAAGGTAAGCTCGATTTTTATATTGATTATTTAAAGACCTATAAGGAAGTTGAAAGAGTATCACTTGAAGAAGCTCCGGAAGTTGAAAGAGGGGTTATCAAACACTTTAATAAAACTGCTAAATGGTATTACAAATACACAGAAACTTTATTAGATATTGTCGACATCTTTAAAGATTATCCAAACGGACAAGAACTACAATTTGATCTTGCAAACGATATTCGAAAGATTCTTGAGAACGGCAATCATCTTGATGTGATGACACCTAACCTCATTAACTTCTATATTAATCAAGTAATAATTCAAGACAGATTTGACCATAGTGTGATTGTTGATAATGTTGAAAAAGGTTACTTCTTAACTTTGTTAAAATTACTCAAAAAACAATTACAACAATATTTGAAGAACACTCAATACTATGAAGATAAATATGGTGCTGAAAATCTTCTTACTTTAGATGAAGATTGTGAAAATGGTAGAAAAGCCGGCAATATGGCGGTTGTTACAAGCACAACTTGGGAAGAAGATTGGAAAGAATTCATTAAGCACGATATGCAATGGGATCCAGGATTCTTTTATTTCCTCATTGTTCACAAATTAAAGCTCATGAGAGAGTACTTTGATCCAGATAATGGAAATACAAGTCTTTGTAGAAGAAGTGCTAAACGCGATTGCAGACAAATCGACAAGGCCTTAGAACTTGCTGCATTTCTTAATGATGACAAATGGGTTGATGAAGCCACAAAAGACATCAAAGACGTGCGAGAAATAATTAAAATTCACGACAAGTTATGGAAGCAAACCACTAGAAGATTCTTTCTCTATTTGGCTAGCCATTATGAAGGATGGTGGGATTAATTATGAAAAATAAAGAACCTGATTTCTTAACATTAGAATATGCACTCGAGCATCTTGAAGAGTTTCCTGAATGTAGAAAATTTTGTACATCACCAGGAGAAATCATCTTTGATGATGTTTCAATTATTAATTCGCTTTGTTTGTTTAAAGGTGAACCGCACCAAATTGTGAGTAAAGCAGTAATTGAATCTGCTCTTGGTAATCAATATCAACCATATTCAAGACGTGAATTAGCGTATGCGAGTGTCTACAAATCATTAGTCCTTAATCATGGATTTATGAACGGAAACAAGCGAACTGCTGTAATCACTCTATATATTGCGAGTGTGATGATGGGTAATGAATTCAAAATTAGTGATGAAGATTTAGCCAAACTCACTTATAGGATTGCTAGTGAAAATGGTGGTCAGGTGCCGGTCGAGGAGATTGCTGAGGAGGTCTTCAAATGTTATGCAACATGTGGTGACTTCAAAGATGTCGATGATATCACAGTTTATGCTCGTAAATTTATTAATGAACATGAATGGTTAATGAAAGAACTTGGTAAATAGAAAGGAATAAGATGGAATACGACTTAACTGAAATTGTTTCAAATATTCAAAACAAAGATAAAATCTCTATTTCTTACATTCAGAGAACCTTTTCGTTTGGATTCAACAAATCTAATAAAATCTTTCATGATCTCATTGAGCAAGGATATATTGATGCCGAAGGTAGAGTTGATAAAGAAAAAGCAGACCCCAACTATATGGAGGGCCCAAAAGTTATCTTTCTTGATGTTGATGGAGTTCTTAATTGCCGTTCCACAAAAGATAAATGTGGCGGCTATATCGGAATTGATGACAAAAAAGTCTCCCTGCTCAAAGAGATTGTCGATGCTACCGGAGCGATTATTGTCCTCGTTTCATCATGGAAAGAATGGTGGACAAATAATCCTAGATATAAACCAAATCAAGATGAAATGGCTACATATTTAGACGAAAAGCTCGCTAAACAAGGACTGATTATTAGAGACAAAACGCGTGATGGCAACTCTTTTAGGAGGGGCAAAGGCATTCTTAGATTTATTGAAATGCAGAAAGAAATCGGGATTGATATTAGAAAATATGTTATTCTCGATGATGAGATGTTTGATTATCTAGAGACGAAAATGACTAGACATTTAATCCGCACTAGTTTTGAACAAAATGGATTAGAAAAGAAACACGTTAGAAAGGCAATAGAGAAGTTATGTTAGGTGCAATCTTGGGTGATATGGTTGGTTCAATGTATGAATTCCATCCATGCAAAACAAAGAAGTTCAATATTTACGATCAAAGAATGAGAATGACTGATGATTCTTATTTAACCGTTGCTGTAGCTAATGTGTTAATGAAGCATTACCCAATTAACTACTCTGCTCAATCATTAAAAATGATTCAAGAAGATTTAGCTAAAGAATTTATTAAAATGTGGCAAAGACATGTAGATGCTGGTTTTGGCGGTATGTTCTTTGAATGGTGTTATAAATCTAGAGAATTAGGACATCCAGCTCCTCCATATAACTCATATGGTAATGGAAGTGCAATGCGTATTTCTCCAGTCGGTTGGGTAGCAGATACAGAAGAACATCTGAAGCTTTTATCAAAAATAGTTACCGAAATAACTCATAATCACCCAGAAGGATTAAAAGGAGCAGAAGCAGTTTCGATGGCCATTTATTTAGCCCTTCACGGCTTCACCAAAGAACAAATTAAAGAAAGAATGATTAAAGATTATTATCCCGAATTAGCATCATTAGATTTTGATGATCTGGTAAAGAATTATTGTTTTTCTGAGATATGCCAAAAATCTGTTCCACAAGCAATCTATTGTTTTTTGATTTCTGAAAGTGTTGAAGACGCGATTAGAAATTGTGTTGCTATTGGTGGGGACTGTGATACCACTGGTGCAATGGCAGGGGCGATTGCAGAAGCCTATTACCAAAAAGAAAATCTTTCTGACTTTGAAGATAAGTTCCTTTATTTAATGATTGATCCAGAAGTAGAAAAGCTAGTAAAACAGTTCCATAAGACAATTGGTAGTAAGAAGTTTCAATGATCAAATACAAAATAGATATAATCATGGATAAGCCTGAAATATCTGCTGACTTTAAAATCATTTGTTGGTCTGAGGAATTTGAAGGCAAAAAGAAAGACGCCATAAAGCGTGCAAGAGAACTTCAAAAGGAATGGACAGCAGAGTTCTTCACAATCACTAAACTTTAATTGTACTAATACGAGTACAGAATGATGGTCTTGCAACATAGACCATTTTTTTATGTATATAATATTGTTGTGATTTAAGAAAGAGGTAGGAAATGAGTTTTGCAATTCAATGTCTTCAAGAAGGTCTTATTGGTCATGGTGGTTATGTTGATGAAATTGAAATTTATAACCGATTAAAATGTGATCAAAGTATTGTTTTTGAGGCTTTTAGTGAATTAATTCGTGATGGTTTACTAAGTAAAGAGTATTACGAAGGTAAAGGTCATAAGGTTTTAGGTAGATTTATCAAAAACACTAACTGTTTTGAGATAAACCCTGAAGTTAAAAATGATACTTACAATCGTTCCTATTCATTAATTTTTACACAAATTCAAATTTACGAAGGTAAGAAATATCCATTCAAAGCACTAGAACAAATTTATGTTGGTAGTTATAAACTTTCTCTAAAACATGCGAGAGAAATTAAGAACATTCTTGCTACCGATAAAGACTTTCAAAAAGTTATTTTTAAAATAAGAAAGAGAGACAAAAAATAATAGTTGCGAACCGTTATTTGAAAGATTGATAATATTAGCACATATCCATAAAGAGTGTGGTTAGGGACAAGCCCTGAGATCCACCGACAACCCAAGTAATGTTGGGTGCCAAAGCTTGAACGATGGGAACAATAAAAATTAGTTAATGCTCCTGTCGTAACGATGGGAGTTTTTAATTCCTCTTTATGGTTTATTAAGGAGGAATATATGGAAAATTGGAAAGAAGCCTTTGTGTACATTAAAACAGAGGAAGATGAAAAGAAATGGAAAAGCTTTTTAAAAGAGCATTTTCCTAATCATTATGCTTCAGCACTTCTAAGTAGAGATTTAGTAGAACGCCCAAATAAAGATGGGTCTATTCAATCTAAAAGATTGGGAATTGGTGTTAATGGCTATGGATGGCTATCAGCAATGTGCCTTTGCAAAGCAAGAAGCCATTATGTGCAAGTAAAAGATTTTGAAGAGTTTAAGCAAACTGATATTTATAAACAAATTATTAATAACGGTCCCTCGTATGAAGTTGGTGAGCCAAGAATTATCAGCAGAAATGATCATTAAGAGGAAACGATATGGATAAAGACGAACAATTAAAACAAATAATCAAAAATCTTTATGATGGTTTTGATAGCGCAGCCTTGCTGTCTGCTAACAAAGATGGTTCTTTAACCGTAGTCAGAGAAGAAAAATCTAATTATAGCTTTATAGTGTTTGATAGCGAATGCGATTTTCAAATCTTGCTTAAAAAGCTGGAGGTAGCTGGATATTCAATTGATATAGATACTTTTCGTGGTTTAATACCTGCTCGAGACCTAATAAAAGTGGATGTTGCTAATAAAACGGTAACAAGACCATTGGTTGTTAGTATCAATCATTATCATTATCTCCAAAGAACCGAATCGATTAAGCTCGCAGATGTACTCGGCAATTTTGATGAACTTGTAATCAATGAAAATAAAGAGTTAGCAGATTCTTTGTGTCAGTATCGCAAAAACAAAAATTAAGAGGTAGTGGAATAATGGATAAGACTATTTATATCGATAAGGAATCTGTTTTAGATAACGAATATTCACTCAGCGAAATAGAAGAAGTTATTCTTTCGCCAAAAGTAAAATACTTAGGAAATCGTGCATTTTTTCATTGTACAAAACTAAAAAGCGTTGTCTTTGAAGGAGAGAGTATTGAAATGGGATATGAATGTTTTTCTGCATGTAAGTCTCTCAAACGCATTAAATTACCAAGAATGAGCCACGTTCCATTTAGGTGCTTCTTCGGTGCCTCATTAGAAGAGATTGCTTTTCCAGATAATTTAATTGTTATTGATGCCTATGCTTTTGGATTGTGCAAATTTAAGATTTTAGACTTTCCTGAGAGTTTGAAATCAATAGGGTCCTATGCTTTTATGTGTGGTGGACATTTAAAAACTATAGACTTTAAAAATGTTGAACATCTTGGTGATGGTGCTTTCCAACAACTCACAATTGAAGAGTTTAAAGTCGGACGTACCATTGAGTTGATACCATGTCGCTGTTTTGACAGAAGCAATATTAAAAATGTCGAAATTTTAGAGACAATCCCACGTGGTGCACCATATGAATATTGCAGAAACATTGTGGAACTTGATCATTTTTCTTTTTGCCAAAATCCAGACATGACAATCAAGTTTCCTAATATGGTTAATTATAAAGACACATCATTATTCGTGACGGATCACCCATATTTTCTTGTCTATATTAAGGAACCTTATAAAAACATGAAATTACTGTTTCCTGAAGAATATGGAACCGATAGATATCGTGTTTTTGATGGGCGTGTTGTTCCTGTAATTAAATACAAAACCGTAAGAAAGGAGAAGAAAGATGAAACTATTTAATAATCGTTTATATGTGATTTTACATATTAAGCAAAAAGAAAAAGCTGAAGTTGTCAAATTGGCAGATGATCATAATTTACCTCTAATGTATCCTGATGTGTTTTTAAAGGAAGTCAGTGATTTATCTCAAACTTGCATTGATGATGGACATTTAGGCGGCCATTTAATGTCCATGATCTGTTCTTATGAAATAAGTTATTTAAGAAACAAGAGTTATCGACTTTTCAAAAACGTTAAAGAGTTGAAAGAATACATCAGAATTGCTGACCAGAGAGAGGAACATTATTTTGTTTCTGAGAGAAGCACGGAACATTATTACAGTTATGTGAAAACTCTATCGTTTAGTGAACTGGAAGAGGAATATTTCCTGGTTAAGAATATTGTCGATTACACAGACTCGTACTATTTAGCCACAAAGGATTTTGTTGAAAGAACCCTTTCTAACTCAATAAAGAGAAGCATTTCTAAAAAAGAAGATACATTAGAAGCCGTTTATAAGCAGCTTAATAAAGTAGTCAAACTTAGAAACGAATTAGATGATGTTTTAAATACAAACATTTATTTGATAAATAGAAATAATTGCCAGAAAGAACCAGACACTTTATCAGATGCAAATAACAACAATGTTTCTCAGATGAGAATGAGATCTTATCTTAAGAGAATTCATTCATATTTTCACTTGAGTGAAAGAAGTGGTTATTTCTATTTAAATGTTATCAATCAAAACCTCGATACAATCTTCAATGTCTTTAATTATAAATTAAAAGCAGAAGGAACAATCTCCTATAAACATAAAGTTTTTGATACAGTTCGAAAGCTAGGATATCCAGAACATTTGCCAAACTATTTGGTTGGCAAGAAAAAAGGCAAAAAATGGGACTTTGTCTCTGTTCTTAAAAGATTGCTTTATACGTTAAAGATTTATGACTGTTATCCGTTGCTAAGTAACAACTTAATACCACTAGCCTTTAAAACAAGAGAGGAAGTCGAGACTTTGGCAAAGAAGCTTGTATCTTTGAAATATAAAGACACCGACGATTTAGCCAATTGTACAAAACATAAGTACCCACCTGTAGCAGTTATCGTTGAACCAAACAAAAAAGCATTTAGAGCTGGTGGTGGTATAACCGTGATGGCGTGCATGTGCAATTCTAGAAGAAGAAAGCCGTTGTATATTAGTGATCTTTTAGAACACTTTGACAAGATAATAACTGATCACGATTTTGTTTATCACAATCTATTGCTGCTTAAAATCACATCCGATAAGAGTAGATTTAAACCTCAAGTCCTGTCTTTAAAAGAAGCGGAAAAGATTAAAGGTAATCCAGAACTTGAAAAGTTGATAAATATGGTTAAAAAAGCTGCAAAAACAAACAAATAATTCAGATTTATTGTCCTTGTATAAGTACATAATTAGATAGCCAATTGCGCCTTATATAATACCTGTAATAATAGAGGTATAAAGTGAGGATTTTTAATTATGAATTGTTTCAATTTCAAAAACAAACAATCTTATATGGACTATGTCCAATCATTATCTAATGGAGAAATTATTCTTCAAAGAAAACTTATGTCTAATCTTCTTGAAAAGATTCAGTCTGAATATAATTATATCAAGACAGATATTGAAATTGCTGTCATTCCATTTTTAAGAAAAATTATCAACACAAAAGATATTTCAAAAGCCAATGAATACTTCAAAAAAGCTTTAGAGCATAACTTTAATAATTTTTTACGTTATAAAACAACCGTATCTTGTGATTTGAACAAATATTCTAATTCTGCTCGCGATGATTCTGAGCATAGTAGGGAAGATTCTATCCAAATTATTGAGAATATATATAATCAAATCACTTCTGAAGATGAAAGTGGTGTTTACGATAAGTGTCTTTCTTTACTTAATTTAATTATCAATCAAAGCGCTATAGTTTTGTACAGACTTTATAACGTCGCTTTATTAGATGAAGAAGAATTAAAACCATTTTTAACTGCTCCAAAAGTTTTGTTTGGTGGTTTTAATGAAAAAGGCGAACCAGATCTTAAATACTCAGTAAGAAGATATATGTATCAAATTCAGTTCGACATTAAGTTTGTCGAGAATAACTTTTAGCATAAGGAGGATTATTATATGTTAGATACATTAACTTTAAAATTTTGGGAGCCATTCTTCAGAGTGGTTAAAATCAATGATGGTTGTCCTATAAAGGCTGTTTATGGCTGCCCAGAAGGAAAAACCTCAATTATTCACGATGATATAAGTAAAGCTGAGAACGTATTGGTATATGGCACTACAGGAAGTGGAAAATCAGTCTTTTTACACGTATTCATTAAAGGTGCTTCAATGCTTAACACTGTTGAAGATGTGAGATTGGTTTTGGTTGATTCTAAAAGAGTTGAATTTAATCAATACAAGAATAGTGAATTGTTGCTTTGCCCAATTATCAATAATGGTGATGAATTATTAGCTAAAACTAAAGAATTAATTAACGAGTGCCATAAGAGAAAAGAAGCGATTGGAGATAACGACTTTGAAGCCTCTAGAAAGCAAAATAACAAGCATTTTCCATATATTTTGTTAGTTATTAATGAATATGCCGATATAGCAAATAAGGAATTAAACAACGCTTTATTAGAACTTATGAAGGATGGATTTAAATATGGAATCCATGTTGTTTTATCGACACAAAGAATAAGCGGTTGGGTAGCAGATATTGATTTCTTTAAATCTTTTAAAACCATTGTTTGTCAATCCAATTATGATGAAAAAGAGACACGCGAATTAATAGGGAATTATATTGAATTAAATGGTAGCGGTGACTCTCTAGTTCTACGCGATGGTGAGTTAACCAGAACACAAGGACTCTATACTTCCTATAATGAAGACTTATTCGCGAAAGTTGATGAGTATGTTATGTCGATGGAAACGTGGGTATTTGAAATGTTGGCAAAACACAATGAAGAAGTGCTTGTTCCTGTCAATGATAATTGTGAACTCATTATTGAAAAGAAAACAATCACCATCTTTAATGTTAAAAACTATGTTAAAGCAGATAAGTTAGACAAGCATAAAAAGATTAAGATGAAGTTTTGGACATTAATGAAAATGATAAGAGGCAAGAGATATTCTATTCGTCTCGAAAATGGAGATTTTGCTTATTACTCATGTCGTATGTACGAAGGATGGTATAATAAATTTTGGAGAAAATATAAACATGAAATCGATCAGTGAAACAATTAAAGAAATTATTGATAATTTTGCAAAACAAGGCATTGTCTTTTCTAACGAACAAGATTTTCAATTTCAACTATCATTAAAATTAATAGATGCTGTGGACGATGGAAAAAAGAAAATTTTTAAAACAGTAAAACTAGAGGTTTTATCATTGAACAATTTAACTTTTGAGCAACTAAAAGAAAAAGTTAATAACAAGGAAAAAATGAAAAAGGATAAAGAAAATCCTGATGCCAGTGAAAAGAAAGAATATTGTGACATAATTGCAGAAACAAGTGATGGCAAATTTGTTGCAATTGAATTGAAGTATAAAACCCCTGGCAAACTATGCTATTACGAGACACCAAATGGTGAAATGATTACGATGATACAAGGTGCATATGATTTTGGGGCCCACGGTTTTTTGAAAGATGTTGAAAGACTCGAAAACATTAATGGAAGAGATAAAGTTGATACATCCATTGGGAAGATTGAAATCGGTTTTGCCATATTACTAACAAACGACTATCATTATCGATTTAGCGATTTCAGTGGTAGTGAAATTTGGAAGCATTATTCAATTTGTGAAGAAAAATCTCAAATCTCTGGAACGCTACCAATTATTGCTAATGGCCAAGAAGCAGAAAATTATAAAGGAAAAACCCCTGTTTGTTTAAATGGCACTCATAATTTGGAATGGCGCAATTATGAATTGCCAAATAAAGCTGGGGGATTATATGACGATTATTCGGATAGCAAAAATACAATCAGCCCAGGTTTCTCTTATTTGATGGTTGAAGTTAATCCTATTTAATTTTTCTTAGCACTTTAACCATTGCCAAGGTATCGAGACAACAATATTGAAGGAGTCCATTACGGATTCTTTCTTTTTCTTTCGGAGAAGCCACTAACATTTTTGGGTAAATATCCATTGCCTCTCCTCCATTATGGACAACTGGAAGAGCATGATAATCGAGTTCTGGATCGTTTGGATATAAAGCAGGCAAAACAGCTTTAATAGAATTGCTGCCACCCATGTCTCTGTGGTAATAACTACCGTTCCTAAAAGGAACAATTAAATCAACAACATTATTACTAATGCTAGATAAATGCTCTCTTAAATCGGGGAATAAGTCGGCGAGTTCATCTAAACGATCGCATTCAAAAACCTTGTTATACGCTGTTACGCATGCGTCTGCTGGAATGTTTTTGCATAAAGACTCAGCAATTTCTCTACGAGGATCAATTGAATCGCCTAAAAACTCTTTGTGTTCTAATCTTCCGTCTTTATATTCGATGTGGAGAGAATATTGGGTTGGAATTTGTTCATAAGGCCAAGCATCATCTGATGGAGGAATTGGAGTTTGATAAGATTCAAAGTCTAAATGGTAGACAGGATATTTAATGCTCTTTAAGAAAGCCTGAACACCCTTTTTATCAATTACCGTTGTTTTATTATTTAAATAAGCGTCAATTTGAATTTTTTGTCTTTTATTAAGTTTTACATTGTTAAAAAGCACATCCTGATAAGTCACAATGCCTTTATTGAGATAATCGTATCCACGAAGCCCATTGATGTCTAGAACGCTAGGAACCGGAATATTTTTATGACAATACTTCATAAAAGGACATTTCTTGCATCTAGAAAGAAGAATAGCGGTAGGCTCTTGTTTCGAATTTAGAAGTTTTTGAATACTATCTATATCATCTTTGATGTCTCTAAGTGTTTGCAAGAATAGTGGTGCTAAATCAACTTGCTCTTTAATAAAGAGCTGACTTAAATCAAGTTTGCCTTTTCTTATATAATCCTTGTTTAAATGAAGAATATAGGTTTTAACCACATTAAGTCCACGTTTTTGAAGAACGTATTTTTGGAAAGCAGAATCGATTAAATGTTCTTTTTCTACTTTTGTTGTGGCTTTTACTTCATAGATTTCATATCCGTCATCAACTATATGGAGTAGATCAATAGAGCAGAATAAACCATCTTGAGAGAACGAGGCTTCTGCAATTGTTTCTTTATTTTCTAAAAGGTAACGGTTAGTTAAACCAATCATATTCTCAATGTTTAAAGAACCATCTTCTTTAAAAGAAGTAGTGTCAGCAACATCTTTAAAATACTTCTTTGCTAGCGCTCCGACTTCCTTGCCTTCTTCGATATGTTTGAGAGCGGATGGGTCTTCAACATATTCTTCTTTCTTATTTAAAAGAAGCCATAAAGATTTAGGGCAAGTCTTATATGAAACGAATTTACTTTTTGAAATAGTTTTCACGATATCTATTTTACAGCCTTTATTGTTTCTGTTCATCTTTAAACGAATATGTGCGGGTATAAGTACGTTTTCGCTGTTGAGAAAAAGCTAAAGAAAATTTCAAGTAATATGTAACCAACAAAACCAATTACTGCACTTTTGGAGGTAGATATATGGCTAAATGGATTTTGACTGTTGATAACGAAACATTTGAATTTGATAATTTCAGCGATGCTGTAGCTATGTTAAAAGCTGAGATAAGTAAGCATATGGAAGTCAATGAAGACATTTTTGGAAGAGAAGGTGAACCGTTCAGTCCAGACGCTTTCCTCTCTTGCAAGTATGATGATGGAAGTATTAGTGATGAAGAGATTGTTGTTCAAACAAGAATGTCTATGCTTTGTAGATCTTTTATTTGGAGAGGAGCCGAATATTCCAAAGATAACGCAATCAAATCATTAAAAGGGGATATCCATTTCTTTGGCAAGAATGAGTATGACGAAGAGCTGAAAATTGATATCGAATCTTTGCCTGAAGAAGTGATTTTAGATATTACACATTTTGACGGAGTTAAGGATGAAACTTATCTGCATTCTAACGCTTTCATTTTTGATGATCCTGGTAAGGTTTATTACTTTAATTCTCACCAAATCATCACAACAACCCCAAAAGAGAAAAATCTTGGTAAGGTTGTAGATATCAGTATTCAGTTAAGACAAGACAATTGCAAAGACTGTTAATATTGCCTCAAGACATATTCAGATAGTAATTTATTCTTATGAAACTTATCTTTCTCGATATCGATGGTGTTTTAAATTCCGCAACTGGTAAAGAGCCATATGCTTCTGATATGGAAGTGGAAAAGCTCAAGCTGCTCAAAAAACTTATAGATGACTCTGGCTCTTCTGGTGTGGTTATCACAAGCGACAGAAGATATTCAAAAGTTGATATGGAAGACAAAACTGAAGCGTTCGACCAGTTTGAGATTTTTATCGTTGGAGAAACAAGAAGACCTATCCAAGATGATTTGGAAGATAATCGAGGAAAACAGATTATGGATTACTTATCATCTTCAAAAGAAGATATCGATAGGATAGTCATTCTCGATGATAACGATGATGGCATATCCAACTTCTTTGAAGAAGAGTTTATATTAGTGAATCGCTTTTTTGGTTTAAACGATAGCGTTTATCAAAAAGCTTTAGAAATACTAAAATAGTGGTGGATATGTTTCCAATCACCTAAAAAGGCTCGTCATACTTTGTTTCGGGTAGTGAAAAAGGCATATCATTTGTTGTTTCCACGAATAAAAGACTATACATATCTAATTTCGGTACACGTAGAAACAATCGTTGGCTTGATTTTAAAGCAATAAAACCCATTTATATTTAATAAAAAACCTATATTTTTGAATAAAGACATGACCCATGAATACCACTTTTACTTAATACTTTCAGTATTAAGTAATTATGCCAAGAGATAGCCTATATCTAGGGTTGTAAGTGGTAACATGTGTTTCTTGATAGCGTTTCTTTAAGGTAGGCAGAATAGAGTTCTATCTTTGCTTTGCGCATTCAGTTTACCAGTCCCATTTTCCGTATTCAATGCTATTAAAGAGTTTGCGGGTCCGATAGCCCATCTCCGTCTT
>Ga0209719_1001807_pt1 | contig 24736 bp, 23 predicted proteins | sample AD_JPNAS2_MetaG_FD_184421 | JGI IMG/M metagenome (GOLD analysis project Ga0209719, IMG submission 184421) | Active sludge microbial communities of municipal wastewater-treating anaerobic digesters from Japan - AD_JPNAS2_MetaG (SPAdes) (version 2) | ecosystem: Engineered > Bioreactor > Anaerobic...
GTCAGGCTTCCTACCTTCCGTTGTCACGGATGCCGGCAGACATGCACACGGCGAACAAGGACAGGTTCCCGATTCCAAGGTGTTGGATCAAAAAACATCAGTTAATCACAAACATCGCAGGGGATGTAAAAAGCTCTAAATTGCCTCGTTGATCATGGTGATCAACTGTTCCGATCTGCTCTCCAATTGCCGGTAGCGGGTTTCCTCGGCAACCTTTTTCCGGAAAAATTCATCCGCGATATTGAGGGCCGCCAGAATAGCTATGTTCAGGCTGTTGAAATGCTTAGCTTGCCTGCCGATTTCTTCAACCTTTTCATTAACATACCGGACCACTTGTGCCACATGCTCTTCCTCTGCATCGCTTACCACCGACAGATCTTGTCCCATTACCTTGATATGATAACGCTTTTTCAACCTGCATAACTCCAGGAGAGCCAATTGCGGCGCTTATATATCTTGAAGCAACTCGAGCAACGAATCCACCTTGGTGCGTACGGTCTCCTTTTCCTCGTGCAATCCCTTTAGTTTTTTATTTACTTCTTCCAGCTCTTTATCTTTATTTTTAAGGAGCGCTTCCAACTCCTGACAACGAGTTTTCAGGGCCGCCTTTTCCTCGAGAATCCTTTTTATCCTCTCTGCCAGCTCCGTAAATTTTACGAATTCCACCCTGTCCCTCCACCTTGTTCCTTATTATTAACGGCGATTGAAATATGCCAAAAGGCTCATGAAAAGTCAAGGGCATTGTTCAGTTGTCCAAAGTAGATCCCCAATGCAACCAGCAGGGTCTCAGCGTCCCTAAGTTCGCTTAGGCGCTGCCGGAAGGGGGCGCTGCCAGGCAGGCCCTTGGTGTACCAAAGGACATGTTTACGAAAATTCTGCGCCCCGATCTTGTGACCGGCATAGCGGCGTTCCAGGTCCAGGTGTTCCCGGATAATCCGCTCACGTTCGGTAAAGGAGATGGTCAGGCGCCGATTTATGTGAGCATCACTTTGTTCCAAGGCCAATACATTTTCCCGGGTTGTAAGATTTACAGGTGGGGTACCAGCCTCGTCGGAGATGGATGCCGAAGCCATCCGACCGATGACATCGGTCCTGGCCTTCCCCAGGCTCCCTCGTTGACTCCATACCGGCCAACCATCTATAATCTCTTGAAATATCCAGGGATTTCCCAGGACGGCGCGACCGATCATCACCCCGTCGCAGGCCGTTGCGGCCATCATGCGCCCCACATCCGCGGCCCGGTGGATGTCGCCGTTGCCGATTACCGGAATACCCAGAACATCTTTAACCGCCCGGATGATAGACCAGTCCGCCCTGCCACCGAATCCCTGATCTGCGGTGCGGGGGTGAACGATTACGGCATCGGCCCCCTCAGCTTCGGCAATCCGGGCAATCTCGGTTGCATTGACCTCCGAGCGCCGCCAACCGGACCGGATCTTGACCGTCAAAGGCAAGGAGCTGGCACTGCGTACGGCACTCACAATCCTACCCACCTTTGCGGGATCCTTGAGCAGAGCGGACCCTGCTCCGGCACGGACTACTTTTTTTACCGGACAGCCCATATTTATATCTATTAGATCAGCGCCCCTGTCGGTGGCGATACGCGCCCCCGCCGCCATGACCTCCGCCTCCGCCCCGAAGAGCTGAACTCCCAGGGGACGATCCTCATGTACGCTGTCCAGATACCGGCGGGTCCGTTCCGCTCCCCGAACAAGACCATTGACGCTGACCATCTCCGTAAAGGCCAACGGGCAACCGCACCTGCGGACGATCGTTCGAAAGGGGAGATTGGTTATTCCGGCCATCGGTGCTAGAAAAACGGGGACATCGAAATCCAGTTTGTCAATCTTCATTCCCGGGCGCCCTTATATGGATCAGATTCTTTTGCCTGCATCTCCCGCTCGGGGCACCTCTTCCCAGGCAGCGACAACGCGCCGGGCATAGGCAAGTTCTTCCGGGGTATTGATGCCCATCACCTCCACAGCCTCCTCCGCCACATAGGCTTGTGCCCGCACGCCGTCCTGCCGGGCGATTTCCATGATATCAGTCAGGTAATATTCCCGCTGGGCATTGCAATTGCCGATCCTGGTCACGGCAGCGAAGAGGAACTCGCAGTCGGCACAATAAATACCCGTATTTATCTCGCGGATTTCCTTTTCCGCCGCCGTGGCGTCCCGGGCCTCCACAATCTTCATTACCTCTCCGTTTGCTTCTTTGACCACCCGCCCGTAATTGCCGGGATCGGGGAGTACAACCGTCATGACGGTAACCGCCGCTCCGGTCGCATCATGATGATCGATCAATGCCGCTATCGTTGCTGTTTTCAGCAGGGGGACATCGCCGCATAGAATGAGCACCCTCCCCGCAAAGCCTGAAAAGGCCTCCCGAGCCTGGAGGACGGCATGACCGGTGCCCAGTTGGGGCCTCTGTTCCACAAACAACAATCCTGGGGCGGCGCAAAGTTCCCGCACCTGCTGGGCCTGATGGCCGATTACCGCCACAATTCGTTCCGCCCCCACCGCCCTGGCCAGATCGACACTGTATGCCAGCATGGGCCGCCCGCCGATGGGATGGAGGACCTTCGCCAAATCGGAATTCATTCGCGTCCCTTTTCCCGCCGCGAGAATAACGGCCCCTATGGATTTATCTTTCATATTTCATCATCTTTCCTTTCGCTATTGTTTCATTGACTGAACGGTCCTTTTTCGATATTTAACACGGCCGTGATGATTCAACAACCGGAAAAGAAAGGGAGGAAAGAGGACATGCCCAACATACTTCTTGTAGGCAACGGCGCCCGGGAACACGTCCTGACGGAGACACTGGTCCGTTCGGCGCAGCGGCCCCGGCTGTTCGCTTACATGAAAGCGAACAATCCTGGCATTGCGGACCTTTCCCGGGAGGTACGGATGGGAGGGTACGATGATACGGGGGCCATCGTTGATTTTGCCCGGAGTCGGGAAGTGGATTTCGCCGTCATCGGTCCGGAAGATCCCCTCCATGCCGGTGTCGTAGATGCCCTGAGAACAGCGGGCATCCCGGCGGTAGGTCCCTCTCGATCCCTGGCCAGATTGGAAACATCAAAATCCTTCACCCGCAGCCTTTTGGAGAAATACGGTATTCCCGGAAATGCCACGTTCCGGGTCTTCACCTCCATGACGGGGGTGGCGGAATTCATTGCTACCCTGCCGGAAGTGGTTGTGAAACCCGACGGGCTGACCGGAGGTAAAGGGGTAATGGTTCAGGGGGACCATTTCCATGCCAAGGAGGAAGCCCTGCCAATCTGCCGGCTGATACTGGAAGAGCATGAACGGGTGATTGTTGAGGAAAAGCTCGTCGGGGAGGAATTCTCCCTCCAGTGCCTCTGCGACGGAGAGCATGTTGTCGCCACGCCTCCCGTCCAGGACCACAAACGGCGGTTCGTCGACGACAAGGGACCCAACACGGGGGGGATGGGCTCTTATTCCTGCGCGGACCATCTCCTCCCCTTTCTCCACCGGGAAGACATCCTGGCGGGCATCGAGATTACCCGCCAGGTCGCCGCGGCTATCCGCCGGGAAACCGGGGAATACTACCGCGGGGTCATGTACGGCGGCTTCATGATCACCCCGGCGGGCCTTCGCCTTCTCGAATACAACGCCCGCTTCGGCGATCCGGAAGCCATGAATATCCTCCCGCTTCTGGAAACTGATTTCGTGGAACTCTGCGGCGCCATTATCAACGGCACCCTGGATAGACTGCCCGTATCCTTCTCTTCCCGGGCAACAGTCTGTAAATATATCGTCCCCAAAGGGTATGGTCTGCCCAAGGACCACCCAGACTCCCAGTCGACCGCGGCCCGGATCGAAGTTGGGGACACGGGAGCGGCCCGGCTCTATTTTTCTTCCGTGGACAAAAGAGAAGACGGTCTGTATATGACCACCTCCCGGGCCATCGGCGTCGTCGGGATCGCCGCTGACCTTGCGGATGCAGAAGCGATCGCCGAAAATGCCGTGGCGGCGGTGAAAGGTCCCGTCGCCCACCGGCCGGACATCGGCACGGCGACCCTCATCGACAAACGGGTCCGCCATATGGCTGAAATCAGGAAAGATTCTCCATAAGATCAACAATATATATTGGTTATAAAAATGATACCGTTTGCCGTTCTGCTTGCAGTCGGGACCGATAACAAAATAAATCCCCAAAGACCTATGCAGGTCGGAAGGAAAAGCACAGAATTTAAAAGGTTTTTTTAATACTCTAAAAAGCAGGGAGGCAAGAATGCATCTGAACATGATCAAACGGGCACTGATCAGCGTCACGGAAAAAAAGGGAATAGTGCAATTCGCCAGGGAATTGGCATCACTCGGGGTGGAAATCCTTTCCACCGGGGGAACGGCCGCCCAATTGCGCAACAGCGGCGTGGCTGTCCTGGAGGTATCCGATTATACAGGCTTTCCCGAGATGATGGACGGCCGCCTCAAGACCCTTCATCCCAAGATCCACGGCGGCCTCCTGGCCCGCCGCGACAATCCCGACCATATGGAAGCCTTGCGTTTCCATCACATCGGCCTGATCGACATGGCGATCATAAATCTCTACCGCTTCGAGGAAACGGTGGCCAAACACGGCTGCACCCTGGAAGAGGCGGTGGAAAACATCGACATCGGCGGACCCACCATGCTCCGCGCGGCGGCTAAAAACCACCGATTCGTCTCCGTGGTCACCGATCCGGAGGATTACGATAAAATTATCCAGGAAATGAAGCGGACGGGCGGGAAGGTGTCGGCGGAAACAAATTTCTACCTCGCCGTCAAGACCTTCCAGTTGACCGCCCGTTACGACGGCGCCATTTCCAACTATCTGGGCCGGATTCAACCCGACGGAAGTCAGGCGGATTTTCCCCAAACATTCACCTTTCAGTTTGCCAGGGCACAGGATCTTCGTTACGGAGAGAACCCCCATCAGAAAGCGGCCTTTTACAAAGAAAACAAACCCTTTCTTTCCGCCGTCGCCAACGCCCGTCAATTGCAGGGTAAAGAGCTTTCCTACAACAATATAATGGATGCCGACGCCGCCTGGCAAATGGCATCCGATTTCAATCTTCCCGCCGCCGTGGTGATAAAGCATGCCAATCCCTGCGGGGCGGCGACCGCGACCGGCGACGACATCCGAACGGCCTTTGAAAAGGCTTTGAAGACCGATCCAGTTTCCGCCTTCGGCGGCATCGTGGCCATGAACAGGCCTGTGGACGCAGGCACTGCCGCGGAGCTGGCCAGGATCTTCCTCGAGGTCATCATCGCACCTGCCTTTAGCGACGAGGCGCGGTCCATCCTGGGTGCCAAAAAGAACGTCCGGCTCCTGGAAATCGTTGCGGCGGCCTCAGCCGCTCCCCAGGATTATGATTTCCGCAGGGTTGTCGGCGGATTGCTCATCCAGGAAAGGGATATGGATGCCTTCGATATCCATCAGGCCCGAATCGTCACCAAACGCACCCCCACTGAGGATGAATACCAGGCTCTGGATTTCGCCTGGCGGGTGGTAAAACACGTAAAATCCAACGCCATCGTTCTGGCCGCCAAGGACCAACTCATCGGCGTGGGGGCGGGACAGATGAGCAGGGTGGATTCCGTCAAAATCGCCCGGATGAAGGCCATTATCCCCACGGCCGGTTCGGTCCTGGCCTCTGATGCCTTCTTCCCCTTCCGGGATGGGGTGGACATGGCGGCGGAGGCAGGCGTAACGGCCATCATCCAGCCGGGAGGTTCCGTCCGGGATGAAGAGGCGATCCAAGCGGCGGACGAGCACAACATCGCCATGATCTTCACGGGCCGGCGGCATTTCAAGCACTGAGGATAAAAGCAGCAGATTGAACTACCCCGCGGCAAGCTTCGGGGAATATAACCCCGAGAGGTTCAAGGAGGAGCATAAGTATGAGCAAACAACCAGTTCCCAAAGTCAGTGTGGTTATGGGCAGTGATTCCGATTTTTCCGTCATGGAAGAAGCGACCCTGATCCTGAACCAATTCGGCGTCCCATACGAACTCTTTCTGACTTCCGCCCACCGCTCCCCCGCCCGGACCTCCGCATTTGCCCAGGGAGCGGCGGAGCGGGGAATAGAAGCCATCATCGTAGGCGCCGGCGCGGCGGCCCATCTGGCGGGAGTCATCGCTTCCGCGACCCATCTGCCCGTCATCGGCGTTCCGATCGATGCCACCGCCCTGCGGGGTCTCGACGCCCTGCTGGCCACCGTTCAGATGCCCGGAGGCATACCGGTGGCCACGATGGCCATCGGCAAGGCGGGGGCGAGAAACGCCGCCCTCTATGCGATCAGGATTTTATCGCTCCATGACGTCACCTTGAAAAAAGGACTGCTCGATTACATAGCAAGCATGTCCCGGGAAGTGGAAACAAGACACGAAAAAATCCAACAAGTGCACAGCTCAAAAAAACAAAATTCCGGATCCGGGCCGCACTGAAGCACTTCGACACCGAGGCTCCAGGAAGGGAGACCTGGCCGTTGAGAGCATCCCTTTCACGGCCGTTATCCGGGTAGCAAAGCAGTGTCCGTATATTATGAAAGCCGACTGTTCCAAAGTGTTTATTTCCTAAATGTTTCATGGAAATTCGGGATAACAGAATCATCGCGGCAGGGGAACTCGGAAAGGCCGTAGGCATTATTGCCGCCGGAGGCGTGGTCGCCTTCCCCACCGAAACCTTTTACGGCCTGGCCGCCGATGCGGCCAACGAAGGAGCTATCGATCAAATCTTTGCCCTCAAAGGTCGTTCCTTTAGCAATCCCATCGCGCTGATCATAGCGGAACTGGCTCATCTTGAGGCCTTGACGGAAGGGATCTCCGACACTGCGCATAAACTAATGGCGGCCTTCTGGCCCGGCCCTCTGACCTTGGTATTCCGGGCTGCACCGGCGGTCAGCCTCCGCTTGACCGCCGGCAGCGGCAAGATCGGTGTCCGCATCTCCAGCCACCCCCTCGCCCAGGCGCTGGCCGCCGGATTGGGCCGCCCGATTACCGCCACCAGCGCCAATCGCTCCGGTCATCCTGAATGCACCACCGCTGATGAAGTCAGTAAGCAACTGAATTCCGATTTGCTCACTATTTTGGATGGAGGACCAACGCCGGGGGGGAATGGATCGACCTTTCTGGACTTATCTACAGAACCACCGGCAATGTTGAGACAAGGGACAATATCACGGGGGGCCCTTATCACAATATGCGGAAAGATATCTTAGCGCTCCTTGTGTTTGACAGCCTCAAAATAAACACGAATGCTTACAAGATGGCGCCATAATGCATTTTAAAAATCGTCATTAACACTCTCTTCTGTTTACATTGATCGGCAAAAGCGGTAATAGGTAGTGAAACGCCTTAAAGGAGGAATTAATACGGTGGAGAAATCAGGAAAATTATTTCCGGCAGTGATTTTGTGTCTGATTTTTTTATTTTTGGTCCTTCCCGCCTGGGCCGCGCCTCCCCGGGGATCCGGTGGCAGTGCCGGCGGCAAGATCGGTATCGTGGATATGCAAAAGGTACTGAGAGATTCGAAAAACGCCCGGAACATCCGGACGGCCTTTCTGAAGGACGTGGAAAAGAAACAGGCAGCCATCAGAGCCAAGGAAGGAGAAGTACGCAAACTGGAGGAGGAATTCAACCGCCTGGCCCCCAACGCCTTAGAAGAACGAAAGAAGAAAGCGGAGCAGCTAAAGATTGAGGCCAGGAATCTCCAGCACCTGCGCGAGGATGCGGAAGGGGAACTGAAAAGAAAGGATGCGGAAATAACTCAGAAAACCATTGGCGAAATCATGCAGGTAATCAGGAATTACGCCCGGAACGAACGATTTACCCTCATCATCGACCGCATGGCCGTCATCACCGCCGATGAAAGTATTGATATCTCCGAACGGATTACCAAGCTGTATGACGCCCAGAAGAAGTAAATAAGCTTCGTTCCGTTCCGTTCGTGTTTATCATTCTACGGCGACAGCAGTCGCTCGGCGGCGATGGGCATCACCATGGTTTTATCTACACCGGCGGGTTCCCGGACAAAGACCAACATAAAAGGGATCGCCCCCTGGGGGTTGATCCGGTCATTTGGAACATCGCTACCCTGGGGAATGGCCAGTTCCCGAAAGATCTGTTCTTCCGACATGATCGCCAGCTCTTCGTCGCTAAGAATATTGCCGCAAAAAGAAGCGCTGTCTTTAACCAGGGCGCCGACCAGATCATATAGTTCCCCTCGAATCTTGATCCTCGTCATCGGATAAGAAGAGGTATTCATGGCCAGTCCCTCCACGACGCGAATATTTCCCAACATCGGATTGGCCACGAAGCGCTGACGAACATCCGCGATCCTGACTTGGGCGGGACCGACGGCAGCCGTGGCTTCCGGAGTCGTTTTCAGCCCCAGTCCGGGGAAGAGGACATTCAATTCGCCCATTACCATCTGACCGTATTCCGGAAAGACGAACATTGCGCCCCCCGTGGCGGCCAGGATCAGCATGATCAATCCCAGCACCCAGACGCGGATATTTTTTGCCCTACCGGAGGGTGCCGCCTGTCCCTCCTCCCAAGCTTCCGGAGGCGGCACAGATAAACCCGCCGGAATGGTCATCCGCTCCCGGAGGGGGGCATCCTCTTCCCGGGCAGGCATACCGGTCGCATCGACCTCTTCCCGGAAGGCAGCATCGATACCGGCTGATGGAGACGCCTCCCTGCCTTGCGTCACCATGGGAGCCGAACCTTTTTCCTCGCCGCCGGTAACGGCTTCGTGATCCGTAACTTCGCGACTCGTCGGAAGGGGTGGATGCTGAAAGAATATGTTCTGACAGCGGATGCAGCGCATCCATGCCCCCTCGAAACCGAGCAGGGTTTCATCAAAACGGTACTTGGTTCGGCACAATCTACATTGAATGATCATGGCTGCCTCTATAAATTCGTTACGATGTAAACATCGGGGAAAAAGCGCGCTTTCTCATTGAAGTCCAGGCCATAACCGACGACGAAACCGTCATCGAGCGTGAACCCCACATAATCCGCTTCGAAGCTCACCTTACGGCGCAACCGCTTGTCCAGAAAGGCACAGACCTTCAGGGAGCGGGGTCCCCGTTCCTTGAAGGCCCGGACCAGGTAGGAAAGGGTTAGGCCGGTGTCGACGATATCTTCTACAATCAGGACGTCCCGGTCTCGGATCTCCATTTCGATGTTCTTGGTAATGACGATCTGGCCGGAACTTACGGAGCCGGAACCATAACTGGCCAGCCGGGCAAAATCTATGATGCAGGGGATCTTGAGCCGGCGGATCAGGTCGGCCATGAACACAAAGGCCCCCTTGAGGACGCCGACCAACACCAGTTCCCTGCCCGCATAGTCCCGAGAAATCTCCTCGGCCAGTTCCATAACCCTCCGGTCGATTTGATCCCGGGAATAGAGAATCTCTTTCTTCATATTTTCCATTGCCCACCCCTCCTTAGTCAATACCCGGAGGTCGAAATAAGGTTTCCGAAACGGCCTCCTTCGCCGGGAATGCTAAAGGAGAGCATGTATTTTGTCAACGATAAATTTAATGAAAATCATTTGTAATTTCGATATGTATCGATAAATCTCCCAATGTGGCGGGCGATGATCTCCTCCGCTGCCCGGACATCCTCCCGGCAGGAAAATTCGGAGCCCAGGCTCATGAATACTTGGTCGAAACGGGATTTTCCCATCCCCAGTGCCTCATAGTCGATATATTTGATCATATACTGGGAGCCATCGAAATAGTACTTCCCCAGGCGATGCACATCCGCATCCCGAAACGGCCAGGTCAGTTTGAGACTGAAGAAGGACCGGGCCGACTCATGAATCGGTCCGCTTCGGAAACACTCCGGATCCGGCGTCTCATAGACGCCGTCGCTGATGAGCCGGAAATAGCTTTTTACCAGATCGATGTCCGTAACCACCAGACCGTAGAGGTACCAGTCGTCAATTACATTAAGGAGGGAATGTTTTTCCTCCCGAGACAGGTAATGATAGCTTGGGCAGAAATGGCCGTCGCACAGTTCCCGACCGTAAAAGGACACCTCCCGGTGGTCCACCCCATCATTCTGCAGGGGATGGAGGAGGCAGCCAACGCACCGCTCTTCCAAATCGAGAAACCCTAAATATTCGCAACAATAAATGACCTCGTAGCGTTTGGTCATATCCTCGGTCTCCCGGATCATCCGGGCGAAATCCTCCAGGCCCGCCGGGGATCTCTCGGCACGGCCCATGAGGGCGGTACGCCGTCGCAGGCGCCGCATCAGGGTGTCCCGGGAGCTGTCGGCATAGTTGTACAGCCCACAGCAAGCCCCGCAGGACTTGCACGCATCGGGCTGACAAAGGTGAGGAAAGTGCCTGGGGTCCATCACTCGAACACGACGGTCTTGGAACCATAGGTGAGGATCCGGTTCTCCAGGTGGAGGCGGACCGCCTTGGCCAGGACCACGCGCTCCAGGTCCCGGCTCTTGAGTTTGATGTCGTCCATGGAATCCCGATGGGTGATCTTGATGACGTCCTGGGCAATGATCGGTCCATCGTCGAGCTGCTCCGTCACATAGTGGCTCGTGGCGCCGATAATCTTGACTCCCCGGTCGTAGGCCTGCTGGTATGGCTTCGGACCGGCGAAGGCGGGAAGAAAGGAATGATGGATATTGATGATCTTATTCGGATATTTTGAGATGAAATCGCCGGTCAGGACCTGCATGTACCGGGCCAGGACGACCAGGTCGATGTTCTCTTTCTTGAGTACTTCCACTTCCAATTCCTCCTGCCTCGCCTTGTTTTCCGGAGTGACGGGGTAATGAAGGAATTTCATCCCAAACTTTTCGACCAGGGGTTGGACATCCAGATGATTGCTGATCACCAGGGGGATCTCCGCTTTGAACTCCCCCATTTGGCGCCGCAGGAGGAGGTCGTAGAGGCAGTGGGGATGGCGGGACACAAAGATGGCCAGCCGGGGAACGGCGTCGGTGAAGTGAAGGTCCCAGGTCATTTGAAACTGACTGGCCACGTGTTTGAAGACCAGACCGATCTCCTCACGGGGGATGACAAAGCCGTTGAGTTCCCATTCGATGCGCATAAAGAAGATCTTTCTCGTCATCGAAGTGTGCTGCGCCGCGTGGACGATATTCCCGTTGTGGCGATAGATGAAATTGGCGATGTTATAGACGAGTCCCTTCTGGTCCTGGCAGGAGAGAAGCAGGATGGCATTGGCGCCCTTATTTTCGCACATTACAGCCTCTACATATGGATCTGTTTGATATATAAACCATTGTAATCACTTCGTATTAATTTTGCAGGCCCTAGTGTGTATATTTCGCGACATCAAGACTCAGCTTAAGTTCGGCGTTCAATTACCCTGGCCCGGGAAACCCGGCGTTGCTTAAATTGCACGGGTATCGCCTGAGATCGATCACCCGTGTCCGGAAAACCCTCATCAAGAACGAGGAAGGTTTTCGTCTCTTGGGAAGCTGTTTCCCGTTGCTTCTATATGAGGATTAGGATTGCAGGTCAAGGGCAAAGATGGTATGAAGACCACACTCGAAAGAGAGGTCGCCAATAATGAAACATATCGAAAAAATAGTGCTTCCCACTGGATTGAACCTCAATGTCTGGGATGCATCCCGCCGGATCGCCACCGACACGACGAAGGTGGAACTGGTGATCAAGATGAATATGCCCTTCGCGGCCGATCATTTCGACACCGAGGACCACTACCTCAAGACCCGCCGCGTCTTTGGCCCGGAGGACACCTACGAATACCGGAAGGAAAGGACATTTGTCGCCACCACGGAAAAAGATCGGGTCTTCGCGGAGCTCCTCGCCGATTTCAAGCGTGATGCCCTTCCCTATCTGGCCAAAGAAGATTTCCCGCGGCGTTTTTCCCAGTCCAAATATCGCGAAATCATCCGCAACTGGCACAAATACAAAGATCGCCTCGAAAGCTCCTGATCTCTCTAATGATAATGGACGATAGAATATCCCGGGACGACCTCCTTCATTTTGTCTTCAAGCCGAGTCGTTATCTCGGCGGCGAAGTAAACGCCGTCCGCAAGGATCATCGCACCTGCCGGCTCAGTGTCGCCCTGGCCTTCCCGGATACATACGAAGTGGGGATGTCCCACCTGGGTCTTCAGATCCTCTACGAACTGCTGAACAACCGGGACGGCATCATAGCGGAGCGGGCCTATGCCCCCTGGCCGGACCTGGAGGAACTGCTGCGCCGCCACGCCATCCCCCTGGCGACCCTGGAATCCGGCACACCATTACGGGATTTCGATCTCGTCGGTTTCTCCCTTCAGTACGAGCTGTCGTTCACCAACGTCCTGACCATGCTGGAGCTGGGCGGGATTCCCCGCCGCCGCACGGACCGCCGGGACGGCGATCCCCTCGTTATCGCCGGCGGCCCCTGCTGTTTCAACCCCGCCCCCATGTCGGCCTTCATCGATGCCTTTGTCATAGGAGAAGGAGAAGAGGTAAGCGGGGAGTTGGCAACGGTCATGATGAGGGAAAAGGATCGCGGCTCGGGCCGGGAAAAGCTGCTGGCCGCCCTTGCCGAACTTCCCGGCATCTATGTTCCCGCCGTTCACACTCGGGGTGAAAAGATCAGAAAAAGGGTCGTTGCCGATCTTAACGCCTGGACGCTCCCCGTCCGGCCGCTGGCGCCGCTGATGAAGACCATCCATGACCGGGCGGTCCTGGAGATCGCCCGGGGCTGCACCCGGGGCTGCCGGTTCTGCCAGGCCGGGATGGTCTGGCGCCCCGTACGGGAGCGGCAACCCGGGATCCTGCGCGAAATGGCCGACCAGATGCTCGCGGCCACCGGCCAGGAGGAACTCTCCCTCCTGTCCCTCAGCTCCGGTGATTATACCTGCATCGAAACTCTTTTGCCCCTCCTCATGGATCGCTATTACGCCCGGCGCATCGCCCTGGCCCTCCCCTCCCTGCGGGTGGAAACCCTGAGCAGGAATCTCATCGAGGCCATCCGTCGGGTCCGGAAGACAAGCTTCACACTGGCACCGGAAGCAGGCACCCAGCGTCTCCGCAACGTCATCAACAAGGGGAACACCGAAGCGGATCTTCTGGCGACATCGGCGCAGGTCTTCGCCGCCGGCTGGCGAGGGGTGAAACTCTACTTCATGATCGGCCTTCCGGGGGAGGAAGAAGCGGATCTGGAGGGGATCGCCACCCTGGCACACCAGGTACTCCGCACGGGAAGGAAGCGGGGAGAGGTAACCGTCAGCCTTTCCACCTTCGTCCCCAAACCCCACACCCCCTTTCAATGGCAGCGGCAGATCGGTCCGGAGGAAACCACCCTCCGCCAGGAATTCTTCAAGTCCCGGCTACGCCACCGCCAGATCCAGATCAAGTGGCACGAAGCCCGGATGAGCCGTCTCGAAGGCCTCTTCTCCCGAGGGGACGAAACGCTGGGCGATCTCGTCGAACTGGCGTACCGCGGCGGCTGCCGCTTCGACGGCTGGAGCGACCGGTTCCGTTCCGAGATCTGGGATGACGCCATCCGCACCCTCGGCATCGACGTGGCCGCCAACTTAGCGGACCGGTCCCGGAATGCAGCGTTGCCCTGGGACCATATCGACGCCGGGGTGGAACGGGATTTCCTCTGGGCAGAAGGGCAAAAGGCCCGGGAGGAAGAACTCACCCCGGACTGCCGCCGGGAGGGCTGCTATCGGTGCGGCGCCTGCGATCATATAGAAATCCGGCCGCTCCTGGCGGAAGATGGACCCCCGGAAGACCATGGTGCGGCAGCCACCGGAGGGCCGGAGGAAATGACGACGGAATCGCGGGTGGATCTGGACGTAGCCGAAGCCCGGGCCGCATCACCGGCGACGGCAAATAACGCTTCGGAAACCGGCGCGTTCGGGATACACCTCGCAGGGCCGGGGCAGCCGGCGCGGGAAGATCCGGGGCAAGGGAACGGCCAGAGGCTCCGGCTGAGATTCACGAAGCAAGGCCGATCCCGACACCTGTCTCACCTGGAGACCGCCGCCGCCCTGACCAGAGGCATTGTCCGCGGTGGTCGGCGGTTCCTTTTCACAGCGGGCTTCCATCCCCATCCCCGGATGTCCTTTGCCGTCGCCACCGCCGTCGGTCTGGCCAGCGAGGGGGAGTACTGCGATGTGGTCTGGGAAAGAACCCCGGACGAGACAGCTTCCCTTCCGGGAGAGATAAACCGCTTTCTTCCCGAGGGGATGATGATAACGGAGTTGGTGGAGCTGGCCCCTGATTCCCCGTCCCTCACCGCCTCTCTCCGGGGCTTTCAATACACGGCGACGCTGCCACCCCGGCTGAATGCGGCGGCCCTTGACGCCCTGGAAGGCAGGATCGCCGCCTTTCTCGCCGCCGCGGCATTCCCCGTGACCAGGACCGTAAAGGACCGCACCATTATCCGGGACATCCGCCCCCTGGTGACCGATCTGATCATGGACCGGACCGGCCGCCGCATGCTCATGGAGGTCCGCTTCACCAACGAAGGCGCCGTCCGCCCCGAAGAAATCCTCATCCATGCCCTGGGTTTGGACCCATCCCTGCCGGCGGTGATGAATCTGACCAAGACAGCCACTTTTTTTATTGACAAATAAATACCTTTTCGAGTAGATTGCGCGTTCAAAATTTTTCGGCAAGGGTGAAGCGATGTACGCAGTGATAAAGACAGGTGGAAAGCAGCACCGGGTCTCCGTGGGAGACATGGTGGCCATAGAAAAGATCGACGGCGCCAAGGGGGACACCGTGGTGTTCGAAAGTGTCCTCATGGTGGCCGCGGAGGGACAGATCCGCATCGGAACCCCGGTGGTAAGCGGGGCTACAGTGACCGGAGAGATCGTCGCCCAGACCAAGGCGCCGAAAATCGCCGTCTTCCACATGAAGCGCCGGAAGGGCCACCGGAAAAAAACCGGCCACCGCCAGCCGCTAACCAGGATGCGGATCCGGGATATTTCGTTTTAAGGAAGGGATACGAAACCATGGCACATAAAAAGGGACAGGGCAGCTCGAGAAACGGCCGGGACAGCAACTCCCAGCGTCGGGGCGTGAAGGTTTTCGGCGGCCAGGCCATAAACGCGGGCGGCATCATCATCCGCCAGGTGGGCACAAAGATTCATCCCGGCAGGAACGTGGGCCTCGGCAGAGATTACACCATCTACGCCAAGATCGACGGGGTGGTGAAATTCGAGAGACTGGACAAGACAAGAAAGAAAGTGAGTGTTTACGCGGCTTAGTTGTTAAAACCGCGTCCATTTACATCCTGTCCGCTCCTGAGGATAGGGATAAGGAAATAATTCGAGGAAAGGCGCTTGCACAAAGCGCCTTTATTTTTATTGCCCATGAAATTCGTTGACGAGGTCAAGATCTTTATCCAGGCCGGCCACGGCGGCCGGGGATGCGTCAGCTTCCGCCGGGAGAAATACGTCCCCCGAGGCGGCCCTGACGGCGGCGACGGCGGCAAGGGCGGTGATATCGTCTTCCAGGCCGGCCGTCATCTTTCCACCCTCCTGGACTTTCGTTACCGCCCCCACCACCTGGCCCCGAAAGGCGGCAACGGAGAAGGAAACAACCGCACCGGACGCAATGGGGAAGACGTCGTCATTTCCGTCCCGGTGGGGTCGATGGTAAAGAATGCCGCAACAATGGAAATCATGGCCGATCTCATCGAAGACGGCCAGCGCTTCATCGCCGCTCGGGGCGGCATCGGTGGCAAAGGCAACTCCCATTTCGCCACATCCACCCACCGCACACCCCGTTTCGCCCAGGACGGAATGCCCGGCGAGGAGTTCTGGCTTATCCTCGAACTCAAGCTATTGGCCGACGTCGGGATCATAGGCAAACCGAACGCCGGCAAGTCAACCTTCATCTCAAGGGTGTCCGCGGCCAGACCCAAGATTGCCCCTTATCCCTTTACGACCCTGACACCCAATCTCGGCGTCGTCGCCTACAACCGTCACCAGAGCTTCGTTATCGCCGACATTCCCGGACTCATCGCCGGGGCTCATGCCGGGGCCGGGATGGGGGTGCAGTTTCTCAAACACGTGGAGCGTACTTCCATCTTGCTCCACATAATTGATATTTCAGAAGATAATTCTCCGGTGGCATCGCAGCTCCATGAAGAGGTAAATCGTGAGTTGGGGCTCTTCAACGCCGATCTGCTGGCCAAACCGCAGGTTGTGGCCATCGGCAAGATCGACCTGCCCGCAGTCCGGGAGCGTCTGAAAAAAGAAATTGACATCTTTCGGGAAAAGGGAATAGAAGTATCCGCTTTTTCGGCAGTTACGGGCGAGGGGATGGAAGGGGTCATGCAAAGAATCGTCCTGGCCATGGAGCGAGCGTCGGCAACTTGTTGACCCTAAGGACCGGCGGCTGATCATGATTTCGCGCCGGCCGGCCGCCAAGGCAAAGGGTTTTTAAAGCCATATATTGCCATTCCAATGGGCAAGCTCAGGGAAGCATACATTCAGGGGTTGGTAACATCATGACGCGCAAAGAGATTCTCAAGGACGTCAAAAAGGTGCTCATCAAGATCGGCAGCGCCGTCCTTACGGGAGACAACGGTCTGGACCTCCACATCATCGAGCAGCTTGTTGAGGAGATGGTCGAACTGAAGAAGCGGGGCTACCACATCGTCATCGTAACCTCCGGGGCCATAGCCTCGGGCAAGCACCGCATGGGCCTCACGGGCCCCCTGAAGAGCATGCCCCAGAAACAGGCAGCCGCCGCCATCGGCCAGGGACGCCTGATGCGGGTCTATTCCAACGCCTTCGGAAAGTATGGCATCTACGTGGCCCAGATCCTCCTGACCATGAGCGACCTCACGGATCGGAAGCGCTTCCTCAACATCCGCAATACGCTCACCACCCTTATGGACTGGGGAGTTATCCCCATAATCAACGAAAACGATACTGTCTCCGTCGATGAAATCAAATTCGGCGACAATGACCATCTGGCGGCCATGATGGCCAACATCACCGAAACCCACCTCCTCATCAACCTCACCAATACGGAGGGTCTCTACGACCACAATCCCAACCGGTCGAAGAAGGCCAAGGTGATACCCCTGGTCCGGGAGATCTCCGAGGTGATCGAACAGGCGGCCACGGACGAGACCTCCGATGTGGGCTCCGGCGGCATGCGCAGCAAGGTCATGGCCGCCAAGAAGGTCACGGCCTTCGGCATCCCCTACATCATCGCGCCGGGGAAGGAGCCGGGCATACTCCGCGACCTCTTCGCCGGCAAGGAGCGGGGCACCCTCTTTCTGCCTATGAAGGATCATCTTAACAGCCGCAAGTACTGGATCGCCTTCACCCTCCGGTCCCGGGGCAAGCTCACCCTGGACGACGGGGCGAAAAAGGCCCTCATCGAGGAGGGGAAAAGCCTTCTGCCCTCGGGGATCATTGCCGTGGAGGGGGATTTCCATGTGGGCGACCCCGTCCTCTGCCTGGACACCGCGGGGAAGATACTCGCCAAGGGACTGACCAATTACGGAACGGAAGAGATAGGCAAGATCATGGGCCTCAAGACTTCGAAGATCCAGCAGGTTTTGGGCTACAAGGATTACGACGAGGTTATCCACCGGGACAACATGGCGGTGGACAAAGAGCTTCAGCACAAATAAACCACTGCCATCCCCGCCGACCGGACGTTACGTTGCTGACCGTATCTTCATGATCTAGCCACCGGGACACCGGAGTCCCGGGCCCTGCCGGATCGATGGAACACATCCTCCTGGGCGCAACTTCTCGATCATCCGACTGAAGAATAATTTTATCTCTTTCATGTACAAAGCGAGAGGGTACATGATCCTGTCAGGGCAATGAATACGGGTCGAAAGCTGCTACCTAAACCTATTTCCCCAAAATCACGAGTTCGGGAAGAAGTGTGTAAGAATCGGATGAACCCAATTCTTCGCCGGATGTTTAGAGCTTGTTTGTAAATAAGCTCTAAATCGATTATCACTGCGATCGGCCTCGGGGCGCCGGAACCTGTATCCCCTCCCACGCCAGCAGGACCTTTTTCATCGCCAGGCCGCCGCCGTAGCCCCCCAACGTCCCGTCGCCGCGAACAACCCGGTGACACGGAATGACGATGGGGAAGGGATTGCCGGCCATGACACGACCGACGGCCCTGGCGCCCCGGGGAGATCCGACCCGTCCCGCCAGTTCACCATATGAGAGGACGGCGCCCCGGGGGATTTGGAAGCAGGCCGCCAACACTTTCTTCTCAAAGTCCGTTTTGGATGCCATGTCCAGCAGGTCGAGAGAGAAACGGACCGCTTGTCCCTTCAGGGCGTGCTGGATGTCGGCGCAGAACAAACGGATGGCCGGGGAATTCTCCCGGACGATGCCGGGAAACCTCCGTTTCCAAACCCCTTCCGGACCGTTTTTTTCGCCCGGCAGGATGATCGCCGCCACCTTCGCCCTTCCTTCTTCCCCCCCGACCCTCCAGACAACGGCGATCTCCCCCCAGGGAGAAGGAACCGGCTCATATTTCCAGGAAGCAACCATAAACCATCCTCCCATGCTCACGCTAACGGAAAAGTGAAATGATGAAATAAGCTAAATAATCGCACCCATATCCACATTCGGACCCCTCTATTTTCAGGCCAGGCCATCCCAGAGGATCTTCAGGCCGATCCCGATGAGGATGAGGCCCCCCAACGCCTCGAAGCGCCGGCCGAACATCTTTCCCAGCCTTTCTCCGAAGAGCATCCCGACCGCCGTCATCACAAAGGCGACGATTCCTATGACCGCGCTCGGACAGAGAATCGGCGTCTTCATGACCGCCATGCTGAGGCCCACGGCCAAGGCGTCGATGCTCGTCGCCACGGAAAGCATGATGAGGGTGATGCCCCGAGTCGGATCCTGTCCCGGCGCCGGGGCCTCCTCCCCCCGAAAAGATTGGTGGATCATCTTGCCTCCCACGTAGAGGAGTACGGCAAAGGCAATCCAATGATCGTAGGAATCGATATAGGCGGCGATAGTCATGCCGCCCAGCCAGCCGGCGATGGGCATGAAAAACTGGAAGAGGCCGAAGCTTGCCGACAGGCGCAGGATCGCCCGTAAGGAGACCCGATGGCGGGCCGCCCCGATGCCCAGGGCCACGGAAAAGGCGTCCATGCCCAAAGCCACGGCAATCAACAGAATGGGCCATAAATTCGTCACGAAGGTCCCTCATCCAATTTTGCCGGTGGAGATTTCGATACTCTCTCAATAAGGATCATCCACCCCACCCGATAAAGCAAACCGGGGCGATCTTCCATATCATTCGCCGCCGCCGTCACCGCCCGCTTCCATTGTCCGCTTCGGACGGTAGGGAAGCTTCTTTGGTGTCTTACGGCTTCATCATATCTTTATGGGCCGTAAAAAACCCCTCGATTCTTGACGCCAACTTTTTGCCTATCCCTGGAATTAACCGCAATTCCTCGGCCGCCGCCGTCCTTATCCGCTCCAGATCCCCCATTTCCTTGAGTAGGGCCTTTTTCTTCTCCGGGCCCAGGCCGGGGATATCATCCAGCCGCGAGGCAAAATCCTCCTGTTCCCGGACCCGCCGGTGATAGGTTACGGCAAACCGGTGGGCTTCGTCCCGGAGCCGCTGGAGAAGGTGCAGGGCGGTGGGATACCGGGATAGAAACACCGGCTCCTTCCGTCCGGGAAGAAAAACCCTATCGCTGATCCTGCCCCGGCCGAGCTTCCCGTTTTCGTCCTCCGTGCCGACCGTCTCCATTCCCATTGTTTCCAACCTGACCATCTCCATCCCACCCGTCTCCTGATCTGTGGTACCTTCGGGATGTTTTACGTCAGATCGAAAAGATTGCCGGCGCCCCCTTTCCGTCCCAAGCAACGATGTCTCTCCCGGCTCGCCAGTGGCGACGGTCAGTCCTTCTCTTCCGAGGAGGCCACGACCCCCGCGACCCGGTGGAAAATCCCGTTCTTTGGCCAGGGCGATGACATCCACCGACCCTATTCGCAGATCCTTAAGGACCGACACGGCCACGGCAAGCTGCCCCTTACCCCCGTCCACCACGAGGAGATCGGGAAGATCTTTCCCCGTGGCGAAACGTCGGCTGAGGACCTCATACATCATGGCGTAATCGTCAGCGCCGGGAACGGTACGGATGCGGAAACGTCGATAGCCGCTCCGCCGGGGAACACCGCCGGCAAAGGTCGCCATGGAACCCACGGCGTATCTGCCGCCGATATTGGAGATATCGAAGCATTCGATCCGTTCCGGTAACCGACGGAGTTCCAGAGCCGCCGCCAGGGCCTCCAGGTCTCCCCCGGTTCCCTGATGCCTCCGGATTACCTGCATAATCTCCGTGGCATTGCGTCCGGCCATCTCCACCAAGGCCCGTCCCCGCCCCCGCTGCGGTACGAGCAGACGGACGCGCCGCCCCCGCTTCTCTCCCAGCCATTCCGACATGACCCGGCGGTCCTCCCCCGCCGCGGGTAGGAGGATCTCCCCGGGAATTTCATTACCGGCATCATAGAACTGCATCACCGCCGCGGTCATGATCTCCCCCATCGGCAGGACAACCCGGAGCAGCGGAAAGGTCCTCATCCCCACCATCTTTCCGGCCCGGATCCGCAGCAGGCAGATCTGCGTCCAGTCACCTTCCCGGGCGGCGCCGAAGACATCCTGGTCCTGGGCCGCGATCAAGGCGGTCTGTTGTTTTTCCAGAGTGGTCCTGATTGCGCCGATACGATCCCGGAGGGCGGCGGCCTCCTCAAACCGAAGTTCCGCCGCCGCATTCTTCATCCTTTCCTCCAGTTCCCTCAGCACCACCGTGGCGTTCCCGTCCAGAAATGCCAGTCCCTGGCGGACGGACCGCCGGTAGGTTTCCTCATCCACCAGTTGGACGCAGGGGGCCGGGCAGCGTCCGATCTGATACTCCAGGCAGGGACGCCGGCGGTTTCGGAGTTCCACATCCCGGCATGTTCGGAGGGGAAAGACGGTTTGCAGAAAGCGCAGGGTCTCCTTGGCGGCGCCACCGGAGGGGTAGGGTCCGAAATACCTCGCCCCGTCTTTTTTCGGCCGCCGGACCAGTTGCCAGCGGGGAAAGGGGGCCGTGGTATCCATGCGAATGTGGAAATAGGCCTTGTCGTCACGAAAAACAACGTTGTACCGGGGGCGGTGTTCCTTGATAAGATTGTTCTCGAGGATGAGGGCCTCTTTCTCCGTCGCGGTAAGGATCCATTCCACCTGCCGGACCCGGGAAAGGAGGAAGGGGATCATCCCCCGGGTATCCGTTCCTCCCGCGTAGTTGCGGAGGCGAGCCCGAAGGTCTTTTGCCTTGCCCACATAGAGAATCTCCCCGGCGGCGTCCCTCATCAGATAGACGCCGGGAGCCCGGGGGGCCACATGGACGATATCCGCCAGAGATGTCTCCGTCATTGCCGCCGGCTCCATCTCCGAATCGTCCCGTCTGCCCGGGAAGAGGATGATTGGTCGGCATTACCCGCCTGAGCAAACATGATTGACGTCAGAAAAGGTAAAGATAGCGCCGGAAATGAAACAGAGAAGATGGACATGAAGATACCCATATTCATGACGATTCTCCCCCGAATTCTACCAGCAGGCTGCTCAGATCCCTGATTTCATCCCGGAGTTCCGCTGCCTTTTCGAATTCCAGCGCCGCGGCGGCCGCCTTCATCTCCGCCTTCAGGCGGGCGATCAGCTCCGCCAGATCATCCTCGCCGCCATAGGGGGCTTTGGTCTCCCGCACCAGTGGCACGGTTACATAATCTGCATCATAAACCGAAGTCAGGACATCGGAGATGGACTTCCGGATCGACTCAGGGGTGATGCCGTGGGTCCGGTTATAGTCGGTCTGGAGGTGACGGCGTCGTCGCGTCTCTTCGAGGCAGGCCCGGATGGATCCGGTGATCACATCGGCATACATGATCACCTGTCCGGCGATATGCCGGGCGGCCCGTCCCGCCGTCTGCATGAGTGACCGCTCCGAACGGAGAAAGCCCTCCTTGTCGGCATCGAGGATGGCAACAAGGGATACTTCCGGAATGTCCAGACCCTCCCGAAGGAGGTTCACCCCGATGAGGACGTCGAATTCTCCCCGGCGGAGATCGCGGATTATCTCCACACGCTCCAGTGTATGAACATCGGAGTGGAGATAACGTACCTTAACTCCCACATCACCATAATAGGTCGTGAGATTTTCCGCCATGCGCTTAGTAAGCGTGGTGACCAGGATCCGCTCCCCACGCGCCGCCCGTTGCCGGATCTCTCCGAGAAGATCATCGACCTGGCTCTTGACGGGCTTGACAATGATTTCCGGATCCATGAGTCCCGTGGGCCGGATGATCTGCTCCACGATCTCTCCCGAGGCTTTCGCCAGTTCGTAAGCCGCAGGAGTAGCGGAGACATAAAGGCGCTGCTGGGGAAAGGCCTCGTATTCTTCAAAACGGAGGGGACGGTTGTCCAGGGCCGAAGGAAGTCGGAATCCATATTCCACCAGGGTCTCCTTCCGGGCACGGTCCCCACGATACATGCCGATTAGTTGGGGGATCGTCGCGTGGCTTTCATCGATAATGATCAGGGCGTTTTTCGGCAGATATTCCATCAGGGTGGGCGGAGGCTGGCCGGGATTTCTTCCGGTCAGGTGGCGGGAGTAGTTCTCGATTCCCTGGCAGTAGCCCATCTCCTCCATCATCTCCAGATCGAAAAGCGTCCGCTGCTGGAGACGCTGGGCCTCCAGGAGTTTCTCTTCCCGGCGCAATTCGGCAAGGCGCGTTTGGAGTTCAGTCCTGATAGTGGTCATGGCTCGGTTCAGGTTGTCACGGGTGGTGACATAGTGACTGCCGGGATAAATGGCCAGCTTCGAGACTTTTCCTAATTTCCTGCCCCGAAGGGGATCGACGAATAAGATCTCCTCGACGGTATCGTCAAAAAAGGTCACCCGGACGGCCCGTTCATCCTCATAGGCGGGAAAGATCTCCACCACATCTCCCCGCACCCGGAAGGTCCCCCGGTGAAAGTCGAAATCGTTGCGTTCATACTGGATCTCCACGAGGCGGCGCAGCATGGCGTCCCGTCCCAACTCTCTTCCTTCCTCCAGATAGAGGAGCATCCCCTGATACGCCTCTGGTGAACCCAGGCCATAGATGCAGGAGACACTGGCCACGATAATGACGTCCTCCCGGTCGAAGAGGGCGTGGGTGGCCGCGTGACGGAGTTTGTCGATCTCCTCGTTGATCGCCGAGTCCTTCTCGATGTAGGTGTCGGTGCTGGGGATGTAGGCTTCGGGCTGGTAGTAATCGTAATAGCTCACGAAATACTCGACGGCATTAGCGGGGAAAAGGCTCTTGAACTCCCCGTACAACTGGGCCGCCAGGGTCTTGTTGTGGGCGATGACCAGGGCGGGACGCTGAACCGTCTGGATGAGTTGAGCAATGGTAAATGTCTTACCCGACCCGGTGACGCCGAGCAATACCTGCTGTGGGAGATCGGCCTTCACTCCCTGCACCAACCGGGAAATGGCCCGTGGCTGGTCTCCCCGGGGCGAATATTCCGATACGAGTTCAAAGGCCTTCATCGGCGCCTTTTATCATATCAGGCCGGGAAAGCGAAGCTTCTTGTTCATAAAGCGAAGCTTCATTTCCATAAATTGATCTTGATATTTTTTGTATATCTGTTAGTCTTCAAACTCCCTGCATTGGAATGATATGGTAAGAAGTTGGGAGTCAATAAGTCTCGGCGCCCGGCGGCATATGTGCCGAATCATTCCTGAGAATCGCAGATCGTTCACTCACCAACCAAGGAGGAAAAAACATGGAAGCCACCAAAGAATCCGCCCATGCCAGTGTCGACAGTTTCATCCATGCCCGGAAGGCAAAATTCACCATGAATCTCTCACCGGTAACGCAATTGCTGGCCTTTCTCGACTGGTTCATCAACCTCGCCGACTCTCCGGGAAAGCAGTACCGGATTATGGAGGATTTCTGGGAAAAAACGGCCAATTACTGGGACTATGTGCTCCGTTCCTGTCTGCTTACCAATGGGGAACCGGAAAAACCCATCGCCCGCGATCCCCGTTTCCGGGATGATGCCTGGCAGACCCATCCCTACAATTGCCTGCATCAAGCCTTTCTGCTTAGCGAACAGTGGTGGCAGAATGCCATGACCGGCATCCCCGGTGTTTCCCATCATCACCAGAATATCGTTTCCTTCATGGCCAGGCAGTTCATGGATGTCCTTTCCCCGGCCAACTTTCTCTGGACCAACCCGATCTTGACCAGGGTAACGGAAGAGCAGGGGGGGCAGAACCTAATCAGGGGCTGGGAAAATATGCTGGAGGATTGGCGGCGCCAGCGCAACAACGAACTCCCCGTAGGCACGGAAAATTTCCGCCCCGGCGAAAAGGTCGCCGTGACACCGGGCAAGGTGGTTTTCCGGAATCACCTTATCGAGCTGATCCAATATACACCGACGACCAAGAAGGTTTACGAGGAACCGGTCCTCATCGTCCCGGCCTGGATAATGAAGTATTACATCCTCGATTTGTCCCCCCACAATTCTCTCGTCAAGTTCCTCGTGGACAAGGGGCATTCGGTATTCATCATCTCCTGGCTGAATCCCACGGAAAAGGACCGGAACCTATCCATGGCGGATTATCACTTCGACGGTGTAATGGCGGCAATCAATGCCATCACCAAGATAGTTCCGGACAAACAGATCAACACGGCGGGATATTGCCT
>Ga0209719_1001808_pt1 | contig 24736 bp, 18 predicted proteins | sample AD_JPNAS2_MetaG_FD_184421 | JGI IMG/M metagenome (GOLD analysis project Ga0209719, IMG submission 184421) | Active sludge microbial communities of municipal wastewater-treating anaerobic digesters from Japan - AD_JPNAS2_MetaG (SPAdes) (version 2) | ecosystem: Engineered > Bioreactor > Anaerobic...
AGCGGCCGGGGAGCAGGATGTCGCCATGCGCGCCGCCGTCGAGATAGAGTCCGGGCACGGAGGCGCGGACGATGGTAAGCGTGTTACGTTGGCCAATGAGCGCCATGTCGCGGACCATGGACAGGCGCGCGGCGATTGGGGAGTTTATTCGCCACAGATGATTTTTCGCCGGGTTTTCCCTTGTGGTGCGAGGAGTGTGGGGCAAAGGTCGCGCCGCCATCGCGAACTTGTCCGGCACCCCCAAACCCCGCCGGGTAAGACGGCCTCCTCCTACTTTGGAACTGGGCCTGCGCAATGGCTAATGAGAGATACGCTCTACTCAAAAACATATGAACGAATACATTGCAGAAGTTCTCGAAGTCATGGCGCGCCGCAATGCCGGCGAGCCTGAGTTCCTCCAAGCCGCACGTGAAGTGCTCGAAACGCTGGGCCCCGTGGTCGAGCGTCACAAGAAGTACAAGGATCACCGCATCCTTGAACGCGTCGTCGAACCGGAGCGCCAGATCATGTTCCGCGTGGCCTGGACCGACGATAAAGGTCGGGTGCAGGTGAACCGTGGTTTCCGCGTCCAATTCAACAGCGCCATCGGCCCGTACAAGGGCGGCATCCGCTTCCACCCCAGCGTCAATATCGGCATCCTGAAGTTCCTCGGCTTCGAGCAGATCTTCAAAAACTCGCTCACCACGCTCCCGATGGGCGGCGGCAAGGGCGGCTCCGACTTTGACCCGAAGGGCAAGAGCGACGCCGAAGTCATGCGTTTCTGCCAGAGCTTCATGCTCGAGCTCTCGCGCCACATCGGCGCCGACTGCGACGTGCCCGCCGGTGACATCGGCGTGGGCGGCCGCGAAATCGGTTACATGTTTGGCCAGTACAAGCGCGTGCGCAACGAGTTCACCGGCGTGCTCACCGGCAAGGGCCTGAAGTGGGGCGGCTCGCTCATCCGCCCGGAGGCCACCGGCTACGGCAACGTCTATTTCGCGCAGGAGATGCTCAAGACCCGCGGCGAGGATTTCCGCGGAAAGATCTGCGCGGTGTCCGGCTCCGGCAATGTCGCCCAGTACACGGTTGAGAAACTCAACCAGCTCGGCGGCAAGGTCGTCACCCTCTCCGACTCCAATGGCACCATCTACGATCCGGCCGGCATCAACGCCGAGAAGCTCGCGTTCGTGATGGAGCTGAAGAACATCAAGCGCGGCCGCATCAAGGAATACGCCGACAAGTTCAAGGGCGCCCAGTACCTCGACGGTCAGCGCCCCTGGGGCATCGCCTGCGATTGCGCCTTCCCGAGCGCGACGCAAAACGAGGTCACCGGCGAAGAGGCCAAGACGCTCCTGAAGAACGGCTGCGAGCTCGTCTCCGAAGGCGCCAACATGCCCTCCGCCCCGGAGGCCATCGAGGCCTACCTCGGCGCGAAGATCCTCTACGGTCCGGGCAAGGCAGCCAACGCCGGCGGTGTCGCCACCTCCGGCCTTGAGATGTCGCAGAACTCCATGCGCCTGGGCTGGAGCCGCGAGGAGGTCGATCAACGCCTCCACAACATCATGATCAACATCCACAGCAACTGCGCCAACACCGCCAAGGAGTATGGCCAGGAGGGCAACTACGTGCTCGGCGCCAACATCGCCGGTTTCACGAAGGTCGCCGATGCGATGATCGATCAGGGCGTGCTGTAAGCTTCGTCCCCGTTTCAGTCTCCAGACCGCGCCCCGCCCGGGCGCGGTCTTTTTCGCCCGCTTTTGTTTCTCCAGTTTTGCCCCCTGCTCCGCCCGCCCGTTATTTTGCCGCCATGCCGAAACACACCGCTGCATTTTCCACCGGCCTGCCTGGGCTCGACAAGGTCCTCCACGGCATCGAGCCGGGTGACAACGTCGTCTGGGAGGTCGACGACATCGAGGAGTACGGCGAACTCATCGTCCCCTATGTGCAGGCCGCCAAGGCCGACGGACGCCGGCTCATCTATTTCCGTTTCGCCCCCCACGCTGCGCTCGTGCCCGAGTCTGCCGGGGCTGAGATGCACCATGTAGATCCAGCCAGCGGCTTCGAAAATTTCGTGCGCGATGTGCATGCGGTCATCGAGCGTGCCGGCCGCGGCGCCGTCTATGTCTTCGACTGCCTGTCCCACCTCGCAGATACCTGGAAGGCCGATCAGAGCCTGGGCAATTTTTTCATGCTCACCTGCCCGCGTCTCTTCGACTTGGAGACGGTGACGTATTTCGGTCTCTATCGGGACAAGCACTCGAGCTACGCCCTCGATCCGATCCGCAGCACCACCCAGTTCATGCTCGATCTCTTCCGTCTGGACGAGCGGCTCTACGTGCGCCCGGTCAAGGTCCAGCATCGCTCCCGCGAGGTGATGAACACCATTCACGTCCGCCAGGGCGAGGCGTTCCTGCCTGTGAAGGAGAGCGCGGTGCTCGCCCAGATCCTCTCGCGCACCCAGTGGCCGCGCCTGCAGAGCGACCGTCGCTCTGGCTACTGGCGCAAACTTTTCGCCGAGGCTCAGGTCGTCTCCGATGATTTCATGGCCGGCCGCTGCACGCGCGACCAATACGACGCCATGCTCCGGCAGATCCGGTGGGCCATGCGTGTCCATCGCTCGGGCATCGCCCCGCTGGTCGAGGAGTATCTCACGCTGGAGGACTTCCTTGTCATCCGCGACCGCATGATTGGCATCGGGTCGGTCGGCGGCAAAACCCTCGGCATGCTTGTGGCGCGCGCGATTCTGCGCGAGCGCGAGCCCGAGCTCGCGGCCAAGCTCGAAGCGCACGACTCGTTCTTTGTCGGCGCCGAGGTGTTCATCACTTTTCTTGTGCAGAACAAGGTCTGGTGGTTGCGCGAACAGCAGAAAAACGACGAGACCTTCCTGCAGGGCCTTGAGGAAGGCCGCCGTCGCATCACGCTCGGACGCTTCCCCAACAACATCATGGAGCAGTTCCAGGGCATGATCGATTACTTCGGCGAGTCGCCGTACATCGTCCGCTCCAGCTCCATCCTTGAAGACGCCCGGGGCAACGCCTTTTCCGGCAAGTACGAGAGCGTTTTCGTCGTCAACCGCGGTTCGCGCGAGCAGCGCATGACCGAGCTGCTGAAGGCTGTCCGCACCGTGTACGCCAGCGTGCTCGACGAGGAGGCGCTGCGCTACCGCAAGCGCCGCGGCCTGCTCCACAGCGAGGAGCGCATGGCGCTGCTCATCATGCGCGTGTCGGGCTCGCCGCAGGGCCGCTACTACTACCCGCAGGCCGCCGGTGTCGGCCTCTCGTACAACCCCTTTGCCTGGCATCCCGACATCGACCCGCAGGCCGGCGTCGTGCGCCTGGTTTTCGGGCTCGGCACCCGCGCGGTGGACCGTAGTGACGACGACTACACCCGCCTCGTTGCCCTCAACGCCCCCTCCAGGCGCCCCGAGGCCAGTTTTGATGACGCCCGCGAGCACTGCCAGCGCCGGATGGACTGCCTCGACCTCAAGGACGGCCAGTTCGTCTCTCTCGACTTCCCCGAGGTGATCCAGGAGACGCCCGATTTTCCGCTCGATCTCTACCTCACCTACACCGCTGAGAACTATCCCTGGATCACCTTCGACCGCCTGCTCACCGAGACCACCGTCGCGCCCGACCTGCGGCGTATGCTCTCGATCCTTGAGGAGGCCTACGAGCACCCGGTGGATGTCGAGTTCACCCTGAACTTCCTCTCCGACGGTTCGTATCGTATCCACCTGCTTCAGTGCCGCACCTTCCAGATCCAGCGCGAGACGGGCATGCTCATGCCCTCCGAGCAGGTCGAACGCCAGCGCCTGCTCACGGCCAACGGCGCGGTGATCGGTGTCAGCCGTGAGCAGCCTCTTACCCGCATCATCTACATCGTCACCGAGACCTACGCGGCGCTCTCCGACCACGACCGCTACGCTGTCGCACGCCTCATCGGACGCCTGAATCGGAAGCATCCCGAGGATGACCGCGGGCTGATGCTGATCGGTCCCGGACGTTGGGGCACGCACAGCCCGTCGCTCGGCATTCCGGTGGCGTTTGGCGAGATCAGCCGTGCATCGGTCGTGTGTGAGATGGTCGAGATGCACGCGCGATTGATTCCAGACGTCTCGCTCGGCACGCATTTCTTCAACGACATCGTCGAGCACGACATGCTTTATCTGGCTTATTTCCCGAGAAACTCGGGGAACTACATCGACACGGCGTGGTTCCGCGCGGCGCGGAACCGGCTGCTGGAGCTGGAGCCGGATGCGGGCCGGTTTGCCGAGATCGTCCGCGTGATCGATTGCGCGGATGTGCCGGGCTACATCTGGCTGCGCGCCGACGCGACGGCGCAGGAGTCGCTGGTGTTTTGCACGGAGTAGCACGCGGGGACGGCGCGGAGTTCGGCGTTGTGCCGGCGCGCGGGGCCTCCGTAGGTTTTTTGCGTGGATCATCAGCACATCACCAAGATCGGCAGCCGCGTGTGTATGGCGGCGGCTGTGGCGTTCTTCTGTTGGGCGATCTCGCTCTGCTACATCCCGCAAAAAGGGTTTAGCGGCCTGGTGCAGTTTGGAGATTCGTTTGTGGAGCGGCAGCTCTCCGAGGTGCGCGCACTCAACCCCTACGTGATGGAGCATTCGATGGGCTACGACGGGCAGTTCTATGCGCAGCTGGCCGTGCGCCCCGATCCCGCCGATCCGGAGGTCCAGCGGGCTCTGGATACCCCTGCGTACCGGGCGCGGCGGATGCTGTTGCCCTGGGTGGCCCATCTGCTCGGTGCCGGACGCCCGGCCTGGGTCCTGCAGGTGTATGCCTTGCTAAACGTGGCATCGTGGCTGGCGCTTGCGGCCCTGTTGTGGCGCTGGTTTCCGCCGGTCGGCGCGGAGCGGACGCTCCGCTGGCTTGGCGTGCTTTTTTCGGCCGGGCTTCTGGCAAGCGTGCGCAACGCGCTCGCCGACGGGCCCAGCTTGCTGCTTCTGGCCGCGGGCATGAGGTGGCTCGAATTGCGGCGGCCGTGGCTGGCGGCGGCGACCCTCGGTCTGGCGGGGCTGGCGCGCGAAACGTCGGTACTCGCCGGGGTGGCGTTCCTCGATGGACTGCGGAAGAGTTGGCGCGACTGGGGCCGTACGTGTGTGCAGGGAGTGCTGGTGGTGTTGCCCGTGGCGCTCTGGCTTTTCTATCTCCGCCATGTGCTGCCGCAGGAGGGCGGTGCTGGCGCCGGCAATTTTGCGTTGCCGTTCTCCGGCGTGTGCAATCGTGCCGTCTCGTTGTGGACAGTGCTCCGGGGGGCGGACCACGTGCCCTTCTACACGTGGTACAGTCTGGCGCTCCTCGTGTCGCTAGTCGTGCAGGCGTGTTTCTTCCTGTTGAGGCCGCGCTGGTCCGACCCGTGGTGGCGCGTGGGGGCGATTCACGCGGTGCTTCTGGCGTTTCTCGGCGATGCCGTCTGGGCGGGATATCCGGAGGCGGCCGGACGCGTGCTGCTGCCGATGCTTCTGGCTTTCAACGTGGCGCTCCCATACGGGCGCCGTTGGTGGGCGGTGTGTCTGCTGGGAAATCTCTCGGTGGTCTCGGCCATCGATACGCTCCGCCCCGTGGGCGGCTATGACGAGCTGCGTGTCGTTTCCGACCAGATCGGAGGAGGGGCGCAGGTGTCGGTTTCGTTCTCCGGGCCATGGTTTCAAATGGAGCGCTCGTACTGGGGGCGTTCGCGGTGGAGCGGCGGGCCGGCGGAGGTTTGTGTCGAGAATCCCCATGGCCGGCCTTTGGTCGCGGAGTGGAGTTTTGGGATCAACAGCCACACGCCCCGGGAGGCGTTTCTATACGTTGGCGAGGCATTGGTCTGGCGCGGCCAGCTCGAATGGAACCAGCGGAATTTCCGGACCGGGCCGGTGCGCCTGCCTCCCGGAGAAAGCCGGTGGCGGTTTTGTACGGACCCGGCGGAGCCGGATGCGCCCACGGAGACGGACCCGCGTGCACTGGCGTTTCGTGTGTACGATTTGAAGCTTGAGGTATCCGAGCCGCCGGCGCCCTGAGTGGCGTACACGAAAAAGCCCCGCGGGGAAACCGCGGGGCGTGGATGAAAAACAGGAAACAGGGCGCGAGTTATTTCTTCGGCGTGAGGCGGAAGAACACGACGTCATGCGAGGCGACCTTGGCCTTATAAGGCGTCTCGGTCGTGCCGGCGGGTTTCTTGGCCCAGATGTCGTACAGGTCGTACTTGTTGCCCTTGAAGACCCAGCCGAAGTAGCCCCAGTCGAGTGTGAGCTCGGCCTCCTGAGTGGAGGTGTTGAGGGCGGCGGCGGCCCAGGCGCCGTTGCTCAGCTCTTTCACCCAGACTTCGATGTTTTTGGCGGGTTCGGCGAGGACGCGGAAACCCTGTTTGCCGAGCGCGTCCTGATTGACGGCGAGGGCGTCCTTGTCGGTGAGCACGGCGCAGATCTCGGGCGTCATGTGGCGGAGGTCGTTGCCGGCCATGAGGGGGGCGGCGAGGATGCACCAGAAGGTGAAGTGTGCGCGGGACTCGGCAAACGTGAGCCCGTGGCTGCCGACTTCCATCATGTCGGGGTCGTTCCAGTGATCGGGGCCGGCGTACTTGGCGAGGCCGTCGGAGCCTTGCGAGTTGGTGACGAGGTCATACTGCAGATCGAGGATCTTCTTCCATCCCATCTCCCAGCCCTTCTTGCCGTCGTAGGAGTCGTAGATGTCGCCGGTGGTGCGCCAGAGGTGGCCGACGTCGGCGGCCCATTCCCAGGGTTTGGAGCCGCCCCATTCGCAGATGCTCAGGATCATCGGGCGGCCGGCGGCGTGGATGCCGTCGCGGATGCGCTTGTAGGCGTCCTGCGGGTTGGCGGTGCCGGAGCTGCACCAGTCGTATTTGAGGTAGTCGATGCCCCAGGACGCAAAGGTGCGGGCATCCTGGAACTCGTTGCCCCAGCTGCCGGGATAGCCGCCGCAGGTGAGCGTGCCGGCGCACGAGTAGATGCCGAGCTTGAAGCCATTGGCATGGAGGTAATCGGCGAGGGCTTTCATGCCGCTCGGAAACTTGGCGGGATCGGCGACGAGGTTGCCCTGCGCGTCGCGCTGCTTGAGCGACCAGGTGTCGTCGATGACGAGGTAGTTGTAGCCGGCGTCGCGCATGCCATTTTTGATCATGGCTTCGGCGGTCTCGCGGACGACGCTCTCGTTGACGTCGCCGGCGAAGGTGTTCCAGCTGTTCCAGCCCATGGGTGGGGTGGGGGCGAGGCCGGTGAACTTCTGGGCCAGGGCGATCGAGGCCAGGCCGAGGAAAAGACAGAGGAGTTTTTTCATGAGGTTGAGGGATGGTGAAAGCGGGGCGTCGGGCAGAGAATGGTCTTTCCGTCCGGTGCGCTCCCGGGATTGGAATGAGAGTTTACCGACTGGGTTATCGGGCGGCAATGGTCCTGATTACTTTATCATGGTCGATTTGTGGCGTGGCTTTCCTTGGGGATTGCATGGGGTGGCGCGGGCATGCGAGGAGTGTCTCACCATGCTGAAACGATGCCGATGGATCGGAGCCTTGCTGGCGGTCACGCTGGCGCACGCGGGTGTGCTGGAGTGGACGCCGTCGGCGCAGACGGTGGTGGCCGAGTGCGGGCAGACCGAGGTGGTCGCGGTGTTTGGGTTTCGCAACCCAGGCGGCAAGCCTGTGCGTATCCTGAGTACGCGTAGTGGTTGCGACTGCCTGGAGATCGGGGCGACTCCGCAGGTGTGCGAGCCGGGTGCGCGTGGCGAGCTGCGCGCCGTGTTCTCTCTCGGCGAGCGCGAGGGCGTGCAGCGGCGCGAGATTCTCGTGCAGACGGATGCCGCAGCATCGCCGGAGAGCGTGGTGCTCACCGTGCAGATTCCGACCTGGGTCGGGTTTTCATCGCGCCTGGTGTGGTGGGAGCGTGATGAGCCGGCGTCTGCGAAACCTGTCGTGGTGCGGCTGGCGGCGCCAAAGGATATCGAGATTCTGTCGGTCGAGGGCGCGGATCCCATGTGGGAAATTCGCCGGGGCGAGCCCGGTGCCGACGGTTCGTTTGAGCTCCTGATCCGCCCGCTGGGGACGCAGAAGGCCAGCCGTGCGGAGTTTGTCGTGAAGGCCCGCCTCGGTGGGCTTAATCGGACTTATCGGTTGTTTGCGTTCGTGAAGTGAGGCGGCGGTCGGTTTAGAACGCATAGAAAAGCTGGCCGGCAACGGTCTCCGCGTAGTCGTGACCGCGGGAGTAGCCGGTGTGCGTGTAGCGGATCGTGGCGGCGAGGCGGTCGGCAAACTGCGCGCGCAGCGCGAAGCTCACGTCGGTCTGCTCCTTTGGCAGATCGCGGCCCGGGGCGAGAAATACCTCGCCGCCGTCAAACGCCGCCGCGAGCCCGCGCGAGTCGGCGGAGAAATCCCGCGACTGGCGCACGCTGGCCTCCGGGATGAGCGCGAACCGGCCCAGGCCAAGCCGCGCCGAGAGGGCGAGGCCGGCGCCGGCGAGGAATGACTTTTCGTGCTGCCTGGGAAACGTGAGCTCCACGCCCGAGTCTCCGGTCTCGGTGTAGGCGCGCTCGTCGAGGCGCACGAATTCGGCATCGAGGAAGGGGCGGAGTGTCAGGGAGCGATACCGGAGCCCGTAGCTCGTGCCGAGCGCGGCGGAGAGGTCGCGGGCGCGGTGCGTGCCCTCGGGAGCTCCATCGATGAAGGCGACTGTGCGCGAGGTCTGGATGCGCGAGGATCCGAGGCCGAGGTGCATGCTGGCAGCCCAGCCGCTCTCGTCGTTGCGCTGGGCCCAGCGTCCGTAGAGGTAGCCGCGGTGGGAGTCGATTCGTGCGTGCGCGGGCGAGTCGAGATCGGTCACGTACTGGCGGGCGTCGGCGTAGGCGGCGCCGAGCGTGAAGCGGTTGCCGGGCGAAAACTCGATGCCGACGAGGGCGCCGTCGGTGTCTTCGCCGGTGGCGCCGAAACCGGTGGTGGCGGCACGTCGTTCGCGTCCGTCGAGGATGCCGAACCAGGCGCTCGCGCCGAAGGCGGCGGGGCGGTCTGCGCGTGGTGTGGTTTGCGCCCGGTGGGTGATTTGTGCGCCGGTGCGGTGCACGCCTTGGACGGCGGCTGCGGTGGTCGCGGCGTTGATGGCCGGTTGCATGTCGGCGAGGGCCTGGCCGATGAATTCGGGAGCATCGGTTGCATCAAGTTCTTCGAGTATCTCGCCGAGGGAGCCGGTGGCCGTGGGCCGGAGGTGATCGAGTGCGACGCCGAGGCCGCCGAGGTCCGTACGGTCCGTGAAGCTGGCGTAGCTGAGGCGGTCGAGGTCGAGGATGAAGCCGCCTGTGCCGGCGGAGATGCTGCCGTCGTACATGATGGGCAGGTCGAAAGGGCCAAACGAGCCGGAGGCCTCGGTGGCGCGGAGGAACGCGTACTCGCCGGCGGGCATGTAGCCGTTGGGCTCAATGTGGATGACGTTGTCGTCGCCGATGTGGGCCTCGCCGGAGACGAGGACCTGGCTGTACCCGTCGGCGCCGATCACGATTTCCATGCCGAGGCCGTCTTTAACGAGGAGGTCGCCGTCGATCTGCAGCTGGCCGATGCCGCGGTCGCCCGGGTAGAGTGCGCAGTGGGTGAGCTCAAGGGTGCCGTTGAACAGGCCATTGCCGTAGACCTCGCTGCCAACGAGCCGGTGCACGCTGCCCTGGATCAGGCCATTGTTGACCACCCGTGCGCCGGTGGCCAGCACGCCGATGGAGGTGCCGTCGTTATTCTCGGCGACGATGCGCGCGCCGGCGTGGTTGCGCAGGGCGCCGTTCTCGAGATAAACCCCGACGCTCGGGCCGGCGGCGCTGTAGGTTTCGATGTCGCCGTAGTTTTCGATGGTGCCGATGTTGCACGCGATGATGCCGGTGGCGCGTGCGGTGCCGTTGGCGTTGATGGTGCCGGTGTTGTTGACGAAGTGGGCATCGTCGACCTGGACGCCGATTGCCCATGCGTTGGAGCCGTCGGCGCGCACGCTGATGTCGCCGCTATTGGTAAATAGGGCGCCTGGGATGAATGCGAAAAGCCGCGCGCCGTAGGCGGTCGCACGTTCGTCGCCAAAGCCGATCACGCGCGTGCTGACGCGGCCGAAGTTGATGAGTTGTGCCCCTTGAAGGCAGAGTCCGTAGGCGGTCGCGAGCCCGGTGTCGGCGATGGCCGCGGAGCGCACGGTGCCGCGGTTCTGGAGGATGGCCCTGATGCCGCCCCAGAGGAAGAGGCCGTGGCTGAAGGCGTCGCCGGTCTCGGCCTCGGCGATGGAGGTCACACGCGCCTCGTTGACGAGGCGGGCTTCGTTACCGCCCCAGGCGTAGAAGCCGTGGGTTTGGGTGATGCCGCCGGCGGTGGTCGGGGTGGCCTCGATCTCCTCGCTCAGCAGGGTGTCGAAGTTGTCGCCGGTCCATCGGTTGTAGAGGAGGTAGGCGGCGTCGGTGGAGATGAGGCTGGAGTGGTAGCCCATGCGGATGTGGCCGGCTTCGCCCCAGTTGGTGCCCCAGGAATTGCGGACGATCCAGACGCCGGCGCCGCCTTCAGCCGGGGCGTCGTCCCACCCGATGATGGCGACGGCGTGGTCGACGACATTGGAACAGTAGTCGAGCAGGCCATCGGTGCAGTTGGGCCCCACGCGGTAGGTGCCGCCCGTGTAGTAGTCGAACTCGCCGCCATCGGGTGTGGAGTCGATGCCGGTGTCGATGGCGCCCCCGGCGAGCAGGGCGCGCTTCATGGTCTCAATGTCGTAGGCCGGGAGGCGGTGCCAGCTGGAGAACCTCACGCGCGGGGCGTCCCAGTGGAGGTTGTCCTCTCCTGGATCGGTCTTTGTGTAGGGGAATTCGGATTCGTCGCAGACCCCGTAACGCACGAGCGCGTCAAGCTCATCGTAGGTGTAGGAGCTTCCGTAGATGCCCCCGCTGAAACCCGCGTACAGCGGCGAGAGGCTCCAGACGAGGAACGACTCGGAGAAGTCCGCCACGGCGCTGTCGTAGCGGCCGGTCGCGCGGTTGTAGGCGCTCTCGGCGCTGGCCAGTGCGCCAAAGGCGTAACAGGTTCCCACCGATCCCTGATGGTGAACGGGCCCGATATAGCTGTGGCCGTCGATGTCGCGGAGGTCGAAGGTGGCGGGGAGCGTCTGGGCGAGGGCGCCGCCGGACAGGGTGAGGCCGGCGATGAGTGCGCAAAGACGCGCGGAGAGAGGCGCTTTCATGGGCTCCACGTTCCGGGCGGTTTGTGGCGGCGTCAACCCGGCGCGCAGTCGCTAGGGGATTTAACTCAGAGACGGGTGGCGTAGACGTCGCCACGCGATCCATCCGAGGAGGGCAACCAGTCCAAGATCGCGGAAAAATGTCACGGCGAGCGAGCTCCCGCCGGTGCCGAAGCAGCCGCAGGCGATGTCGAGTCCGCGTGCCCAGGTGATCCCTACGATGGCGAGAAACGCGAGCGAGAGCGGTAGCAGGAGGAGGAGCGCGCCCCGTCGCCAGAGGCCGAGTGCGAGCGCGCCGCCGGCGAGGATTTCCAGCCAGGGGAGGATGAGTGCGAGCGGGGCGACGAGTGCAGCCGGCACCAGCCGGTAGAGCGCGATGTCGTGCGCGAATTGCGCGGGGTCGAGGGCTTTGAGGGCTCCCGCATAAAGGAACACGCCGCCGGCGACGATCTCGGCCAGTCGCAGTGCGAGGCGCTTCATGGGTGCGCCTCCTGCCAGGCCTGCCAGCCGCCTTCGAGCACATAGAGGGAGTCGATGCCGAGATCGCGCCGGAGCCGCCGTGCGACCTGCTGGCTGGACTGGCATTGGCGGTGGTCGCAATACACGACGACGGTCACCCCGGGCTGCCAGCGCTCGACGACGCCGGGGAGCAGGGTTTCCCAGTGGTCCTCGTTGAGCGGGACGGCGTCGGGGATGTGGGCCGCGGCAAACGCCGCGTCGCTGCGCGCGTCGATCCAGAGCACGGAGCCGGGTAGCGCGGCGAGTCGGGCGAGCGGAAGCTCGGGCGCGAGGGCGTAGGTGCGCGGATCGAAGTCGGGCCGGCGCGGGTGCAGCCATGCGGCGGCCAGCGCGAGTACGAGCGCGAGTCCGAGGATGCCGGCGGCCTCGCGGAGGCCGCGGCGGAGCGGCGGACGGGAGGAGTCGCGGGCGGTGGAGGACATGACGGCACGCTAGGAACGCGTGGCGGGCGGGGGCGAAGTTATTTCGCGGGCCGGGCTGCAAGATTTGCTTTGATCGCCGGTTGCCGTCGCGGTGAGCCTGACGGCACGTATGCCATCCGCCTCCGCAGCGCCGCAGCCCGCCCGTCTCCGCCGCCTCATCCCGTGGGGTATCGCGCTTCTCGGTGCGCTGTACCTCGGGTTTATCGCAACGCATTGCTCGCCGTATGCGGGCGGGGCGGACTCGTCGGGCTACCTGAATGGCGCGCGGCTTTTGCTGGAGGGGCGCTGCGCGCTGCCGATCCCGGAGATCGCCGGACTGGATGCGGGCAACTGGGACCCGCTGCTGCAGCAGCCGCTCGGGTTTGTCTATCGCCCGGAGCGGCAGCTGATGATGCCGACCTATCCGGTGGGGCTTTCGCTGCATCTGGCGGTGGCCTCGTGGCTGGTGTCGCTGGACCAGGCGATGATTCCGGTGAGCCTGCTGTGCGCGGCGGCGGCGGCGTTTTTCACCGTGGCGCTCGGGCGCCGTCTGGGCCTTTCGCAGCCCTGGGCGCTGGCCGGCGGGGCGCTCCTGCTCATGAGCCCGCTTTTTCTGCTCATGGTGAACCAGCCGATGAGCGATGTGCCGGCCCTGGTGTGGGTGAGCGCGGCGTGTTATTTCGGTGTGCGGGCGCGAGAGCGCTGGGTCTGGGCTCTGGCTGCGGGGGGGGCGGTGGCGATGGCGGTGCTGGTGCGGCCGACCAATTTGCTGGTGATGCTGCCGCTCGCGGTGGCGCTCGGGCTGCGCTGGCGCGCGTGGCTGGCGCTCGCGGTGGCCGGGGCCCCGGGCGCGGTCTTCCTCGCGTGGTACAATGTGCAGCTCTACGACAAGGCGCTGACGACCGGCTACGGCGACATCGGCGGGTTGTTGAAATCCGCGTACGTGCCGCACAACACCGCGCATTTCGTCCTGTGGCTGGCGGTGCTGCTGAGCCCGCCGGTGGCATTGGCGGCGTACGGACTGCCGTGGCTGCGTAGGCACTCGCCGTTTGCGGTGAGCCTGCTCGTGGTGTGGGTGGCCGCGTTTGCCGGTTTCTATGTCTGGTATTTCTACTCGGGCGAGACGTGGTGGTATCTGCGATTCATCCTCCCGGCGTTTCCGCCGGTGATCATCGCGGGGTTGCTGGTGCTGGAACAGCGTGTGGCGCCGCGGGTGCCCGCGCGCATCGGCCGCCTGGCCTGGCCGCTGGGGCTGCTCGCCTGCCTCCTCTGGCTGGGCTTGTGGGGCTGGCATTTCAACGTGGACCGCGTGCGGCGAGGCGAGGCGAACTACCCGGAGGCGATGGCCTGGCTCAACGCACACGTGCCGGAAAACGCGATCGTGCTCGAATGGCTCCTCAGCGGTGCCTCGACCTACTACTCGCCGCACACGCTGGTGCGCTGGGATGTGGCGAGCCGCGCGCAGATGGACCAGCTCTATGCGGCGGCGGAAAAGAACGGGCGGCCCGTGTATGCGGCCCTCATGGAGTTCGAGATCAAGCAGGCATTTCCCGACGGGATCCCCGGCCGCTGGGAAAAGGTCGGCGAGGTGCGTCGCGTGACCTTCTGGCGACTGGTGGAGGCGGGCGGCGCGCAGCCCGCGCCTTAACGCCAGAGCCAGGTGAGGTCGTCCTGGCGGAGCCAGCCGGTCTGGCCGTCGGCAAACTGGAGCCGCACCCAGCGATCGCCGGGCAGGAATACCTTGTCGGCGATGGCGAGTGTGCCGGCGGCGATGGGCGTGGTCTTCTGCGCGGTGTCGGCGTCGGTCGGGATGGAGCGGAGGATGGTCGCGTTCCAGACGAGGACGGCGCGGGCGTCGGCCGCGGGGCCATAGGCGCGCAACGCGAGCGTGGCCGTGGGGGCGAGGAGGAGGGCGAGGATCAGAAGCGTCCAGGCGGTCCAGAGGAGTGTGCGGGCGCGCAGGCCGTAGGCGCGGAGCAGGCCGCAGGCGCCGCTGAGCGCGGCGAGCACGGCGGCGCCGACGAGGAGGGCCTGCCAGCCGGAGGGCGAAAGGGTGCGCGCGAGGCGTTCGCGCCACGTGGGGTGGGCGAAGGCGCCGAGGGCGTTGGGCGTGTAGCCGGCCTTTTCGTATCCGAAGATCAGGTGCCGGTGCGTGAGGGCATCGGGATGCTGGACGAAGGCGGCGGTCCATTGCGCCGCGGCCTCGGCGTTGTGGTCTTGTTGCGCGAGGGCGAGGGCGAGGTTGTGGCGCAGCTGCCAGTCGGTCGGGGCCTGGACGAGGGCCTCGCGCCAGGCTTTTTCGGCGGCGGCGTAGTTGCCCGCACGGTAGTCGGCGAGCGCATCGGCGCGGGCGCCGGGGGCGGAGACGATGAATGCGAGGGTCAGGGCGAGGAAGGGGAACAGGTTGCCCGGGCGGAAGAGCGAGCTGGGCGCGAAGGGCTGCGGCTGGTGCGCAGTCTGGGCTTTTTCCGCGCGCGCGATCCAGTCGGAGGGCAGGGTGCCGTCGGCGCGGTAGAGCGCGGAGTCGGCCTCGGTCCAGAGCGCGGCGAGAGTGGGTTCGCCGAGCATCTCGGGTGCGGGGGCGGCGTGAGGGAGGCCACGGAGGCGGGCGATGTCGTGCTGCCAGTGGATGAGCAGCGGGCGGCGCTTCGCGGCGTCGGCGGTGGTGCGGAGTTGGGCGAGGGTGGCGGCGAGGCGTTGGTGGGCTTCGCGGCGCGGTTTGAGCGGGTCGGTGGCGCGTGCGCGGCGCAGGGCGAGTGCGAGCCAGCAGGCGACGAGTGCCACGCCGGGCAGCGCGAGCCAGAGTGTGAGCAGGCGGGCCGACCAGGGCTCGCGGGTGCCGGAGGTGGCGGACTGGGTGTCGCCGGGTAGCGCCGCCGGCAGCGCGGTGACGGGGGCGAGCTCGCGGGGGGCCGCGGCGGACGCGGCCGACTGGCCGACGGGGGCGATCGAGATCCCGGACGCGGTGGGGGCGGCCGTGATGGCGAGGCTGACGGCCGGGGTGCTGAGCGTCTGGTAGGTGCCGCTTTCCGGATCGAAGTAGGTGTAGGAGACGGGGCCGAGCCGGTAGTTGCCGGCTTTGGAGGGCATCAGGACGACGTCTTCGGAGAGGGTGACGTCGAAGAGTTTTCCCTCGGCCGGGGTGCGTTTGGCCTGCGGTTGCACAACCTGGAAATCTTTCGAGACGCTGCGCGCCGGGAGGCCGGGGATGTCGGGCCAGTTGCCGGTGCCGGAGAGGGTGAGCGTCCAGGTGACGGGTTCGCCGATCGCGGCGCGTTCGGGGACGACCTTGGATTCGAGTTTAAACTGGCCGACGGCGCCGGCGAAGGAGGCCGGTGCGGGCTGGGGCAGCGGGCGGACGTTGAGGGTGAGCGGCTGGCTGGAGATGGCCTGCTGCTGGACCTCGGGGTTTTGGAAGAGCCCGAAGTTGGAGTAGCCGGTGATGAGGTTGACGAGCTGGGTGGCCGGGGGGAGCTCGATCTGGCCGGCGGCACTGGCGCTGGCGCGTGTGCGGTAGGAGACGAGCACGCGGCGCTCGCGGCCGATGGTGGTCTCTGCCGATTCGGGTTTGGTCCAGTTTTCGAGGGCCAGAGAGACGCCGTTCCAGTCGGGTTGCGCGGCACCGAGGGAGTGGAAGTAGCGGCGGGTGACGGAGAGCGTGTAGGTGAGCGGGAAGACCTGGCCGGCCCAGACGGTGTCGGCCGGGACGGTGAAGTGGGAATCGGCAACCGATTCCAAGGGGACCTCGTTTCTGCCGACGGTGGCTTCGCCCGGCTCGAAATGGGCGGCGGCGACGCGGATCTTGCCCTGGTCGGTCTCGATGTCGAAGGCGGGGATGTCGATGGCCTTGCGCTCGGTGAGGCGGGCGACGAGGGAGAGGGTGACGGTCTTCGACATGGAGAAGTTGACCATCGAGATGCTCTGGGATCGGCCGGTGATGCGCAGGGAGAGGCCGGGGATGGCGGGCAGGGTGGGGTCGCCCTTGGGCTCGCATTGCTCAAACACGAGGGAGAGTTCGGAGGTCTGGCCGACGCCGAGGGTGCCCCCGTTGGGCTCCCAGCGGGCGGTCTGCGCGGCGAGCGTGGCGGCGAGCGCGAGGAAACAGAGGAGGAGGGATACGAGGCGCGAAGTCATCGGACGGTTCACCAGTTCTTGCCCGGGGTGTCCTGCGGGCGCTTTTTTTTGTCATCCATCAGTTGAAAGAGGCGCACGGGGGAATCCTGCTCCTTGACCTGCTCGAGCTTCTGGCGCTGGAGGGCGGTGGCGGGATCGGCCTTCTCGGTCTCGGGCTTTTTTTCGGAGCCGCCGACTTGTTGCATGTCGGAGGACGGCGGCGGGGGGGGCTGCTGCTTTTTTTCCTCGGGCTGCTTCATGTCGCCGAAGGCGGAGTCCTTGTTCTGCGGCTTCTGCTCCTGCGGCTTGGACTCGGACTGTTTTTGCTCCTCCGGCTTCTGCTCCTGCTGTTTCTGCTCCTCCTTTTGTTGGGGGGGCTGCTTTTGCTCCTGTTGCTCCTTTTGATCTTTCTTCTGTTCGTCCTTCTGGGACTGCGGGGGCTCTTCCTTCTTCTGCTGGGGAGGGGTGCGGAGCAACGCTTCGAGATCGCGGCGGAGTTGGTGCCAGTCGGCGGCCTTGGACTGTGGGTCGAGGGCGTCGCCGGCGGTGACGGCGGCGAGGGCGTCGCGTACCGGGCCTTCGGGGACGGGTTTGGCGGCCTGGCCGGCGGAGAGGCGCTGGCCCCAGGCGACGGTTTTGTGCGCGAGCTCGGCAAGGTCCGAGACGGAGAGTTCGTCCTGATCGGCCAGGCGCTGCACGGCTTTCGAGAGCGGCGCGGCGAGCGCGGTGTCGTCCGGCTGCGCGGCGTCGGACGGGACTGCCGGTTCGGCGGCGTGGACCAGTGCGAGGCTTGCGAGAAGCAGGGCGGTCGAGTGCAGGCCGTGTTTCATTTCAAAACCTCCTTGGGCGCGCGTGGTGCGGTGCCGGCGATCGGGATGGCGCGCGGGCGCGGGCGCACGGGTAGTTCGAGCCAGAAGCTGAGGATGAGGCAGAGCAGTGCGGGGGAGAGCAGCCACTGGAAGCGCTCGGTGGCGCGTGGCAGGCGCTTGTTGGCAAACTCGCCCTGCCGGCCCGCTTCGACGGTCTGGCGGAGCAGCGCGGGGAGATCGATCCACGCGCTGGCGTCGCGGTAGGCGCCGCCGGTCTCCGCGGCGAGTTTTTGAAGGGTGCTGCTTTCGAGGCGCGAGAGTACGACGGCGCCGCGCGGATCTTTCACGAAGCCGCCGCTGCCGTCGGGGATCATTGCGCCGAGCGCGGTGCCGATGCCCAGGCTGATCACGCGGATGTGGTGCTCCTTCAGCTGGGCCAGAGACGACTGCCAGTTGTCCTCGTGGGCTTCGCCGTCGCTGAGGATGATGAGGAAGCGGTCGGCGCTGTTGGTGGAGGCGAAGGCGTCGAGCGAGGTTTTGAGCAGAGCTTGGTAATCCGTGCCGCCTTCGGGCAGGTAGTCCGGGCCGAGCGCCGGGAGGAACTCGCGCAGGATCTCGTAGTCGGCGCTGAGCGGGCTTTGCAGAAAGGCGGTCCCGGAAAACACGACGAGGCCGACGCGCTCGCCCTTCAGGCGTTCGAGGAGCGATTGGATGAGCAGGCGCGCGCGCTCCAGCCGCGAGGGCTTCACGTCGGGCGCGAGCATCGAGCGAGAGAGGTCGACGGCGATCAGGATCTCGCGCGATTGGTCGAAGGCCTGCTCCTCCTCGTGGCCCCATTGCGGACGGGCGAGGGCGACGATGGCGAAGACCAGGCCGAGGCCCAGCCAGATGCGGCGGCGCAACAGGAAGGTGCTCGGCGCGGGGCCGCTGGCGAGTGTGAGCGCGCGGGCGCCGGCCTCGCCGCGCAGCATTTTCTGCGGGGCCCCGTCTTTGGCGACGCGGCGGCGGCGCGCGCCATCCCAGGCGAGCAGCCCGAGCGGGATGACGAGCAGCCAGAGGACAAAGGGCCACGCGAAGCTCATGCGGCACCTCCCGCAAACGAGGCCACGGCGCGCAGGCGCGACCAGCCCGCGCCGAGCAGCACGAGCACGAGTCCGGGCGCCGCGAGCCAGGCGAAGAGTTCACTGGTCACGAGGTAGCTCTTGGCCTGGAAGTCGATCTTCTGGGCGCTGTCGATGGCCTTGAATGCCGCCTCGACCGTGTTCACGTCGTCGGCGCGAAAAAAGCGTCCGCCGGTGCGGTCGGCCATCTGGCGCAGCGAGGTCTCGTCGAGGTCGGAGACCATCTGGCGGTAGGCGACCTTGCGGCCCTGCTCGTCGATGATGGGCATGGGCACGATGCCATCGCGGCCGGCGCCGATCGCGTAGATGGGGATGCCGCGTGAGGCGGCGAGGTCGGTGGCCTGCTCGGGCGATAGCGTGCCTTTGTTGTTCGCGCCGTCGGTGAGCAACACGAGGAAGGCGCCGAGCCGTTTCCCGCCGCTCTCGCGCTGGGCCTGCTCAAGCCGTGAGAGGGCGACGCCGAGGCCGTCGCCGATCGCGGTGCCGTCCTCGATCAGTCCGATGCGGAGCCGCTCCAGTTGGCGGCTGAGCCAGTCGTGATCGAAGGTGAGCGGCGCGAGCGTGTAGGCGCGGCCGGAGAAGACCACGATGCCGATGCGGTCGCCGGGGCGCTGATTGACGAAGGCCTGGATGACCGGCTTGACCGCCTGGAGCCGGTTGATGCGGTCGCCACCCCGCTCGTAATCCTCGGCGAGCATGGAGCCGGAGAGGTCGACGGCGAGCATGAGGTCGTAGCCGCGCATGTGCGATTCGCGCTTATCCTCGACACGCTGCGGGCGCGCGAGCGCCACGATGAGCAGCACGAGGCCGGTGCCGACGAGGCCGACGGGCCAGCGGGAGACGCTGGAGAACGACGGACGGTGCCAGGCGGCGGCAAACGGGACGACGAGCACGGAGACGCGCTGGCGCTGGCGCAGCCACCAGGCGAGCGGCAGGGCGAGCAGCAGGAGGAGCCAGAGCGGATCGTGAAAAACGAAGTGTCCCATGGCGGCTCAGGCGGCATGCATCCGCGCGTGGAAGAAACGCACCAGCGCATCGAGCCGGTTTTCCTCGGTGCTGACGGCGAGGCGGCTCTGCCGGTCGGGAAAGAGCGTGCGCCAGGAGGCCTCGCGTTGCTCGCGCCAGGCGGCGTGCGCGGCGCGTTCGGCGTGGGAACCTTCGAGGGTGACGAGCCGTCCCGCGGTGGGATCGTAGGCGGCGAAGGTGTTACCCGTGGGCAGCTCGCGCTCCCAGGGGTCGTCCACGCGGAAGCCCATGGTCTGGTAGCGGCGCTGCATGAGCGCCCAGCCTTCGGGGGCGACGCGCGGGGGGAAATCGGAGAGCCAGAGCAGGATCGAGTGCTTCGGCGCGGCTTTGGCGAGCATGCGCCAGGGCAACATCGCCGGCGGGATGTCGCCGGTGCCGGCCAGCGAGGGCGCGGGGTGGCCGATCAGCCGCGAGGCCAGGTGCATGATCGGGCCGCGTCCGCGGACGGGTTCGCGGTAGATGCAGTCGTCGGGCAACGCGTGGATGTAGCCGACGCGGTCGCGGTTGACGGCGCCGAGCAGCATGACGAGGCCGGCGAGCTCGAGCAGCGCCTCGCGTTTCGAGACGGCGCCGGAGCCGAATTGCAGGCTGGGCGAATCCTCGAAGACGACGATCAACGTGACCTCGCGCTCCTCGACGAACTTCTTGCGGTACGGCTCGCCGAGGCGCGCGGTGACGTTCCAGTCGATGTCGCGCACGTCGTCGCCGAATTCGTAGCGCACGACCTGGTCAAACTCCATGCCGCGGCCGCGGAAGGCCGAGCGGTACTCGCCACTGAGGGAGGTCTCGACGGCGTGGCGCACGCGCCACTCCAGCTGCCGGAGGACGGCGAGCGGGTTGCCCGAGGCAAGCGGGCTGGCGGCGTTGGATTCGTCGGACATGCGGAGCCGGAAAACGTGGCGCGGCGTGGCGCGCGATTACTTGGCGGGGACGGGCGTCTTTTCGACGACCTCGGCGACGATCTTGTCGGCGGTGAGCTCGGCGGCTTCGGCTTCGTAGGTGAGGCCGATGCGATGGCGGAGCACGTCGGGCGCGAGTTCCTGCACGAGCGCGGGGCTGAGGAAATCCTGACCGCGCAGCCAGGCGAGGGCGCGGCCTGCGGCAAAGAGCGCGAGCGAGGCGCGCGGCGAGGCGCCGAAGTTGAGGCGGCGTTTTCCCTGCGGCACGCCGTCGGCGAGCATGCGGGTGTTGCGCACGAGCGAGAGGATGTACGCCTGCACGGCCTGCGAGACGTGGACCTGGTCGACGGCCTTGCGCAGTTCGAGCAGTTCCTCGCCGCTGGAGACGGGCTGGAGCGCGGGCTGTTGGGTGACCTGGCCCCAGCGCTGCATCATGGTGGCCTCTTCGTCGGCGGTCGGGTAGTCCACGATCAGCTTGAAAAGGAAGCGGTCCGTCTGGGCTTCAGGGAGCGGATACGTGCCCTCCTGCTCGACGGGATTCTGCGTGGCCATGACGAAAAACGGCTTGGGCAGCGGGTGCGTGGTGCCGCCGATGGTGACCTGGCGCTCCTGCATGGCTTCGAGCAGGGCGGACTGGACCTTGGCGGGGGCGCGGTTGATTTCGTCGGCCAGCACGAGGTTGGCGAAGATGGGGCCACGGTGCGGGATGAATTCGCCGGTCTTGGGCTGGAAGACCATGGTGCCGACGACGTCGCTGGGCAGCAGGTCGGGCGTGAACTGGATGCGCTCGAACTGCACGCCGAGGGCGGTGCCGAGGGATTTGACGAGGAGGGTCTTGGCGAGGCCGGGCATACCTTCGAGCAGCACGTGGCCGTTGGCGAGGAGGGCGACCAGCAGCCGCTCCACGGCGTCGTTCTGGCCGATCACGGCCTTGCCGATTTCATCGCGAAGTTTCTGGGACCAAACGGGGCCGGTAAGCATGGTGGAAAGAGGGGCGTCAAATTGAGTGGAAGCGCGCCGAGGCGCGAGCGTAAGTTTTGCACGGGGTTTGACTGGCGGGGGCTGGAGTTGTTTCCCTCGGGGCAAACTTCCCGCCCATGGCCGACGATTTACCCGATCTTGACCCGCACCTGGCGGCGCGTCTGCGCGCGGCGGGCGTCCGCTCGGGCGAGGTGGTGGAGCGTTTCGTGCGCGGCTCGGGGCCGGGCGGGCAAAAGATCAACAAGACTTCCTCGACGGTGGTGCTGCGGCACGAGCCGACGGGCATCGAGGTGCGCTGTCAGCGCGAGCGTTCGCAGGCCGACAACCGGGCGGCGGCGTGGGCGGAGCTGGCGGAGAAATTGGAGGCGCGGCGTCGCGGACAGGCGGCGGCGGTCCAGCAGGACCGGGAAAAGGCGCGGCGCCAAAAACGCCAGAAGAGCCGCGCGCAGAAGGTTCGCATGATCGTGGCCAAAAAACACCGCGCCGGCCACAAAGCGGCGCGCGGAAGGGTGCGCGGCGATGAGTGAGCCGGCGCCGGGTTTCCCTCCGGCCATCAAGGGGGCTTTTGAGTCGGCGGGCGGCGTCCACCTCTGGACCGTCGCGTGGCTGGTGCTGGCAGTGGCGCATGTCACTCAGGCGATCTGGTGGAGCGGGTTCACGGCGGTGCCGGGCGACTTGGTGGACGGGCGGTTCAACGCGTTGGTGTTGGAACACGGTTACCAGGCGCTGCGGGGCCTGTACGATTTTTTCTCGCCGGGTCAGTTCTACCCGGAGACCGGGACGCTCGGGCTGAGCGACACCCATGTCGGGACGCTGCCGATCTACGCGGTCCTGCGCGTGCTGGGCTGCTCGGACATGCTGGCCTGGCAGGGCTGGTTCGTGATCGTGGCGGCGCTCAACGCGTGGGCGGCGTCGCGCTGGTTGGGGGCGCTGGGGATCGCGCCGGCACTGCGCGGGCCGCTGGCGTTTGCGGCGAGTGCTTCGGCGGCGATGGTCTGGATGGCGGGTGCGCACGCGCAGTTGTTGCCCATTTTCTCGGCGTTGTTCGCGGCGGAGCAGGCCGTGCGCTGGAGCGAGGACCGGGCGCGGTGGCGCTGGCTGTCGTGCGCCGGCTGGATCGGGTGGCAGTTTGCGGCGGGGCCGTACCAGACGTTTTTCGCGGGCGTGTTGGGCGCGTTTGCCGTGGTGGCGGCCTTGGCGCTGCGCGAGCGGCGGCTGCCGGCGCGTCCGGTGTCCGAGGCGCGGGGATGCGATTGGGCAGGCGCCCTTGCGGTGGCGGTGCCGGGGCTCGGGTTGTGCGCGGTCGCGGTTATTGCGCATGGCGCTGCGCTGCGGGCCGGTCACTCGAGAGGGTGGGCGGAGTCGCTGGCGGGGGCGCCCGATGTGCGCGCGTGGTTTACGGCGGCGCCCACGCATGCGCTGTACCGGAGCGGCTGGCCGGGGCGACATTCGGACTGGCTGGAGCATGTGTGCTTCACGGGTTTCCTCCCGTGGGCGGGGCTCGCGGCGGTGCTGGCGTGTGGCTGGCGTTGGCGGCGGGATTTGCAGGGGCGCCGGGCGCTGGTCTTCGCGCTGGCGGCCGTGGCGACCCTGCTGTTTTTCACGCGGTGGACGGAGTCGGGCGCGGGGGCGTGGACGTGGGCGACGCGGTACGTCGCTCCGTTGCGTGCGTTCCGCGCGTCGGGGCGCATCGTGATCTTGTTGCAGGCGGTCGAGGTGGCGGCGCTCGGGGTGGTGTTGAGCTATCTCTGGACGCGGGCGCGCAGCCGGCTTGGGCGGGGGCTGCTGGTGATTTGCGCCGTCGCGGTGGCGGCGGAAAATCTCTCCCTCCATCCGATGGCGACGCCGGTGGCGCAGTGCCGGGCGCGGCGCAATGCACTCATCGCCGCGTGGCGTGCGGCGGGCGACCGGCCGATTCTGGTCTATGCGCCTGGTCCGCTCAACCAGCACGAGGATATCTCCAATCTCGACGCGTGGAGTGCGGCGCTGCTTCTGCGCCGGCACACGGTCAACGGCTACAATGGGAGCCGGCCGATGGCACACACGGCATTCCTGTTGAACATGACGAGTGAAAACGCGTTGGGGCTGCTCGCACGGCATGGGGTGCCGGCGTCGGAGGTGTCGCTCGTCACGGCGTTGGCGCCGGAAGCGGAGCGTGCACAGGGGCTGGTGCATCAGGCGCAGCGCTCTTTGCCTCAGCTGGCGGGATTTTCGCTCCAGCCGGTTCGCTGGGCGCTTTTCACGGACGCGGCGCCGTTCGTGGTCGAGGGGCGGACGATGTACCAGTTGACGCCGCCGGCGGAGCTGGAGTTTGCGGTGCCCGAGGGGGCGACGCGGGTGCGTGCCGAGGTGGCGCTCCGCCCCGGCTGCTACGATGGCGATGGCAACTCGGATGGTGTGGGCTTCACCTGGGTGTTGCGCGGCGCCGACGGAGTGGAGCGCGTCATCATGCACGAGTACCTGAACCCGCGCGATCATGCCGGGCACCGCGGCATCCTGCCTCGGGAGCTGGTGCTCCCGCCTGGCTCGGGGCGGGTGCTGATCCTGCGCACGGATTACGGCCCGGCGGGCGATGGCGCCTGGGACTGGCCGCTCGCGGGCAATCTCCGAATCGAGTGAACCGGCGCGCGGGCGCGTCTTTGCTTTTCGGGAATGCCCCACAATGCGGTCGTTTTGTGGGGAGTTTGTTTTTGCATGCTGATAGTGAAACGTCGTTTACAGGTAGCCTGTCTGTGGCAATACCCCCCCCAGACGGCCCGCCAATCACCAGTTTTACCGCGTAAAGAATCCCATGAGTTCACACCGCCTGTCTCCGTTGAGCGCCCCTGTGTCCGGGGTGCTTCGTTTCCTGTGCCTGCTGTGCTTCGCGCTGCCGCTCTTGGCCGTGTCGGCGCGGGCGGCTTCAGCGCCCGCAGTGGCGACGATCGCACGCATGCAGCCTGGCCCGGTGACGACTGCCGATACCCTGCAATGGCGCGTGACGTTTACCGAGGCAGTGACGGGCGTGGATCCGACGGATTTCGCACTGACGCAGGTCGATGGCTCAGTCACGGCCGGTACGGTCACGGTCACGGCGGGTGGCAACGCGGCGGAGTATCTGGTGGAGGCGACGGGCGTGGCGGGTATCGGCACTCTGCGACTCGACGTGAAGTCCAGCGGCACAGGGATCGTGGGCGGTGCCAGCAACGCACTTTCTGGTGGGTTCACACAGGGCCAGGCGTACACGCATGCCCTCGGCACAGTGCCGGTGGCCTGGGGTAAAAACTACGACGGCCAGCTCGGCCTCGGGACCACGGATTACGACGCGCATTCGGAGCCGGCCTTGGTGCTCCACACAGGGGCGCTCGCCGGCAAGACTGTGGTGTCGGTGTCGGCTGGACCGGGGCATTCGCTGGCGCTGTGCAGCGATGGCACGGTGGCAGCCTGGGGGAACAATTATAATGGCGAACTTGGCAATGGCTCGACGGAGGCTTCGTCTACGCCGGTGGCGGTGAAAACGGACACTGGTGCGCTGTCTGGCAAGACGGTGGTGGCGGTGTCGGCGGGGTGGGGCGGCTCGCTGGCGCTGGATCGCGAGGGCAAGGTGTATGCCTAGGGGACGGGAGACTTTGGCCAACTGGGCAATGGGGGACGGAGAATTCGAGTACGCCAGTGACGGTGGACATGACCGGTGTGCTGTCTGGCAAGACGGTGG
>Ga0209719_1001814_pt1 | contig 24627 bp, 19 predicted proteins | sample AD_JPNAS2_MetaG_FD_184421 | JGI IMG/M metagenome (GOLD analysis project Ga0209719, IMG submission 184421) | Active sludge microbial communities of municipal wastewater-treating anaerobic digesters from Japan - AD_JPNAS2_MetaG (SPAdes) (version 2) | ecosystem: Engineered > Bioreactor > Anaerobic...
CGCCTACCAGGGGCAGTACATCCCCGACGCCTACAAGGACCATGTCCGCCAGTACAAGCGCCTCGGCAAATACACCGATCCGGACGAGGCCGCCCTGGACGTCCTGGTCGTCAACCTGAAGCGGGAGACGGCCCTCGACCGCGCCCGCACCATGCAGCGCAACTTCATCGCCTGGTACCTCAAGCACCGGGGCGAGAAGGATGCCGCCATCGTCGCATACCACACCGACGGTCTGGAGGATTGGCGCTTCTCCTACGTCCGGATGGACTACCGGACAGAGCGGGGGGAAACGGGAAAGGTCCGCGTCAAAACCGATCTGACACCGGCCCGCCGTTACTCTTTTCTTGTCGGTCAGAACGAAAACAGCCACACCGCGCAGACCCGTTTTCAACCATTGCTTGAGGATGACCGGCATAACCCAACCCTGGACCGGATCGAAGAAGCCTTCAACATCGAAACGGTCACTCAAGAATTTTTTGAAAAATACCGGCTGCTGTTCAATGAACTGAAGGAGGCCTTGGACAGCGTTGTAGCGCACAATGCCGCCGTCGCCGAAGACTTTGGAGAGAAAGGCGTCGATACGGTCAATTTTGCCAAAAAGACCCTGGGACAAATTGTTTTCCTGTACTTCCTGCAGAAAAAGGGTTGGTTCGGCGTCGCCAGGGACAAAGCCTGGGGCACAGGCCCCAAAAACTTCCTCCGACAGCTCTTCGAAGACCGGAAATACAACAACTTCTTCAACGACATTCTCGAACCGCTCTTCTACGAGGCCCTTGCCCGCGAGCGGGACCGGAATTATTACCGATTGTTCGACTGCAAAATTCCTTTCCTGAACGGCGGGCTCTTCGACCCGATCAACGAATATGATTGGGTTCATTGCGACATCCTCCTGCCGGATGCCCTGTTTTCCAATTGGGAGCGGACCGAGGAAGGGGACGTCGGGACAGGCATTCTCGACATCTTCGACCGTTACAATTTCACCGTCCGGGAGGATGAACCGCTGGAGCGGGAAGTCGCCGTGGACCCGGAGATGCTGGGAAAGGTCTTCGAGAACCTCCTGGAGGTCAAGGACCGGAAATCCAAAGGGACCTACTACACCCCCAGGGAAATCGTCCATTACATGTGCCGGGAGAGTCTGATCAGCCACCTGGACACGGAGCTTGCCGGCGCGGACAGCGACCTCTTCCTCCGTCGAGAGGATCTGGAATACCTGATCCGGTACGGGGAGCGGATCCGTGAGCATGATGCCCGGGTGCGTCGGGAAGGGAAAGAAACGCCGGATTACCCCTATCTCCTTCCCGCTCCGATCAGGGCCAAGGCGGACCTCATCGATGCGAAGCTGGCCGACATCCGCGTCTGCGATCCGGCCGTCGGCTCCGGGGCCTTTCTGGTCGGCATGATGGCGGAGATCGTCAAGGCCCGGCAAACCCTCTCCACATACATCGAGTCCAGGGAGCCCCGCGGCGCCTATCTCTTCAAACGTCAGGCCATCCAAAATTCGCTCTATGGAGTGGACATCGATCCGGGCGCGGTGGAGATCGCCAAGCTGCGTCTGTGGCTATCCCTCATCGTCGATGAAGAGGATATCCGCGAGATCAAACCCTTGCCGAACCTCGATTACAAGATCATGCAGGGCAACAGCCTCCTGGAGGAATACGAAGGGATCAAGCTCTTTGATGAGAAATTGATCGCGGACATCCCGGTGGATGAGACCGCGGCGTTAATCCTGGACGCCCAAAAAAGACAGGGCCTCCTCCAGAAGGAATATTTTCGTCTGCGGGCCGACGGCAAGCTTTCAACCATCAAACGGCAGGAACTGGAACTTCAACTGAAGGAAGTTGCCGCGCACCTGAAAAAGCTGGAAAAGAGGAGAGAAAAAATCGGAGAAGAGATCCCCCTGTTCGACTCCGAAGCCAAGAAGAAGGCTGACGAAATCAAGAAACTCCACAAGGATTTTTTTGAAACCTTTCAGAAATCCCGGAAAGATGCGATCAAAGCGCGCATTGAAGCGTTGGAGTGGGAACTGATCGAGGCGACGCTGAGGGAACAACATAAGCCGGACGCCCTGAAAGAGATCGGCATCTGGAAGAAAGCCAATATCCGGCCCTTCTTTCTCTGGAAATTCCACTTCGCCGAAGTCTTTCGGGAAAAACGAGGCTTCGACGTGGTCATCGCCAACCCGCCCTACGTGCGGCAGGAATCGATCAAGTCCTTCAAACCCCAGTTGAAGCAGTCCTTCGGCTGCTTCTATTGCGGCACCGCCGACCTGTATACCTATTTTTACAAACGCGGGATCGAGATCCTCAAACCCTCTGGCCACCTCTGCTTCATAGCGCCCAACAAGTTCATGCGCGCCGGCTACGGGGAGAAGACCCGTGCCCTCCTCGCCGGCGATGCCACGCCCGAAATCGTCATCGACTTCGGCGACCTCCCGATCTTCGACGCCACCACCTACCCGTCCATCCTGCTGATCGAAAAGGCCAAACCCGAGGCGGATGCAAAGACGCTGGTCGCCACCTTCACCGACCCCTCACAGTTGGAACGCCTGGACGAAACCCTGGCCGCCGTGGGTTTCAGTATGCCGATTGTGGCGCTCAAGCCGGGAGGCTGGACCCTGGAGCGCCCGAACGTCCTGGCCTTGATGGAGAAGCTCAGAAAGGCCGGCAAGCCCCTCGGTGAGTATGTGGAAGGAAGATTCTATCGGGGCGTCTTGACCGGCCTGAACGAGGCCTTCGTCATCGACGAGGCCACCCGGAAACACCTTATCGCCGAGGATCCCAAAAGCGACGACCTGATCAAGCCCTGGATCCGCGGGCGCGACATCCGGAAATGGAAGGCAGAGTGGGCGGGGTTGTATCTCATCACCATCGCCAGCAGCGCCAACCGAGACTGGCCTTGGTCGAAGGAGCGTTCCGCGGCAAAGGCTCGCTCGTTGTTTGCCAAGGTTTACCCGGCGATTCACAGGCATCTATCACTGTACGAAGACAAGCTCAAAATACGCGACGATCAGGGGAAATTCTGGTGGGAGTTAAGATCGTGCATCTACTGGGCGGAGTTCGAAAAACCGAAAATCATGTATGCGGAGATATCAACTGAAGGCAAATTTCTGTTTGAAGCCGATGGCTATTTTTCAGACACGACGACCTACATTATGGCAAGTAATTCGGAATACCTGCTTGGTGTTTTGAACTCAAGACTATTTACCTACATGTTTTCAAAGACAAGCTCCGAAATCAGCGGGGGATTCTTCCGTTGGAAGCGTCAATACATGGAGCTTCTCCCCATTTTCCCTGCCACCGCAGCACCGAAATCTCCTATCATCGAACGCGTCCGGAAAATCCTCGCTAATCCCGACAGCCCTGCCGTACCTCGCCTTGAATCCGAAATTGATGATCTGGTCTATAAGATATACGGATTGACAAAAGACGAAATAGCCCTTGTGGAGGGTAAATGAAAAAAGAGAAGCCTCCCGTCACGCTGCATGACATAGAAGAGGCCGTTTCAGAGCGGGAAGAATAACAACGCGCATAGCCTCTAACATTTTTTGCCCGGGAATCGCAAAAAATCGGAGGGATGAAGATGGCTGTTTCTCAGGAGACAAGAAAGGCTCTCTATGAGAGAGCAGGTGGCCAATGCGAATGCACGATGACGGTTTGTTCACATCACAAAGGACGGTGCCCCCACAAGCTGAATTCTGGATGGGAGGCGCACCACCGGACGGCGGGAGGACCGGACACGCTCAGCAATCTGATAGCCATGTGCGTAACGTGCCATAAGAACACGCGCACCTATGGGAGAGGGTAACGGAAAAACTCGACACGACTGTATTCATACGCCATTCCCGAGCTGGAATATTTTTCCCGGTTTTAGTCTTAGACGGTCAATTGCAGGGGGGTCGGTTGCAAGCCCCGAATCGTTCATGACGGAGAAGATATGATTTGGTCTGACCATGAAACTGACAGGGACTGCGTCGCACTTCTTTTCGGTCTACCCGATCTGAAAAACGCCCGCAATCTTTTTGAGAACAAATCAACTTGTTGTTGACAACAATTTGATTTGTGGTGTATGCATACACAGCGGATTACTTATGAAATATACACCCCTTCAAATCAGGGAGATAGTAAATATCTCCCAAGAAACTTTGCGTCACTGGCGGCGAGTTTTGCCGCCGCTAAAGGAGCAAAATGGCTATGCGCCTTGTTTTACGGCCGGCGATGCCTTGGCGCTTAAGATTGTCAAAGAAATCGTCGAAACGCTCCAAGTGCGCGTTCAGGCTCTTCAACCTTTAGCGAATGAGCTTTTCAACATCTGTCGAGGGATAAACTGGCCGCGTTTAGAACAGCAATGCCTGATCATTCGATTCGCTGATCAGAGCATAGAAGCTTGCCAAAGTTCCGCAATATTAAAAGATGCGGAGGCCGGTGCGATGGTCGTGGTTGCATTCAGGCCTCACATTGAGGGGCTACGTAGCCGCTTAACGGAGAGCGACGGTCAATATCAGTATGAAATGCCGTTCCCACCGGTGGGGCTTAAAAAAGCGTCAATCGCATAATTAATTAGCCCGTGCATGTTGTGATGCATTGTTTACGCGTAAACAGATAGTTATAAAAGGGTGGTGGTCATGAACGCCTTGCAAATCATTGAAAATGAATTCGCGCAAATTGGCTATTCCCGTAGTGGAATGATCCGGGATTATACTTTTGCCGATGTTCTTACACCGTCAGGACAGCAGCGCAGTGTCGATCTTGCGGCTTTTACGCAAACCCCTGCCTCCTACCGTACGGCCGCTTTTGGTGTGATTCGGGAGGATGACCCTGATATTTCCCAGGCGCTAATGGGTTATAGGGCTTTAGGCGCGCCACTCATGCTGTCCATCTCCGAAAAGCGAGTAACTGTCTGGCAGGTTCGTTCAATGGGAAAGCCACGCCGCATTGATGAATATAGTCTGGATCAAATACCGGCATTGTTTGCAAAACAATCCGGGCAGTGGAAACCCGACGCAATCCACCGTGCCAAATCAATCGGAGCGTTCGATCTAAGTTATCAGTTGGATTTTGTCGATGTTGGCTTATTACCAGCGATTGAGGGAGAAATTCATGTTAAGCTGGATAGATTACTTCAAGAGGTTATTCTAGGCCTTCACGATTTGTTGAAAAAACCAAAAAAACAAATAATTGACTATCGTACGTTGTTCCAAGGCACTTTTAGACTGCTTGCCGCCAAAATTCTTCTGGATTGCAAACACAAAAAAACGCAAGGATGGGATTCTTCAGACATTGGCTCAATTCTGACAGGCATTGCGGACTATTACCAACTGGACACTTTGCATTTGCTGGGTGATGTGACCACAATAAAAGCATTTGCCAATGCATGGCAACAACTGATGGGAGCAATCAGTTTTCGCAACATATCCGCCGATGATCTTGCATTTGTCTATGAAAATACGCTCGTTACACCTGAAACGAGAAAAATTTTCGGCACCCACAGCACACCACGCCAAGTAGCAGAATATATCGTGAGAATGATCGGTCTCAACCGGATCAACCATGATTCACTGCGAGTCTATGAACCATTTTCCGGTGCCGGTGTCTTTCTGGTTTCGGCAATTCGGTATATTCGCGGGCTTTTGCCCAGCGATTGGAGTGATCGGCAACGCCACAAATTTCTCATCGAGCGGATTCAAGGAAGCGAGATCGATCCATTCGCCTGCGAAGTTGCCATGCTTTCTTTAATACTGGCGGACTATCCCAATGCCAATGGCTGGCATATAAAAGAAGAAGATCTTTTCATGGACAGAATTCTTTCTGAAAAAGCAGCGCAGAACAATATAATCCTCTGCAATCCGCCATTTGAAGATTTCACTCAGGAGGAACGAACTACTTATCAATCGTTTGCATCCCGATCAATCCACAAGCCTATTGCTATTTTGGCCACGATACTTGACTCCGTACCTGATGCCATCGGTTTTGTGCTGCCCCGGGGATTTATCCTGGATCGTCAATATGCCGACATCCGCCAAGAGATAGAAAAAAATTATGAAACGATAGAAATCGTCTCCCTTCCGGACCGTATTTTTCAAGCCTCCAGTATCGAATCCTCACTCCTGGTTGCCAAAGATAGAAGGCGAATCAAGGCGACAGGAAGGACCAAACTTATTTCCACAACCGTGAACGATGCCGACAGAACCGGATTTCTCTCTGTCGGTAAAATATCTTCGCGTAGCAGCGACGAAAGACCGGTCATTGCCGAAACACTGGGGCAATTATGGCTGGTTGATCTTAAAGATTTGTGGGATTATTTGTCAACCTATCCGACGCTTGGGAGCGTAGTTGAGATTCATCGCGGTCTCGAATGGAACTATCCGCAGTCACAAGCGATCAGTCACGAAAAGAGACCAGGATATAGAGAAGGCTTGCTGACCAGCACAGGAGGGATATCTCAGTATCATATTTCCAACACAATCTACTTAGACTGCAACGACAGCTCAAAACGAGGTAACGCGGTCCAATACCCCTGGCACGAGCCAAAAGTCATTGCAAATGCTTTTCGATTGACTCGGGGTCCATGGCGAATCGCTGCTTGTCCCGATCTGACAGGGTTGGTTTGCTCGCAGCAATTCTTTGGAATATGGCCTTTAAGGAGCGCCCCTGTTGACTTAAATACCATATCTGCTTTTTTGAATAGCCCGCTGGCTAATGCTTTCTTATCAGTTCATACTCCAACGAAGGGATTCCGTGTCGGGGTGCTTAAGAAGCTGCCCATTCCATTAGAAATGGATACGGCACTGATTTCTAATTTTGTTGGCAAGTATCAGGAAGCTCTTGCACAGCTGCCGATTGAAAAAGTAGAGAGAGACTTTGAACTCAATAAATTACTGATTGAAATCGATGCAGCTGTACTTCAAGCATATGACCTGCCTCCACGCCTTGAAAGACATTTATTAGATTATTTTCGTGGGTATGAACGCCCCGTAATGCACCCATTTGCCGGATGGCTTCCCGAAGATTACTCTCCTTTTATTCCGCTGCATGAATATCTTGACAAAGAATATAAAAAGGTTACCGGACGCTGGGTTCGAGACGTTTTTAAACCCCTGACACCACTGGAAGCTAAATTACTGCAAGACTATCTGGATTAATGACATGCCATTAGACGGTTATTTACTCGACACATGTTTGCTATCGGCGCTTCTTGATCCGACAAAAACGAACCATGCTGCTGTTTGTAGTGCCGTCGATAATCTGGAGGAAGCCGCACCAAAATATGTTTCTGTAATTACATTTGCCGAGCTGCGGTTTGGCATTAGACTTGCGGCCTTACGCGGGGATAAGAAGACGGAAAGACTTGATAAAATTGTTCATGCCGCAAAAACGCACCCCCCTCTCAATGTAACAAAGCATACTGCGGAAGAATATGGTTTCATCAAAGCTGAGCTTGCCAACAAATATTTAGATAAAGCCTTGCGGAGAGATGGTCGGCCTCGATGGATTGAGGAATGGGTTGATAAGGCCACCGGCCAAAAATTGCAGATTGACGAAAATGACCTTTGGTTATGCGCACAGGCAAAAGAACGGAACCTGATACTTTTAACGGCGGAAAATAAAATCAACCGCATCAAAGCTGTCGTTTCAGAAATACGAATTGAGACGATATAGTTCATTGCCATTAGAGGCTCTAAAAAGCAGCGACCGCCCTTTCAGGCGGTCCCCCAATCTCCATCTACCTCCGTTGGTAGATGAGTCGGCCACTTTATGAACCACTGAGGAGCCTCTCGTCAAGAAATACTTACAGAGTCGTGTACGACGACCTTCCGGAACAAATCTGAAAACCTTTCATCCCTGAAGACAACAGTTTGGTAAACAACGACGGCATAGCCAAACCCAGGGGAGCCGCTACGAGCGGCTCTGTTCAGAATAAGGATGGGAAGCTTACGGCAGGACTTTATCTTGCAGGGGATGCGATACACAGGATTGCACTTATCAACCTGGCAGGCGATTCACCCTGTGCCCCACATTGGCGATAAGCCGGGTGATCGTGGCCACGGCATTGGGCTGCTTGAAGGCCCGGTAAGCGATCTCCATCATCCGATAGTAATCCTTCGTGAACCGATTGTAGCCCGTCTGGAGCTCTTCGACGGTCATTGTTCTTCGGCCTCACGATGACCGTGCCGCCCGTGTACTTGGAGTAGTCGGTGCAGATAATCCGGCTCTCCCTCTCGAACTTCCGATAGAACTCGGTCCCCGGATAGGGGATCAGGAAGGTCATGGACAAACTGCTCTATGGCACCTGAAGCAATCATCGAGCAAACAGTGAATCAAAGAAGCATGTTTGCATCATTGTTTGCTTCACATTGTCCCAACGTTATGGTCCCATGAGCGCCGCGTCGGTCAAGAATATCGAGGCCTCCGTCAAGAATCGGCTCCTGGCCGCGGCCAGGCAAAGCGGAAAGCCGTTCCAGACGTTACTCACCCACTACGGTCGGGCCGGTTTCTTTTCCGGCTGTCCCTCTCACCTCTGAAAGAAAAGTTCATCCTCAAGGGCGGCCTGCTGCTGGTGGGCATGGAGGCAACGGGCTATAAAGGGGTTTTATAACTCCAGGAGTTTCTCCGGGCCGTCGAAAAGAAAATCGGGTCTGGCCGCGGCCAGGCGTTCGCGGGAGTGCCAGCCCCAGGTGACGGCGACGGCGCGGATGCCGGCGGCCCTGGCCTCGCGGATGTCGCCCACCGTGTCGCACACGTAGGAAACCTCTTCCGGTCTCGCCCCATAGAGTTCCAGCGCCCGACCGAATTTCTCCGTCTTGCTGAAGCCCGCCTCGGACCCGAAAACCCGGTCGAAACACCCGTCCCACCCGAAGCGCGCCAGCGCCCGCTCGATCGTCCGGCCGGCATTGGAGGACAGGACCGCCAGCAGCCGCCTCTCGTGCAGCGCCTGCAGCACCGGCGTCATCGCCGCGTGCGGCCGGATCTCCGCATGGTCTTCGGGCGTCATCCGGAGGGACCGGGCGAAGACCTTGACGTCAACGCCCTTCCGCGCCAGGGACTCGTAGAAGTTCCCGTCGAACAGGTCGAGGAAGTCCTCGCGGCTCTCCACGAGCGGGCTCCCGATCCGCTCGAGCGCCCTCTTCACCACCCGTTCGTAGACCGCGAGCGACTCGACGAGAACGCCGTCGAAATCAAAGAGGAGAAGGCCCTTCGCCGCCCTCCCCCGTTTCGGGCAGGCGGCGGCGTCAGCGGACATGGCAGGCCACCCGGGAGCCGTTCGGCCGTCCCGTGAGCGGCGGCTCCTCCTTGTCGCAGATGTCGATCCGCAGGGGGCAGCGCGTGTGAAACCGGCAGCCGGGGGGCGGATGGATGGGGCTGGGCACGTCGCCTTTCAAAATGATGCGCTTTCCCCTGGTTTCCGGATCCACGCTGGGCGAGGCGGAGAAAAGCGCCTCCGAATAGGGGTGGACCTGTTCCCGGCAGAGGACCTCGCTCCGGGCGATCTCCATGATCTTCCCCAGGTACATCACGATCACCCTGTCGGCGATATACTCGATGAGATTGAGATCGTGCGAGATGAAGAGATAAGTCAGCCCCAGGCGCTCCTGGAGATCCTGGAGGAGATTCACGATCTGGGCCTGGATGGACACGTCGAGGCTGGAGACGGGCTCGTCGGCGACGACGAGACTGGGATTCAAGGCCAGGGCGCGGGCGATCCCGATCCGCTGGCGCTGCCCGCCGCTGAACTGGTGCGGGTACAGGAAACGCTGTTCGGGGCGCAGCCCGACCGTTTCCAGCAGGCGGATCACCCTCTCGTCACGCTCCGTGCCGTCGGCGATGCCGTGGATGGCGAGCGGTTCGCCCACGATCGAATCCACCCGCTTGCGGGGATTCAGGGAAGAGTAGGGATCCTGGAAGATGATCTGGACGTTCCGCCGCAGTTTTTGCAGTTCACTGGCCTTCAGGGCGAAGATATCCGTCCCCTCGATGCGGATGCTTCCCCCGTCCGGTTCTTCGAGACGGAGCAGCAGCCTTCCCAACGTGGACTTTCCGCAGCCCGACTCTCCGACCAGGCCGAGGGTCTCGCCCTTCGCGATGGAGAAATCCACGCCGTCGAGGGCGGTCACGGCCGCCGCCTTCCGAAAGAGCCCCCCGCGGACGGGATAGGCTTTCTTCAGTCCGCGCACGACAACGAATTCTTCAGCGGTCATCTCTTGCCACGCTCCGCAACCTCATGGGTCCCGATATCGTACACGGTTCGACGGGCCGGGAGGTCGCCCGCCCCGCGGCTGTTTCCGGTCCCGCCTTCATCGAAGGCCCGGCGGGAGGGGGTGTTTCTTTCGCAGACGCCGCTCATTCGAGCCAACATCGCACCCAATGCCCCGCCTCGACCTCGGCCAGGTCCGGCATCCGCTCGCGGCACTTCGCACCGGCCTTGGGGCAGCGGTCCGCGAAGCTGCATCCTTCCGGCAGGGCCAGGAGATCCGGCACGACGCCCCGGATCGTCCGAAGCCGCTCCCTGGGGGCGTCGCCGCCGCAGGCCCGGGGAAGAGAGGCGAAAAGACCGGCCGTGTAGGGATGCCTGGGGTTCTTGAACAGCCGGGCGACGTCGGCGCGTTCGACGATGCGGCCCGCATACATCACCGCGACGGACTGGCCCACCTCTGCGACGACGCCCAGGTTGTGCGTGATAAGCAGCACCGCCGATCCCATCTGCTCCTTGAGGCGGCCGATCAGGTCAAGGATCTGGGCCTGGATGGTTACATCGAGGGCCGTCGTCGGCTCGTCGGCGATCAGGAGGCGCGGCCGGCAGGACAGGGCCATCGCGATCATGACGCGCTGGCGCATTCCGCCGCTCATCTGATGGGGATACTCGTTGACGCGGGTTTCCGGCGAGGGGATGCCGACGAGCCGGAGCATCTCGCCGGCCAGCTTCCAGGCCTCCGTCCGCGGCAGCTTCTGGTGCAGCTCCACCGCCTCGGCGATCTGCTCGCCGATCCTCAGGACCGGATTGAGCGACGTCATCGGTTCCTGAAAGACCATGGAGATCCGGTTCCCCCGTATCTCCCGCATCTCCGGCTCCGTCGCCGCGACGAGGTCCCTGCCGTCGAAGAGGATCTCGCCTTCCACGATGCGCCCCTGGGGCTCGGGCACGAGCCGCATGATCGAAAGGGCCGTCATCGACTTGCCGCATCCGGATTCCCCGACAAGGCACATCGTCTCGCCTTCGCGGATGGTGACGTCGACGCCGTCCACCGCCTTGACGACGCCCTTGTCCGTGAAGAAGTGCGTCTTCAGGCCCCGTATGTCGAGGAGGGCGTTCGTCATCGGGAGGGCCCCCGTTTGCAGAGATCGCGCAGGGCGCCCTTGAAGGGTTTCCGCGCAACGCCCGCTTCCGTGATGAGGGTCGTGACGAGCGCGGCGGGCGTGACGTCGAACGCGGGGTTGTAGACGCAGACGCCCTCCGGGGCGATGCGGCTCCCCCGCAGGCAGAGGATCTCATCGGGATTGCGCTCCTCGATGGGAATCTCGTCGCCCGACCTGAGGGAAAGATCGATCGTGGACAAAGGGGCGGCCACGTAGAACGGAATCCCGTGGGCGCGGGCCAGGACGGCCAGGGAATAGGTGCCGATCTTGTTCGCGGCGTCTCCGTTGGCCGCGATCCGGTCGGCCCCCACGATCACGAGATGAACCCTGCCCTGCTTCATCAGGCTCCCGGCCATGTTGTCGGCGATGAGCGTGAAGGGGATGCCCTCCTTGCAGAGCTCCCAGGCGGTCAAACGCGCCCCCTGCAGGACCGGCCGCGTCTCGTCGACGAAAACGGAAATCTTCTTGCCCTCCTCACGGGCGGCGCGGATCACACCCAGCGCCGTGCCATAGCCGCCGGTGGCGAGCGCCCCCGCGTTGCAGTGGGTGAGAACCGTGTCGCCGTCCCGGAGGAAAGGACTGCCGAACCGCCCCATGCGCCGGTTCGCCGCCACATCCTCCTCCAGGATCGCGAGGGCCTCGGCCAGCAGCGCATCGCCGCTGCCGTCCGCTCCCTCCGCGGCCGAGGCGGCGAAGCGGCGCTCCATCCGCTCGATCGCCCAGAAGAGGTTCCGCGCCGTGGGGCGGCTGCGCGCGAAATCTGCGCAGATCCCGCGAAACGCCAGGCGGGCCTTCCCGGCCGGCAGCCGGCCGAGGCGGCGAACCCCCAGGGCGATGCCCAGGGCCGCGGCGATGCCGATCGCGGGCGCCCCGCGGACCGTCAGGTTCCTGATGGCCTCGACGACCTCGCCGTATTCGCGGCAGCGGATCTCCCGCTCCTCATGCGGCAGGGCGTTCTGGTCGAGCAGGACGACCGTTTCGTCCCGCCATCCGACTGGACGGATTTCCATTGCCTTGATCGATCCTCGTCCGAAAGAAAATCGCTTCCTGTCCGAACTTGACCCGCACCCGGCGGGTCTCGGCCGAGCCGTTATCACCCACCGCCGCCACCGCCGCTGCTGTCAGCGGCAGCCGCGGCATCGTTCGCCGCCGCGACGCCGACGGCATTCCCCATCGTTCCGACATCGAACGACGCCTCGGCGTCGTCTCCGGAAGGCGCCTCCAGCAGCGCAGCGGCGCAGGGACCGGTCGGGTCTTCCTTCAGGCACTTCTGAAAGATCGCGATCGCCTTGTCCCATTCGCCCCGGTCCTGCGCGTCGAGGCCCTCACCGTAGTAGATAAGCCCCGGATAGGACTGCGACGCATAGCGCCCGATCGTCGCCTCTTCCTCCTTGGAGAGCTGGACTCCCATGTCCTTCAGGATTCCGAAGGCGACGGCCTTCTCGATCTTGAAGAATTCCTTCACGAGCCCGTTTGCGTCCTGCCGTCCGACCTCGCCTCCCGTCGGCACGTTCATCAGCAGGCGCTTGACGTCCACCTTGTCTCCCTCGCCGATCATGTTGCCCGTCACGACCTTCCCCGCACCCAGAAGGCGGCCGACCCGCGGCGCCGTCCCGTCGTCGACGAGGCCGCTCGTGCCCAACTGCATTTCCTCCAAGAGCTTTTGGAGCCGGATGCGCTCCACGACCTTCAGCGATTTCGTCTTGCTCAGGTCCGTGATCAGCATCGCCGCCATCGCCTTCTGCAGGGGTTTGGATTGCTGGGTCAGCCCCTTGTCGCTGAAATAGGTCACGGCCAGCGCGTTGGGTTCTCCGGGGGCGGCCTGCAGCAGGGCTTCCTGTTTCACCGCCTCCTTCGCCTTCTTGGCCGCGTCGCGGTACAGCGCCAGCGTAATCTGCCTGCGGATCACGGCGGAAAGGTTGCTGGCCGGCTCCTTTTCCACGTAAGGACGCCAGAGCTGCACGGCCTTGTCGTATTGCTCGTTCATGTTGTAGGCCACCCCGAGGTTGACGCCCGCGACCTTATCTTCCGGGGCAAGACGATGGGCCTTCTCCAGGACCGCCACCGCCTCCGGCGTCTTCTTCATGCGCAGATAGGTCTCTCCGAGGCCCTTCAGGGCCTCCACGTTGTTCTCGTTCTTCTTCAGCACTTCCCGGAAGAGCGAGATGGACTCTTCATAGCGGCCCTCCTGCATGGCCCTCGTCGCCTTCACGTGGGTCAGCATGGTCTGGCAACCGGCCAGAAACGCGATCGCCAGAAACGCCGCGCCGATATACCAGGTGATTTTTCTCGCCATAACTCCTCCCTTCTCCGAAAATCCTCTTATTTCCCTGCCGCGAGCAGATCCGCCGCCAAACCTTCCGCCAGCGACGACCTGTCACCGGCCTTGCCCTCCGCACGGACGGCGGCGACGACTTCGCCCGTTTCGGTCTTGACCAGACGGACATGCACCCGGATCCTGCCCTCGAAGAGGAGAAACGATCCCAGGACGAGGCCGTCCGCACCGGCGATCTCGCACGCCTTCCGGGCCGTCCCTCCGCCGCCCTGTCCTCCCGCGCCCGATGCGAGTTCCCGGAGAATGGCGCCGAGGCGCTTCCGGTCGATGATCTCGACGTTCCGGCCTCCGGAAAAGCCCTTCGTCAGGCACGCGGCCATCTCCTCGCCCCATCTTCCGGGGCCGGAACGTTCGCCGAGGTCCTCGAGGGGAAAGACGGCGAGCCGTTGCGGCCGCCCTCCGCCGGCAGACCCGGCCATCCCGGCGCCCGCGCCGGTCGCGCTGCGACTGCCCGCTTTTTCTTCAGTCCCGGGTGCTATCGCACGGAACCCTTCGACGATCCTGGCGGCGAGGGTCTGTTCGAGGCTGAAAAAATCCTTCGTTTCCCCCGACGCCTCCCCGGCTCCCAGGATGCTCCCCGTCTCCGCGTCGGCAATCCGCGCGTCGATCCTCACCGTCTCCCCGACGGCGGAAAAGCTTCCCAGGACGAGCGCCCGTACCCCGAGGATCCTGCCCAGTTCCTGTGCGGACTTGGCCTCCACGAGGCCCGATGCACTCAGATTCAGTTCGGACAGGACCGCTTCCATGCGCGTGCGTTCGACGGGGCGGAGCCTCTGCTCCCTGCTCAGATCGGCGACAAGGGCATCGGCGATGCCCTTGCGGAAGGGTTCGAGCCGCTCGCGGTCGCTCACGGACTCGTTATCGAAAGGCAGGACGGCGATCCGGATGCCGGGCCGAAAATCCGGGCGGTCTTCACCCCCCAGCGCCGCCGGCATGCACAGACCGGCGGCAAGAAGAATCGGCAAGACGAAACGAAGCCATGGCCCTGCGGAATCCCGGGATGCGAAGGAGGTTCTCGACCGGCCGGGTCCGCGTGTCTGATGGCGCATAAGTCGGCGGGATCGTTGAAACGCTGCGGCGACAACAGCGATCCCTCTCGTGTGTTGTCCCGTTCCCCTGCCGGGCACGGCAGGGATTCCATATTTTCCGGCCTCCCGGCAGCAGGGGGCATTCCCGGAATCCGGGCTTCATCGCCGCGGGGACTGCCGTTCTCATGACCCCCGTCACCCGGCCAGCATCTTCTTGAGCAGGTCGTTGACCAGCTTCGGGTTGGCCTTGCCCTGGGTCGCCTTCATGACTTGGCCGACGAAGAAGCCGAAAACCTTGTCCTTGCCGGATCGGTACTGGGCCAGTTGGGCGGGGTTCGCCTCGATGACCTTCCGGATCGCATCGGCGACGGCGCCCTCGTCGGTGATCTGGACGAGGCCTTTTTCCTCGATGACGGCCTTCGGCGGCTTGCCGGTCCTGTACATCTCCTCGACCACGTCCTTCGCGATCTTGCCGCTGATGGTGCCGTCCTCGATGAAACGGATCATCGCCGCCAGCGATTCCGGCTTCACGGGACAGTCGCGGATGTCCCGCTTCTCTTCGTTGAGGAGGCGCAGGACGTCGCCCATCACCCAGTTGGCGGCGATCTTCGGCAGGCCGCAGAGGCGGACGACCTCCTCGTAATAGTCGGCCAGCGCGCGGCTCGCCGTCAGGACCCCGGCGTCGTAAGGCGGGATCGCGTAATCGCGGATGAAGCGTTCGCGCTTTTCCAGGGGAAGCTCCGGGAGCGCGCTGCGGATCTCCTTCACCCAGGCCTCGTCCACGGCGACCGGCACGAGGTCCGGATCGGGGAAATACCGGTAATCGTGGGCCTCCTCCTTGCCGCGCATGGCGAACGTAGCGCCCTGGCCGTCGTCCCAGAGCCGCGTCTCCTGGACGATCGCACCGCCGCTCTCCAGGATGTACTGCTGGCGCTTGATCTCGTACTCCAGCGCCCGCTGGACGTTGCGGAAGGAGTTCATGTTCTTGAGTTCGGCCCGCGTCCCGAAGGCCTCCCGGCCCCGCGGGCGCAGGGAAACGTTGGCGTCGCAGCGGAAGCTCCCCTCCTCCATGTTGCCGTCGCAGATTTCGAGGTAGACCAGGATCTCGTGCAGACGCCGGAGATAGGCCGAGGCCTCCTCGGCGCTGCGGATGTCGGGGGCGCTCACGATCTCGATCAGGGGAACGCCGGTCCGGTTGAGATCGACGTAGCTCCAGGGATTGTGCTCGTCATGGAGGAGTTTCCCGGCATCCTCCTCCATGTGGATGCGGACGATGCCGATCCTCTTCTTCCCGCCGTCGAACTCGACGTCGATGTGGCCGTCCTCCGCAAGCGGCAGGGCGTACTGGGAGATCTGGTAGCCCTTGGGGAGGTCGGGATAGAAGTAATTCTTCCGTGCAAAGACGTTCTCCGCGTTGACGCGGCAATTCGTGGCGATCGCCATCCGGATCGCGAATTCGACGACCTTCCTGTTGAGGACGGGCAGGACGCCGGGCAGGCCCAGGCAGACCGGGCAGGCGGCGCTGTTGGGAGCGGCCCCGAATTTCGTCGAGCAGCCGCAGAAGATCTTGGTGTTCGTGAGCAGCTGGGCGTGCACTTCCAGGCCGATGACGGGTTCGAATTCCATTACAGCTTCGGTTTCCTCCTGGGGATATTGGCGCCTTTTTCGAATGCGGCTGCGATCTGCAGCAGTTTTCCCTCCGCGAAGTGTCCGGCGAGGAACTGAACGCCGATGGGCAGGCCCTCCGACGAATATCCGCAGGGGACGGAGATGCCCGGGATGCCTGCCATGTTCGCGGAAATCGTGCAGATGTCCGACAGGTACATCTGCAGGGGGTCGGCCGTCTTCTCGCCGATTCGGAACGCCGGGGTGGGTGTGGTCGGGGTGAGGAGCGCATCGCAGGACCGGAAGACCTCGTCGAAGTCGTTGCGGACGAGCGCGCGGACCTGGGAGGCCTTCTTGTAGTAGGCGTCATAGTACCCCGACGACAGGGCGTAGGTGCCCAGCATGATCCGGCGTTTCACCTCGGGCCCGAAACCCTCGGACCGGCTCTTCTTGTACATCTCCAGCAGATCCGCCGCGCCCTCGGCGCGGTAGCCGTATTTCACGCCGTCGTAGCGGGCGAGGTTCGAACTGGCCTCCGCCGGCGCGATGATGTAGTACACGGACAGACAGTGCTCCGTATGGGGAAGCGATACGTCGACGCACCGGGCCCCCAGCGACTCGACGACGCGGATCGCCCCGCGGACGCACGCCAGCACCTCCGGGTCGATCCCCGCAACGAAGTACTCCCGCGGAATCCCCACGGTCCATCCCTCGATCCCGCGGCCGAGGAAGCCCCGGTAATCGGGCACCTCTTCGGGCACGGACGTGGATTCCCGGGGATCGTAGCCGGCAATCGCATTCATAAGGATCGCGCAGTCCTCGACATCCTTCGTGAAGGGTCCGATCTGGTCGAGCGAAGAGGCAAAGGCGATCAGGCCGAAGCGGGACACCCGTCCGTAGGTCGGCTTCATTCCCACGACGCCGCACAGGGACGCCGGCTGCCGGATCGAACCCCCTGTATCGGATCCCAGGGAGGCGATGCACAGATCCGCGGCGACGGCTGCGGCCGATCCGCCGCTGGAGCCGCCGGGGATCCTGTCCAGGTCCCAGGGGTTGCGGGTGACGCCGAAGGCGGAGTTCTCCGTGGACGACCCCATGGCGAATTCGTCCATGTTCGTCTTGCCCGTGAAGACCGCGCCGGCGGCGCGGAGCTTCTCCACGACCGCGGCGTCATAGGGAGGCACGAAGTTCTGCAGGATGCGCGACCCGCAGGTGGTGGGAAAGCCCTTGGTGCAGTAAATGTCCTTGAGCGCGATGGGAATCCCGGCCAGGGGGGGAGGATCGCCCCGCCGGATCGCCTCGTCCGCCGCCGCCGCCGCGGCCATGGCCGGCTCCCGCATCAGCGCGATGTAGGCGTGGACGCGCGGTTCGACGGCCTCGATCCGCGCGAAGACGGAACGGCAGATCTCGACGGCCGTGGTCTCGCCGTCGCGCAGCAGCCGCTGCAGCTCGTGAATGGTCCGTTCGTAGAGTTCCATGTCCGCAGCCACCTATTCGATCACTCTCGGGACACGGAAGAAATCCCCGCGCCGGTCCGGCGCGTTGGCGAGCGCGGCATCCGCGGACAGCGACGCCTGGACGGTGTCGTCGCGGAAGGCATTCTTCCGGACGATGGCATGTGTCATGGGAGGGATGCCGGCCGTATCGACCGCACTGAGCTTCTCCATGTACAGCAGAATATCGTTGAGCTGCGAGGTGAAGGTTTCGATCTCCGCCTCGCCGAAGGACAGTCTCGCGAGATGGGCAACGTAGGCCACCTCATCCTTGGTGATTTTCACAAAAATCCTCCTTCAGGCATGGCCGAATACCGGCCAGTATGGCTTGATCCCGTCGATCACGCGCTGGATCAACGGGTCGATCTTCGGATCGGCCGCCGCTTCCAGGCGCTGCAGTTCTTCCTCCGAGGCCTCGGTATCGCCGCGCATCTCCTGCAGGACCGCCTTGACGGAATCCGTCAACCCCATGACGTGGTAGCCTCCCTCCAGGGTGGCGACCAGTTTGCCGCCGCAGCATTCGTCCGCAAGGGAAAGGAGGATACGCGTCAGTTGCGCAAAGCCTTCCGGCGTCACCCGCATGTTCCCCAGCGGATCGTTGTAGTAGATGTCGAACCCCGCGGACAGAAGCACCAGCTGCGGCCGGAACGATCGTGCCAGCGGAACGAGAATCCGGCGGTACATCTTCACATACTGGGCATCATCGGCACCGGAGCGGATGGGAACGTTGACGGTGTATCCCGTCCCCTCCCCGCGGCCGATCTCCTCCACGGCACCCGTGCCCGGATAGGCCGGATACTGATGGGAGGAGAAATACAGCACGCGGCGGTCTTCGTAAAAAGTCCGCTGGGTGCCGTTGCCGTGGTGGAGGTCCCAGTCCACGATCAGCACGCGGTCCAGTCCGTATTTCTGCAGCGCGTATCTGGCGCCGATGGCCACATTGTTGAGCAGGCAGAAGCCCGCCGCATCGCTTTCCCCGGCATGGTGCCCCGGGGGGCGGACCAGCGCGAAGGCGTTGTCCACCTCTCCGGTCATGACGGCTTCGATGGCCCTCAGCAGACCTCCCACGGCCAGGCGGGCCACCTCGTAGGACTCTTCCGTCGCGACGGTGTCCGGGTCCAGAGGGACGTATTTCTGACCCGCCGTCGCCTGCAGGCGCCGGATATAGGCGGGGCAATGGTTCAGGGCCAGTTCCTCGTCCGTCGCCTGCCGCGGTTCGATCTCGGTGAATTTCCAGGACTGCTGCGGATTGTCGAGCATTTCATAGATGGACGACAGCCGCTGCGGCGTCTCCGGATGCGAGAATTCGTTCCCGTGACGCAGGTAGCGCTTGTCTTTGATGATTCCCGTCTTGCGAGTCATCAGAAGGCCCTCCGCGGAACCCCTGTAATGTGAACGAACCGGAGGCCGCTTCTACCACAAAAAAAGCCAAAAAGCAAAGAATGATGGGATGATCCGCGCTCCGAAAAAACATTGACAAACCTTTTGCTCTGCGACTATAGACGCCACAGTCTACCGTCTGTACCAGAGGAGTGTCTCCATGTTCGGCATCGGCATGCCGGAGTTGATCGTGATCGCCGTCGTCGCGCTGCTCGTCGTCGGCCCCAAGAAGCTTCCGGATCTCGCGAAGTCGCTCGGCAAGGGATTTACCGAGTTCCGCAAGGCCGTCGACGGCGTTTCCGATTCCGTCAAGGAAACGATCAAGGCGGACGAATTGAAACAAGAAGTCGACAGCGTGAAAGACTCCCTGCTGTACAAGAAGAACGGAGAAAACGGCGGGGAGACACCGACCCCTCCTGCTGAAAAGGGTACGCCGGACAGCCAACCCAAGTAGACATCCCGAAAAACCGCCGCGCCTTGTTTGAAGAAGCATTGCCGGGGAACACGCTCGAAGACAGGCATCGCTGACAGGAACATGGAGTCCATCGAAGAAAAATCACCCTTTACCGCCCACCTGGAGGAGCTCAAGCAACGCCTGGTCCGTTGCCTGATCGCCATCGGCATCGGCTTCCTGGGCTGTTACTATTTCAAGGACCCGCTGTTCCGGATCATCACAAAACCGCTTTATGAAGTCCTTCCGGAGGGCAGCCACATGATCTTCACGGGGCTGCCGGAAGCCTTCTTCATCTACATGAAAATCGCCTTCTTCGCATCGTTGTTTTTTACCGCGCCTTACACCTTCTTCGAGATCTGGCGCTTCGTCTCCCCCGGCCTCTACGCCACGGAGAAGAAATACGTTCTTCCCTTCGTGTTCTCCTCGACGCTTCTGTTCGTCGGCGGAGTGCTGTTCGGATATTTCCTCGCCCTGCCTCCCGCCTTCGGGTTCTTTGTCGAATTCTCCACGGACTTTCTGAAGCCGATGATCTCCTTCCGGGAATACCTGAACTTCACGCTCAAATTCCTGCTGGCCTTCGGCGTCTGCTTCGAACTGCCCGTCTTCATCTTCTTCCTGACGAAAGTGGGTGTCGTCACGCCGGCGCTGCTGTCGAAGAAACGGCGCTACGCCATCCTCATCATCTTCATCACCGCCGCCGTGCTCACGCCCTCTCCGGACGCCTTCAGCCAGATCATCCTGGCGCTCCCCTTGATGTTCCTGTACGAAGTCAGTATATTCGTGTCCAAGTTCGCCTTGCGGACGCGGCGTGAGCAGGACGGGCCAGGGGACAAAGGGGAGCAGAAAGCCGCATGAGGATCAAGCGTCGCGCCGTCCGGCATACCCGCCGGCGGTCCGGTTGGTATGCCGTCGTCAGGAATGTGCTCATCGGGGCGGGGATATTCGCCGCCGTCCTCGTCCTGGCCGGATCGAGCTTTCTGTACTATGTCCTGCTCGAGGAATTGCCCAGCATCGCCGCCCTGAAGGACTACCGGCCCTCTCTGGCAACCCGTGTCTATTCCGACAACAACGAACTGATCGACGAATTCTTCGCCGAGGACCGCAAGATCATCCCCTATGCCGACGTCCCGAAGATCGTGGTCCAGGCCTTCGTCGCCGCGGAAGATGCGCGTTTCTTCCAGCACAAAGGCTTCGATCTCCAGAGCATCACGCGCGCCTTTTACAAGAACCTGGAGGCGGGACGGATCGTGCAGGGGGGCAGCACGATCACGCAGCAGGTGGCCAAGCTGCTGTATCTGTCCCCTGAAAAAAGCTACCTGCGCAAGATCAAGGAGGCGATCCTCGCCTACAAGATCGACACCTACCTGACGAAGGAGGAGATCCTCCACCTCTACCTGAACCACATCTACCTGGGACACGGCACCTACGGCATCGAGGCGGCGTCCGAGGCATACTTCGGCAAGAGCTCCCGGTCGCTGACCCTTGCGGAGGCGGCGGTCCTCGCCGGCCTTCCCAAGGCCCCCACCACCTACTCGCCCTACGTGAACATCGAGAAGGCCCGTCAGCGCCAGGCTTACGTGCTGGACAGGATGGTCGAGGACGGCTATATCACCCGGGAGGACAAGGAAAAGGCCATCGCCAAGCCGCTCCACCTCCGTTCCATCCGTCCGAAGGACAAGATCGCCCCCTATTTCGTCGAGCACATCCGCAGATACATCCAGGAAAAATACGGCAGCGACGTCCTGTACAGGGAAGGACTCGAGGTCTACACGACCCTCAACATCGAGATGCAGAAGGCGGCCCGGACGGCCATGGACAAGGGCCTCGTGGAACTCGAGGACCGCGAGGGCTACGACCGGGGCGTCGTCCAGGGGGCGCTCGTCTGCATGGAGGCCAAGACCGGTGCGGTGAAGGCCCTCGTGGGCGGGCGGAACTTCGGCAAGAGCGAATTCAACCGCGCGATCCAGGCCAAACGCCAGCCCGGGTCCGCCTTCAAGGCGATCCTCTACACGGCCGCCTTCGACAAGGGCATGACGCCGTCGACGCGGGTCATGGATGCGCCGCTCGTATTCGAGGATACGCTGGCCAATACCATCTGGAAACCCCAGAATTTCGACCGGAAATTCCACGGACCCACGACCCTGCGCAACGCGCTGACGCATTCGCGCAACATCGTCACGATCCGCGTTCTCCAGGAGATCGGCGTCGATTACGCCGCCGCCTACGCGGCGAACATGGGTATTTCCGGGCCCATCGCCAGGAACCTCTCCATGGCCCTGGGAACGACGGGGGTGAGCCTGATCGACCTTGTGCGGGCCTACGGGGTGCTCGCCAATCAGGGGAAGAAGGTGCAGCCCTTCTTCATCCGGAAGATCGTCGACCGCACGGGCCACGTCTTCGAGGAGGCAACCGTGAGGAGCGAACAGGTGATCGATCCCCGGATCGCCTTCATGAGCACCTATGTCCTGCAGGATGTCGTGGAAAGCGGCACGGGGCGGAGGGTGAAGAGCATCGGCCGGCCCGTGGCCGCCAAGACGGGAACGACCGACGAAAACCGCGACGCCTGGTTTCTGGGCTACACGCCCTCGCTCGTCACGGGGGTCTGGGTGGGATGGGACCTGGAGCGGTCGCTGGGATCCCAGGAGGTCGGAGGCCGCGCCGCCGCGCCCATCTGGCTCTATTTCATGGAAAAAGCCGTCCAGGGGTCTCCCGTGGAGACCTTCCCCGTGCCGGAAGGGATCGTCTTCATCAAGGTGAATCCCAAAACCGGCGCGCCGGCAAAACCCTCCGACGGAGGGGCGATCTTCGAGTGTTTCATCGAAGGAGCGACCCCGGACGAGGGGAAGCCCGTCGATCTCGAAGAGGAAGAGACGCCGTTGCGGGATGAGAAAGACCGCAGCTTCTGAGAACGGCGCTCCGCCTTCCGCGGGCAGTTCCGGGGCCCGTCCCGGACCGGCGCGGTCAGCAGTGGATTTTTTCCTTGACAAACCGGCGGGTTTTCTATAGATCGCAGTTTCAATCGGTCAGGAAAGACGTATGAATCAGATGCTGTTGGATCGTGGAGTGGTGCTTTTGAGCGGCGTCGGTGTAGTCCTCGTACAACCGGGGGCTCCTGCTCGCTCGCTTTGATCTCCTTTTGAAAGCTTGAGAGCCGCGGGTCCCCGAGCAACGGAACCCGCGGCTTTTTCGTTTTTACGGGAAGGCCGCAGGAAACGCTCTGCGGCCTTCTTCTTTCATGCCGCAGGGCGGATGCGGGGAGAGAAAACACCCGGCCCCGCGGGGTCGGCGAAAGCAAAGGGAAAGGAAAGACGGTTATGGATACCATCGGTGCGGACATTGTGCTTCAGGTTCTCAAGGAGGAGGGCGTCGATGCCATCTTCGGCTATCCCGGCGCCAGCATCCTGCCCTTGAACGACCGGCTGCGCACCAGCACGATCCGCCATTATCTCATGCGCCACGAACAGGCGGCGGCCCACGCCGCAGACGGATACGCCCGTGCAACGGGCAAGGTCGGCGTGTGCCTGTCCACGTCGGGACCGGGCGCGACCAACCTCGTCACCGGGATCGCCACGGCCTTCATGGATTCGACCCCCATGGTCATCCTGACGGGACAGGTCACCACCTCCCTGTGGGGCCGCGACGCATTCCAGGAAACGGACATCATCGGCATCACCATGCCCATCACCAAGCACAGCTTCATGGTTCAGGACGTCCGGCAGCTCGCGCAGACGCTGCGGCGCGCCTTCGAGCTGGCCTCGACGGGCCGGACAGGGCCGGTCCTCGTCGACCTCCCGTCCGATGTCCTCGCTGCGGCCTGTCCCCCCGCGGAACCGAAGGGGGAGACAGCGGCGGAGAAGCGGGGAGACTCGCCGGACCAGATGGAGAAGATCGCCAAGGCCATGAACCAGAGCGAGCGTCCGGTCGTCATCATCGGCGGCGGCGTCAAGCTGGGAAACGCCTGCGAGATCCTGAGCACGCTGCTCCAGAAGACCCGGATCCCCTTCGTCACGACGATGATGGGGGTCGGATCCGTGGACTCCGTCAACGGCGACAATCTGGGCTTCATCGGAACCCACGGGAACGAGTTGGCCAACCGAGCCGTGCACAACTCCGATTTCATCCTGGCCGTCGGGACGCGCTTCACCGAACGCAGCACGTCCCTGACGGAGGAATTCGCGCCGCTCGCGACGGTCGCCCAGATCGACATCGATCCGACTTCCATCGGCAAAAATATCCGCGTGAGCCTTCCCTTCGTCGGGGACATCCGTGAGGCGCTCGAGGCGCTTCTGCCTCTCGTCCAGGAGAGGGACCGGTCCGATTGGCGCAGCCGCATCGCCGCGGACCGCGAAGCGATCGAATCGGGCCTGCCGGAGCGCGGCTGCGGCCCTGCGGGCCGTTTCATCCGTCAGATTCAGAATGCCGTTCCGCAGGAAACGACCGTCGTCACGGACGTGGGGCTGAACCAGATCTGGACGCTGCGGACCTGGAAGACCCGCACGCCGCGCAGCCTGATCACGAGCGGCGGCATGGGGACGATGGGGTTCAGCCTTCCGGCCGCGATCGGCGTCAAGGTGGGCCGGCCGGAGCGGACGGTCGTGTCGATCTCCGGAGACGGCGGCTTCTACATGAACATCCAGGAACTCGCCACCATCAGCACCTACCGGATTCCGATCAAGATCGTGGTCATCAACAACGGTCACCTCGGCATGATCCGCCAGATGCAGGACCTCTTTTACGACAGGCGGTTCTCGACCGACAATCTGGGGGACAGCGTCGATCTGGTCGCCGTGGCCAGGGGATTCGGCATTCCCGCAAGCCGCGTGGACGTCGAAGACCGGCCGGAGGCGGGCATCGCCGCCATGGCAAAGGAGCCCGGCCCCTATCTGCTCGAGGCAATCGTGAATCCGGACAACTACGTCTACCCCATCATCCCGCCCGGGTGTTCCAACGTGGAGATGTAGTTGTCCGGATTCACGATTGCCTC
>Ga0209719_1001819_pt1 | contig 24604 bp, 24 predicted proteins | sample AD_JPNAS2_MetaG_FD_184421 | JGI IMG/M metagenome (GOLD analysis project Ga0209719, IMG submission 184421) | Active sludge microbial communities of municipal wastewater-treating anaerobic digesters from Japan - AD_JPNAS2_MetaG (SPAdes) (version 2) | ecosystem: Engineered > Bioreactor > Anaerobic...
TGTTTTTACAGGCCAGCAGACCGATATCTCCGATCTTCTACGCATATCGGACGTTGGGCTCCTCCCCTCCCAGTCCAGAGAAGGCCTAGGCATGGCCCTTATCGAGGCGATGGCGGCGGGCCTCCCCGTGATCGGGACGAATCTGGGCGGCATCCCCGAGGTCATCGCGGACGGAGAAAACGGCATCCTCGTCCCGCTCGCGCGGGCTGACCTCCTGGCCGATGCGATGAAGCGGCTGGCAACCGATCGGGAGGCAAGGCTTCGAATGGGAAGGCGGAGCCGGCAGATCTACGAAGCCAATTTTACCCTCGACGGCATGATTTGTCACATCGAGGCGCTCTACGCCTCTTTACAAAATCAGGCGAGCGCATGACGCCGCCCCCCGAGACCCTCCTCTACTGTTCAAGCTTTGGAACCCTGCGGTGGGGGGGACAGAAGAGCCTGTACCATCTGGTCACGCGTCTGGACAGGCAGAAATATACTCCCCTGGTCCTGCTTCCCACGGACGAGGATTTTGCCGCGGCGCTAAGGGAAAAGGGGGTGGCCGTCGAAATCCGCAACCTCCCCCCGATTCGCTTGTGCAATATCACCGCATGCTTCTCGTCTGTCCGGTATCTTCTCAAACTGCTCGATGCCCATCGCATCGCCTTGATCCACACCGACGGGCCCAGGAACACCTTTTACTCCGGGCTTGCGGCAATGGTGAAGCATCGTCCCTTGGTCTGGCACATCCGTTCCTCGGAGAAAGACCGTTACGATGCCCTACTCGTTCCCTTGTGCAAAAGGATCATTCTGGTTGCTGATGCGGTGCGACATCGATTCCGGCAGTTCGGCAAACAAGGTCGAAAATTCGTGACCATCCACAATGGCGTGGATCTGGATGATTTTGATCAGGCCTCCCCTCTTTCGATCCGATCAGCATACGATTTGGATGAGCCTACGCTCCTGATCGGCTCCTTTGCCAGAATAGACCCGGCGAAGGGGCAGCGACAGCTCATCGAAGCCTGTAAGTCGCTAAAAGGTCATTTTCCCTTCAAACTTCTTTTATACGGGGAAATCTACGATTCGAACTATCATCGGGCCTGCATTGAAGCGATTGAAAAGTTCGGCCTCCAAGAGCAGGTCATGTTTGAAGGATACAGACAGGACATTGCTCCGATCATGAAAGGACTGGATCTGGTCGTCTTGAACTCTGCCTTTGAAGCCTTTCCCCGTTGCATCATCGAGGCCATGGCCGCTGCAAAACCGGTGATTGCCTCCGAGGTCGGCGGCGTAGCAGAAGCGATTGACGACGGCGTTTCCGGATTTGTCGTCCCGCCGGGGAACACCTCCATCCTGACAGAAAAGATCATGATGTTGGCCGCCGATGTCAGGCTCCGGGAGCAGTTCGGTATTGCCGGGAGAAAACGAGTCCATGAATGCTTTACAATCGAAAGGAATGTCCGAGAGACAGAACATGTCTACGAAGAACTCCTGACAGATACCGGATCATGATTAGAAACGGCCTGACATGCAACCTCTGTGGAAAGGACCGGTTTCGTGTCTTTGAAGATGCCGAAGCTCCTGTTTATGTTCTGAAGTGCCTATACTGCGGATTGGTTTTTGTCGATCCCGTACCCAATCCCAACTCCCTGACAACTCATTACAATGCAGAATACTATGCCGAGTGGGCGGGGAATCAGAAGGAAAAGCGTCTTCGGATGTGGCGACGGCGTCTACAGACCATCGAGCAATACAAACCCAGCGGACGTCTGCTGGATGTAGGATGTGCCACCGGCGATTTTCTTGAGCTGGCGCAACGAAACGGGTGGCATGTGGACGGCACGGAGTATTCGCCTTATGCCGCCGCTTTTGCACGAGATCTTCTAAAGGCCGATATTTTCTGTGGACACCTGATGGATGCCCCTTATAAAGATGCCTCTTTCGATGTGGTCACGCTCTGGCATGTACTGGAACATGTCGCCGATCCAATCCGTTACTTATTGGAGGCGCATCGCATTCTGAAGCCGTCTGGACTTTTGGTTGTTGCCGTTCCCAATGTCAACGACTACATCATGAAGACCGCCTACAGGATCGTGAAGGGCCGCTCTCTCAAGCTGTTTTCCAGAGACGACCGGGAAATTCACCTCTACCACTTCTCTGCCGACACCCTGAAACAGTACCTGCATAAAGCGGGTTTTGACTGTCTTTCCATTTCTCCTGACTATGGCATTACCGAACATTCGAAGCGCCTGGTCAATTTCATCGCTGTCGCCTTATCCTATGCAACCGGCATGAAGCTCTTCAACGCCTTGGAGGCCCATGCGGTCCGTCTTTAAATCCCGGGCAAAAGCGATCATCAAAACAGGCTATTTGACAATCCGGGGAGGCGCACTGAAGGCAATCGCGCCGCTCATTCAAAAACAGTCCCTCCCTGCCCTCAAGTCTCCACAAAATATTCTTTTCATCCGCGTGGACAGGGTCGGGGATATGGTTCTTTCCACGCCGGTTTTCGCAGCCGCAAAGAGGGCCTTTCCGGAGGCGCATCTCGTTGTTTTAGCGTCACCCGTGAATGCCCCCATTCTCAAGAACAACCCGCATGTGGATGAAGTCATCCTTTATGACTGCTCTGCATCCCTGGGTGGCAACCTCCACCTCTTGAGGAGCTTGCGGAAACGCCATTTCGACTTGACCTTCGATCTCCATGATGATGACGACCTAAAGACGGCATGGATTTCCTGGATGATGGGTTCCGCCCATCGTATCGGCTATGCCGGCCATGGACGAGAGATTTTTCTACACCGGTCCCTGCCGAGAGGCGATGGAAAAGCTCACTTCGTAAGCAGGGCGCTGGAACTCCTCAACGATGTCGGGATTGACCCTGTCCACACCCTGCCGACCATCTACCTCGACGACCAGGAAAGATCATGGGCAAAACAATGGATCGCCGACCATGGACTTCGGGAAGCGAAGCTCATCGGGATTCATCCCGGGGCCTATTATCCGACTCAACGATGGCCGACGGCATACTATGCCGAACTCGTTCGTTTGATCCGTGAACGTGTCGGCGCTGAAGCGATCCTTTTCGGAGGCCCCGGCGACAGGAGTGTCATCGACGAGATCCTCTCCAGGGTTCCCTTTTCCGTAATAACCGCAATTGACTCGAGTATTCGACGGTTCTTCGCAATCTTGCCCCACTGTCGGGTTCTTATCTGCAACAACTCCGGCCCGCTTCATTGCGCCGTGGCACTGGGCGTGCCGACCATCTCCTTCATGGGCCCGACCGTCAAGAAACGGTGGATGCCCGTCGGCAATACGCACCAGGTGTTGCGAAGGGACGACCTTCCCTGCATCGGGTGCAATCTTGGATATTGTAAAATCAATACCCATGCCTGTATGGAAACCATCACGCCGGAAGCGGTTCTTGCCATTCTGAAAGAACATTTTCCTTAATAGAAATCCTCATGGATCTGAGAGAAATCAGGACAGGAAATGCGCACCGACATCCCTGGGAGATAGCGCGAGCTTCTGCTATCTTGAGCGTAATCCCGAAGGGTCAGTATGATCGGATTGTGGACGTCGGCGCTGGTGATTTGTATTTTCTGGAGCGATTCAGAGAACGATACACTGGAGATGTCTTTGCCGTAGACCCAGGTTATATGGCGCTGGAATATGGACAAGGAATTACTCTATTGAAATCACTAAATCAAATACCTTCCTCCACTATGGATATTGGTTTTCTGATGGATGTTCTGGAACATGAAGAACAGGACGGGAATCTCCTTTGGGAAGCCACCCAAAAAATCAAACCCGGCGGCCTCATGATCATCACGGTTCCGGCCTATCCAGCAATATTTTCCCCTCACGACCAATTCTTAGGACACATCAGGCGCTATAATCGATCGAGACTCCGGGTGTTGACGATGGGAATCGATGTGACACTCCATGAGTGTTTTTCGTTTTTCACGCTGCCCCTTTGTATACGAATACTACAGATTGCTTTGTCAAAGGTTCATCTGTATCGTTTCAAAAATGAGGGTGTCGGCAGTTGGCACCTTTCCCCATCCCATTGGTTGACAAAATTAATCTCATCCGTTCTCAAGACAGATTTTGTCGTAAATCGATCTTTAAATCGTTTCGGGTTTCCAACCTTCGGTCTTTCTTTATGCATGCTCTTGCAGAAAAAATCAGCCTGATCATTCCCTGCTATAACGAAGCGGAACGGCTAAAGTTAGATGTATTTCTGGATAGTTCCGAATTGCTCAAGTTCTTGTTTGTGAATGATGGCTCAACCGATCATACGGGAGATCTAATCAGGGCGCACTTGAATGAGAGGATGTTTCTCCGGGATCTTCCCAAAAACGTCGGAAAAGCCGAAGCCGTTCGATTGGGTATGTTATACGCCTTAGAGACCTCCCCATTGAACGACTCGGAATGGATCGGTTATTGGGATGCGGATCTCGCGACCCCGCTTTCTGAAATAAACAATTTTCTGACTTACGCATACAGTTACGAATTTCCTGTGGAATCCATTTGGGGGAGTCGCGTCTACCGATTGGGTAGTTCCATTCGTCGAAGCTATCGGCGACACGTCCTGGGACGGATGTTTGCTACCTTCACAGGGGTTTTCCTTGGAATACAAAGTTATGATTCTCAATGCGGTGCCAAGCTTTTTAGGAAGAGCCTGATCCGTTGTGCTTTTTCAGATCCATTCATGTCCAAATGGATCTTTGACGTGGAACTGCTCATGCGGCTCCAACACACCAATATCATAGAATATCCTCTAAGGACTTGGTCTGATGTCTCGGGTAGTAAAGTTCGTATTCTCCCTAACATGTTTAGAATTCTCGCTGATTTAATTCGGATAAAAACAAAATACGGGTTCATCGAAAAATGAAACGATTCAGTCATCTTCTCGGGAAAGTGATCCATTTTGTCGATCTCAAGAAAGCTTACGGGATCACTCTTTTTTACGGGATCGCTCTTATCGTTATCCGGTTGAAAGTGGGAATCATCTGGGGGGGTGATACCTCTCAATACATCGAAAAGTCAGTTATCAGACCACCCATCTACCCTTTATTGCTTGATTTATTTAGTTATCTGTTCGGCGCTCACGAATATATTGCACTGGTCTTTTTTCAGTTGATATTCGTTTTAATAGCGGCATTTCACCTGAGTAATACGATGAGAAAAAAATTCCATCTTCTTCCCATCACATTTACCCTTTTGTCGTGTCTACTGTCTGTGCCACTGTTATCTTCGAGCGTCGCTCTCGGACTTCACGGGGAAATAGGCAACATAATCCTAACTGAAGCGATCAGTTATGGGCTTTTCCTTTTTGCGGTAGCCTTCCTTGTAAGAATTCTGTTCATCAGTCGTCCAACCGATTTTATAATCTTTCTTTCATTGATTGTCATCTTGACACTTACGCGGACACAAATGATCTTTTTATACGTGATTGCCATCGTTTTGATTCTTTCGCTATATTTAAAACGAGATATCCGTATCCCTGCCGCTATCAGTCTTTTCATTGTCGTTCTTGTCATCTTCCTCTGCGCGGAGCTCGGCGAGCGTCTGTACCATAAGCTCACAAACAATTACTTCGGCAAAATCTCCCTCACTGAAAGCCATCTGTTGGTCGGAGCCATCTATGTGTCGGACAAACAGACATTCAGCCATATTGATGACATTCGTGACCGTCGCGTCCTTGAGCAAGCCTATGAGTTCTTAGAAGATCAAAAGCTTCTTGCAAAGCAGAGGTTTGAAATCGGTCGTCGAATGGTGGATCTTTATAATGATAATTTCGCGGTCATCCTGGGGCCTGGCCTCATGTCGTCCTTTCGACGTGTCTATGCCGCTCCACCATGGGGAGACGATATGTTGTTACAAGTCGAATCCTTTTCGCGCAGGGTTGCTCCCGTCCTCGTCATTCACCATTATAAGGATGTCGCCAAGCTCATGCTCCTTAAATTTCTCTATACCCTTAATTTCAGGGAAGGTTTCTTCTTCGCAACTTTCCTGTTGTTTCCTTTTGTGAAGTTCACCCGTGAACTAAAGCTTTTTTCCTTTTTCGTTCTTCTGATGCTCTTGACAAACCGTTTAATGATGACGCCTATCATCTACATCGGGGATCGCTATCTTTTTTATACCGACATTCTTGAATACGTCGCCCTTGTCATCATGGCCGAAGAATACTTGCGAATCCGTTCAACTAAAGGGGATTACTCTACTGAAATCCCCTCATGAAATACCTCAGCTGGGCTAAGACCACATTGAAGTTGACAATATGTCGCAACCACCTATTCTGATCATACTCGTCGCGGGAATTGGAGATATGATACTCGCATCAAAGGCTATGCGCTCGATTCGACGAGGCTATCCCCAATCCGAGATACATCTGCTTACTAGTACCGAGGCCGGTTCTCTGGCACAAAGTTTTCCCTATATAAACCGCATCTACTTCTTCCCGATTCGTGAGCTTAGGAGAAACAAGGTTTTCATATTGAGAACTGTCTCTATACTCTTTCAATTAAGAAAAACAATCTACGGCATTGCTGTAAATCTCTATCGTGTCGGCTCTTACCTCGGGGCAATGAAGATGGGAGGTTTTTTTTCACTTCTTAAAGCCGGCAAGAAGATCGGCCACGACCGCTATGGATTCGGCCGTTTTCTCGATGTTTCGCTCCCCGCCTCAACGTTCGAGGGACGGCATGTTGCGGATGCGATGCAGGAGATTGCCATAAAAGCCGGAGGCATTCCAGATGATCGTGGGATCGAGGTCTACTGGAATCCGGAAGCTGAAACCAAGTGGCGATCATTTTTTGATCCTATTGCGGGCAAGATCGCGATCGGCATCAATCCCGGCGGTGATCGGGCCAATCGCCGCTGGGCGCCGGACCGTTTTGCCGCCGTGGCCGCAAGGCTTGTCGAACGCTTCAATGCACGGATCATTCTATTGGGGGGACCGGGAGATCGCGACATCGCCTCTTCGATTGCGCAGGCCATTCCTTCGGGCGTCTCGGATCTCTCGGGAACGATCCCATTGGATGAACTCCCCTACGTGATCAGTCGCCTGGATCTCCTTTTGACCAACGACAGCGGTCCCATGCACATCGCCGGCGCGACGAAGACTCCCCTTGTCGCCCTCTTTGGGCCTGAAGATCCCAGGCTCTTCGGCCCTTACACCACACCCGATCTGTATCGCATCGTCATGAAGGACGTGCCCTGTCGACCCTGTGGGGACAAGAAATGCATGCACCCTATCTGCCTGGATCAAATCCACCCGGAAGAGGTTCTGGCCGCCTGTCTGGAGATGCTGCAACAACAATCCCTTCGATAGCGCAAGAAAGCATCCGTTCTCCCGACATTCACCCTTCGACAGGCTCAAGGTGACGGCGGCGACCGTCGACGAGTTCATTCTACGAAAGAGGAGGGTAAACAGGCCCAAAACACATGTGTGGGATCTGCGGTAAACTGGACTTCAGCGGGGCGAAGGTCGACGAGGTACTCGTGCGGCGGATGACCGAACTGATGGAACATCGGGGGCCCGACGACCTCGGCGTCTATCTGAATCACCGCGAGAAGGTCAGTTGCGGACTCGGCCATCGGCGGCTCAGCATCATCGACCTGACCGAGGCGGGACGCCAGCCCCTGTGCAACGAGGACCGCACCCTCTGGATGGTCTTCAACGGCGAAATCTACAACTTCGTCGCCCTCCGCAAGGAACTGAAGTCCCGCGGCCACCGGTTTAGCTCCCGGACCGACAGCGAGGTGATTCTGCACCTTTTCGAGGAGGAAGGCGCCGCGGCCATCGATCGCCTCGTCGGGATGTTCGCTTGGGCGATCTGGTCGGAGACGTCCCGCACCCTTCTTCTCGGACGCGATCCCGTCGGCATCAAGCCGCTCGTCTATTATGCCGATGCCAAGCGTTTCGTCTTCGCCTCGGAGCTCAAGGCCCTGCTCGCCGATCCGGCCGTCCCGAAAGAGATCGACCCGGAGGCGCTTGACCTCTATCTCAGCCTGAACTACATCCCGGCGCCATGGACGATCTTCCGGAACATCCGCAAGCTCCGCCCCGGCCACATCCTGAAGGTTCATCAGGGCACGGTTACAGAGTCGCGTTACTGGGACATTGCGGCGGCATCCTCCGCCCCTTGCGCGCCCGCACCCAGCGATTTCGAGCAGATGACGGCGGGACTATTCAATGCGCTCGACGACGCGGTCAAGAGCCAGATGGTTGCCGACGTTCCGCTCGGGGCCTTCCTTAGCGGCGGCATCGATTCGAGCGTGGTCGTGGGGCTCATGGCCCGCCACGCCTCGAAACCCGTGAAGACCTACACCATCGGCTACACCGACATGCCGATGTTCGACGAGACGGCCTACGCCCGGCAGGTCGCGGCTTTCCATCGAACGGAGCACCATGAAATCATGCTCGACTCCCGGGCCATGCTCGGGTCGGTCCCCGACGTCCTGGGGGCCCTCGACGAACCCTTCGGAGACTCCTCGGCCGTCCCGACCTACGTCGTCTCCCGCGAGACCGCTCGGGACGTGAGCGTGGCCCTCTCCGGCGACGGCGGCGACGAGCTCTTCGCCGGCTACCGGATGTATCAGGGCGAGGCCTGGCACCGCCGCTACCGGCGCATTCCACGCTTTCTGCGCGAGAAACTTATCGAACCGGTCCTCCTCGCCTTACCGAACGCCCGGGACAACCCGGCGACGGAACGCTTCCGGCGCATGCAGAAATTCATCCGGGGCGCGAAGGATAGCCTCCCCGCGCGCTTCATGGCCTGGAACGAGATCTTTCCGGAAGCGACCAAAGAAGCGCTTCTGGGTGAATTCTTTCGCACCAAGACGGCTCCGGCGCCGCGCCTCTTTACCTCCGCCCTCTCCGCCCTCGACACTGACCCGATCAACCGGATGCTCTACGCTGACCTGTCGATCTCCCTGCCCGGGGATATGCTCTGGAAGGTGGACATGATGAGCATGCGCCACGCCCTGGAGGTTCGCGTTCCCCTGCTCGACCCGCGCGTCGTCGAACTGGCCTTCCGCATCGGCGGCGACTGGAAGATCCGTCACGGCCGTGGCAAGTACGTCTTCATCGAAACCTTCAAGGATCTTCTTCCGAAATCCCTGCACCGCCGCCCCAAGTGGGGCTTCGAGATGCCGGTGAGCCGCTGGCTGAAAACGGATCTTCACGGCCTGATCGGCACCTATCTCGCCCCGGAGCGGATCAGGAAGCAGGGGATTTTCAATACGTCCGTTATCGGCGCCCTAATCGGGAACATGATGGAAAACAGAACCGACACCTCCTGGCAGATCTGGAATCTGATCGCCTTTCAGGCCTGGCATGACTCCCACCTCCGATAGGATCAAGGTCCTCCATGTCATCACCCGCTTCGACAAGGGCGGCTCGGCGGAGAACACCTTCCTCACGGTCCGCCATCTTGACCGGACCCTCTATGACCCCGTGCTCGTCATCGGTGGCGGGCAGGCCGGCAATGCCTCCGACCCGGAGGCCGATGCCGCGCACAAGAACCGTTCCGACGCCGTTCAGAGCGGCGTCCGCTTGGTCGCCCTCCCCCGCCTGGTCCGCAATCTCCACCCTCTTTCCGATCTGGCTGCCTTCTTCGGCCTGATCACGATCATCCGCCGCGAGCGTCCCCGGATTGTCCACACCCACACGTCGAAGGCGGGCATCCTCGGGCGTTGGGCGGCCTGGGTCTGCCGCGTGCCGGTCATCGTCCATACGCCCCACGGACATGTGTTTTTCGGATATTTCGGTTCTCTGACGACGCGCCTGTTCATCCTCCTGGAACGATGGACGGCGCGGATCACAGACGCCCTGATCGCCCTGACGCCGCGCGAGAAAGCGGAGCACATCGCGCAGTGCATTACTCCGGTGGATGCCTTCGCGGTCATTCACAGCGGCGTCGATCTGAAGCCCTTCCTGGCGCTCGCCCCTTCCGCCCTTTCATCGGCGACCCCTCCTGATTCGAACCCTTTGGAGGACGCGGGGGTGAGTGACGGGTTACTCAGGCCGACAGAAACGCCCGTTGCCGAGACGATGCGACAGAACCTGGGCATTCCCCCGGGAGCCACCGTTGTTGCCACCGTGGGCCGGCTGACCGCCGTCAAGGACCATGAGACCCTCATCCGAGCCGTTGCCGAATGTGTGCGTCAGGGTGAACGTCTGTTTCTCGTCCTGTTGGGCGAGGGCGATCTGCGGGCGGATCTCGAAGCGTTGTGCGAACGTCTGGGCATAGCTGAAAACGTACGCTTCACGGGTTGGCAGCCGGACGTGGCGGGGCTGATGGTCGCCTGCGACCTCTTCTGCCTGCCCTCGCGCAACGAAGGCATGGGCAAGGTTCTCGTGGAGGCGATGGCGCTCGGCAAGCCGATTGTCGCGAGCGACGTGGGCGGCATTCCGGATCTCGTCCGTTCCGGCGAGAACGGCCTTCTTGTTCCCGTCGGCGATGTCACGGCCTGGGCTCAGGCGATCCGGGAACTCGTCCGCAATCCCGACCTGCGACGTCGGATGGGCGAGACCGGCCGCCGTATTGCGCCCGCCTACAGCGTGGAAGCGATGATAAAACAGATTGACGAATTGTATGCAAAATTGCTAAGCGATCGGTGCGTCCAGCCGAACCCGGAGACCTCGCCATGACGTGCCGCTCAACCCCTCGCCCCACCGTTCATTCCCCTGCTTCACACAGACCCGTTTCGTCCGCCTACGAGTATTCGCGTGGGAGTGAACTCGCACCTCGCTCTACCCGGAGCACCGGTTATGCCCTTTGCGCCGAGACAAAAGCGGGCGCTTTTTTCACGCCCGCCCTTTTTTTTCTTATCCTCGCCGTGCTGAGCCTCGCGCCGTTTTCCCCGGCCTTCGCCCAGCCGCCCGCACCCCCGGAGTACCGGCCCGAGCCAGCCCTGATCGACCTGCGAACCACCTTCAGCGACGGAGAGTACGACCCGGACACCCTTGTCCAGATGGCCTTCCGCAAGGGCTTCCAGATCGTCATCTTCAACGACCATGACCGGGTAGCCCTGGAATACGGCCTGCCCCCCTTCCGCAACTGTCTCAAATACCGGAAGGAGTTGAACTCGATCAACGTCGCCGGGGCGGACCGCTACCTCCGCACCATCCAAGGCCTGAGGAAGCTTTACCCTCGGGCGGTCCTGATTCCGGGCACCGAAAGCACCCCCTTCTACTATTGGACGGGTAGTCCGATCACCGGGAACCTGACGGCAAACGATCCCGAACGCCGCATTCTGACGATGGGCCTCGAGAAGCCGGAGGATTACGAAACACTCCCCGTGCTCCACAATACCCCCTTGCGCTTCCAGTTGCGCTCGGCGCTGCCGGCGCTCGCCGCGTTCGGGCTCTGCTTTTTGATCGGCATTTTCTTCATCCTTCAGAAAGGCGCCTGGCGCGCAACCGGTACGATCATCGCCCTTCTCGGCATCGGCCTCTTCCTCAACACCCTCTTCGCCCGCCCGTCCCCGTTCGATGCCTACCACGGAAAGCAAGGCGCGGCGCCCTACCAGCGCTTCATCGACGCGGTCGATCGAAAGGGCGGGCTCACCTTCTGGAACTACCCGGAGACCCTCTCCGGCGTGCGCAAGCTCGGTCCGATCCAGGTCCGCACGCTGCCCTACCCCGACATGCTCCTGGAGACGATGAACTACACCGGATTTGCCGCGCTCTACGGGGATAACATCACGATTACGGAGCCTGGCAACCTCTGGGACGTCGTGTTGCGCGAGTACTGCGGGGGATTCCGTGAGCGCCCCCCCTGGGGGATCGCGACCGCCGATTTTCACAAGGAAGGCGGCGCCGGTCAGCACCTGGGCGACTTCCAGACGGTGCTCTGGCTCCGTGAAAAGACAACCCGATCCGTCCTGGAGGCGCTCAAAACCGGCCGGATGTACGCCTGCCAGGGGAAGTATCCCCAGATCCCCCGCCTCGACGGGTTTTCCGTTTCCGCCGCGGATGGAGGCACGTCGGCCAAGGCGATCTCCGGGGAGGAGCTGACGCTCCCCCGCAATCCGCGTATCCGCATCCGGCTTTCCGGGGGCGGGGCGGCAGCGAATCAGGTCCAGGTGCGGCTCATCCGCTCCGGTTCGCTGATACAGACCTTCGTGGGGACGCTCCCCCTCGATATCGATTATCTCGACGTTCTGGAGACGCCGGGCGAGCGCGTCTATTACCGGATGGACATGAGCGGGGCCGGCAAGATCGTATCCAACCCGATCTTCGTGAAGTTCGCGCCATGATCGTGTCCGTGCATCAGCCGCAGTACCTGCCATGGCTCGGCTATTTCGACAAGATCGACCGCGCCGACGTCTTCGTTCTGCTCGACACGGTCCAGTACAAGAAAAACGAATGGCAGAACCGCAACCGGATCAAGACGGCCGCGGGACCGCAGTGGCTGACGGTGCCGGTGACCTACCGGTTCCCGCAACGGATCGACGAGGTGGGCGTCAACAACCGGGATCGCTGGCAGCATCAGCAGCGCCAGGCGCTCGTCACCAACTACCGGAAGGCGCCCTTCTGGGACGGCCTCGCCCCGTTCCTGGATGAGTTCCTGACGCCGACCTGGGAGAGGCTTGCGCCGCTCAGTGTCTTCGTGGTCCGGCGGCTCGTCGAGATCCTGGGCATCGCGACGCCCATGCACCTCGCCTCGGAGCTGGGTCCGTTCCCGGAGGACCCGGATGAGCGGCTGATCGCGATCGCGAAGCACTTCGGGGCGGACACCTACCTGGCCGGCGCAGGGGGTCGGGACTATATGGATCTCGATCGATACGCGCGGAGCGGCATCCAGGTGATGTTTCAAGACTACCGGCATCCGGTCTACAGCCAACGCTTCGGCGCCTTCGAGCCGAACCTGTCGGTCCTGGACCTTCTGTTCAATCATGGCCCGGAGAGTCTTAATATTCTGAGGGGGAAGCGATGAACATCCTGGCAATCGGCGCACATCCGGACGACATCGAGGTCGGCTGCGGCGGCACATTGGCGAAATACGCGCGCAGCGGCCACGAGATCTACCTGCTCGTCATGACCGAGGGCAGCATGGGCGGCAAGGCGGACGTCCGCAAGAAGGAGCAGGCCCGCTCGGCGAATCTCCTCAAACCCCGGGAGATGATCTGGGGAGGTTACAAGGACACCCTCCTGACGCCTCACATGAACCGGATGGTCCACGACATCGAAACGGTCCTCAAGAAGATCGCCCCCAACTTCATCTTCGTCCATTACGAGGACGACACACACCAGGACCACCGCGCGCTGGCCAAGGCGACGGTCTCGGCGACGCGCTACATCCGGAACGTCATCTTCTACGAAGGGCCGACCACGCAGAATTTTGCCCCGACCGTCTTCGTGGACATCCGCGAGACGATCGACGAGAAGTTTGCCATGCTCTTGGCCCACCGTTCCCAGGTCCGGAAGACTAACATCGAGGGGCTGTCCATCACCGACGTCGTGCGCTCGACCGCGGTTTTTCGCGGGATCCAGGGACGGGTTCCCTTCGCGGAGGCCTTCGTCCCGCTGCGTCTGTTCATCAACGTGTAGGGATCTTTTCATCATGTCACTTCGAGAAGCGCCAGCGACGAGAAATCTTTCACCCCCGTGTCATTTCGAGGGAGCGCCAGCGACGAGAAATCTTTAAGATTTCTCCCTTCGGTCGAAAGGACAATGGGAGAATCGAAATGACATATATGGGCAGTAGATATGAAAAAAGGGTCGGTCGAAATGCATAATATTCCCCATTCTCGCCCCACCGTCGGGGAGGAGGAGGTTCAGGCCGTTGCCGCGGTGCTGCGGTCCGGCCGGATCGCCCAGGGCGAGGAGGTGCGCCGGTTCGAGGCCGAACTGGCCCGGCAGGTCGACGTCACGGACGCCGTGGCCGTCAGTTCCGGCACCGCCGGCCTGCACCTGGCGCTGGTCTCCCTCGAGGTCGGCGCCGGGGACGAGGTTGTCATTCCCAGTTTCGTCTGTGCCGCGCTCCTGAACGCCGTCCGCTTCGTCGGGGCCGAGCCGGTGCCGGCCGACATCGATCCGGAAACCTTCAACATCGACGCGCGCGATGTCGAACGCCGCCTGACCCCGCGGACGAAGGCGATCATCGTCCCCCACCTCTTCGGCCTTCCGGCCGACATCCGTCGGATCGCCGCCCTCGGCGTGCCCGTCGTCGAGGACTGCGCCCAGTCCCTGGGGAGCCGCCTCGCCGGAGCGCCGACGGGCAGTTTCGGGGTCCTCTCCGTCTTTTCCTTCTACGCCACAAAGGTTATCTGTACGGGCGAGGGGGGGATGGTGTCCTCGCGCGACGCCGGTCTGCTGGCGCGCATCCGCGATATGCGGGATTACGACGAGAAGGCGGACGACCGCCCACGCTACAACTACAAGCTGACGGACCTCCAGGCGGCGATGGGGATCGCGCAGCTCCGGAAACTCTCTGACTTCATCGCGCGCCGCCGGGCCATCGCCAGCCGCTATGACGACGTCATAAATGAATGCGGCATCCCGACGCCGGCCTGCCCCCCGGACCGGGAGGCCGTCCCGTACCGCTATGTTGTCCGGACGGAACGCCTGGAAGAAATACTGGCCGTGGGCCGGGAATTTGGCATCGGCTACCGCCGCCCGGTCTTCAAGCCGCTCCATCGCTACCTCGGCTTGAACGGCTATCCCCATACCGATTCTGCTTTCGCGAGTGCCCTGTCCATCCCCATTTACCCCTCGCTCGGCGATGCGGATATCGAGGCGATCCTGGATTCGCTGCAATCTCTCCTGTCGAAGAAACAAAGGTGAACGGCGTGGTCTCGAATAAAAAGCAGACGCGGGTATCATTTCAGCGGATCTTCTGGGGGCTGTCGCTCGTCGTCTTCTCCTGCCTCTGGGTTCCGCAGGTCCGTCAGCTTTTTTTTGCCCATCTCGGACGCTGGCTCTACATCCTGCTCTTCGCCGCCTCCGCCTCCGCTCTGCTCACCCCGATCGTTCGGCTCCTCGCCCGTCGGACCGGAATCGTCGATCGCCCCGGCGGCCGAAAGATCCATACTCAGCCTACCGCCCTCCTGGGCGGCGTGGCCGTGATCCTCTCTTTTATCGGCGCGCTTCTGGCGAACATGATCCTCGATGCGCGCACGGTCGCCCTGCTCACGGGCGGCGTTGTCATGGCCGGGGTCGGCCTGCTCGACGACGCGCGCAGCATTCCCGCTCGCTACAAGCTCGTCATCCAGGTTGCCGTGGTCCTTTTTCTGATCTACTCGGGGATCATCCTCGACCTGTTTCCCATCCATACGACGTGGGGCTACCTCCTGAATGCCGCCCTCACCATCCTCTGGATCGTGGGCCTCACGAACGCGATGAACTTCATCGACGGCCTGGACGGCCTGGCCACCGGCCTGGCGGCGGTCATTTCCCTGTTCATGGGCATCGTGGCCTTCCAGACGGCCCAACCGTTCATGGGATGGATCGCCATCGCCATGCTGGGAAGCTGCCTGGGATTCCTCCCGTACAACTTTCGCTGGAACAAGCCGGCCTCGATCTTCCTGGGCGACGCGGGCAGCACCTTCTTCGGCTTCGTCCTCTCGGCCCTCGCCATCAAGGCCGCCTGGGCGGACAACAATCCCATCGTTTCCTTCGCGACCCCGATCCTCATCTTCTGGGTTCTGATCTTCGACATGACCTACATCACCCTGGAGCGAACGATCACCGGCAAGGTCAAAAGCTTCCGGGAGTGGATCGACTACGTCGGGACCGACCACCTCCATCACCGCTTGCTGGGGATCTTCGGGGACCGGAAGAAGGTGGTGCTCTTCATCCTCTTTCTCTCCGCGACGCTGGGCATCAGCGCCGTCACCCTGCGCGACGCGACAACGCGCGACGGCGTCCTGACCGTCGTGCAGGCGCTTCTCATCACCGTCATCGTTTCCATTCTGGAGTACAGCGGCAGGAATTCGTCGAAATAGGCCTTCCGGCGGGCTTCGCGACCAGCCTACAAATTGCCGACCTTCTCATCCGGATTCCATCCCGGGCGTGAACAACAGGCCTGAATTTTATTTCTGATCCGGCTCCCGCAAGGAAGGGAGGGGGCGGAAGCCTGCTCAGGGCATCTAGGTCGGCCAGTCGCGCAGCATCCGGACGAGCAGGCGCACGCCCACGCCTGAGGCCCCTTTGGGGATTATGGGCCGATCCTTCTTCGCCCAGACCGGACCGGCGATATCCAGATGGGCCCATGGGTGTGGACCGACGAACTTGCTCAGGAAAAGCGCGGCGGTGATGGCCCCGCCCTCCCGCCCGCCGGTGTTCTTGAAGTCGGCGATGTCGCTCTTGATCAGCTCATCGTAGTCCCGCCACAGCGGCAGTTCCCACACGGCTTCGCCGGTCGCGTCGCCTGCGGCCCGAAGACGGGCCTTCAAGGCATCGTCATTTCCGAAAAGACCGATGAGTTCCGGTCCCAGGGCCACGACGCAGGCCCCCGTCAGGGTGGCCACGTCGATCACGGCCTGCGGTTCATACCGCTCCGCGTAGTTCAGGGCATCTGCCAGCAGGAGGCGGCCTTCCGCATCCGTATTCATGACCTCGATCGTCCGGCCGGAGAGCGATTTGAGCACGTCGCCCGGTTTGTAGGCGCCCCCACCGGGGAGGTTTTCCGCGGCCGGGACCAGTCCGACGAGGTTGAGCGGCAGGGAGAGATCGGCCGCGGCCGCCATCGTGGCCAGCACGACGGCCCCGCCTGCCATGTCGTCCTTCATCCCTTCCATGTTTTCATACGATTTGAGCGAAAGCCCCCCGCTGTCGAAGGTCACGCCCTTCCCGACCAGAACGATCGGGGGGACGTCCGCCGCGGCGCCGTGGTAGGTCAGGATGATGAATTTCGGGGCCTCGTGGCTGCCGCACCCCACGCCGAGAAGGGCGTTCATGCCGATCTCGCGCATCCGGTCGGCCTCGAGGACCTCGACGGAGAGCGCCCGTCGATTGGAGGCGAGATCGGTCGCGACCCGCGCCAGGGCGGCCGGCGTCATGTCGCCGGGCGGGGTCGAAACCAGGTCCCGCACGAGACGGACGGCGCCGGAAACGATCTGAGCCCGTTCAACGGCCCGCTCGACCGCAGGGCGCGAACGCCCGTTCTCGACGGCGAGGATCACCTGAGCCGGGGACGCCGATTCCTCCATATCCTGGGTGCGGTAGGCCTCAAAACGGTAGAGTCCGAGCGCGGCCCCCTCGACGACGGCCTCCGCCAGTTCCGGGAGGGGCAGACCCGCGGTTCCTGAATCGGCGGGGAAAACCAGCGTTTTCAGTTCGAGCGCCCTCGCCTTCTGTGCCGTCGCTGCCGAGGCCGCGCGGACGGTTCCCGGACGCGTTTCCGCCTTCCTGCCCAGTCCTGCGACGAGGATGCACCGGCATTTAAAACCGGCACGGGGATACAGGACACAGATCTCCCGGAGCTTTCCCTTGATGTCGCCGGCGGCAAGGCGTTCGCGGATCATTCCACCGGTCGCGCGATCGATCGCGGCGGCGGCTCCGGAGAGTTTGTTTTCCCCTTCATAGACTAGCGCCACCCACGCGTCGGCTTCGATCGCCACGATCTTCCCCGTTCTCACCGTAGACATCGCTCCCTCACCCCTTTCCTTCATCTCGCACTGCACCTCCCCACGACGTTCGGATCCACCCCCGTCGTCCGCGCTCCTACCCCGGCGACGTCGAAAATGCAACGAGAAGCCGGTTCCGAAACGGAGCGATCATGACAATAGGACGGAACTTCGAAACCTTTGCACAACAGGGAATTTTGTCACTACGGCCGAAGGGAGAAATCTTTAAGAAACGGCCACCATGAAGATTCCTCGTCTCTCGCGCTCCTCGAAAGGACATGATGCAAAGGATTCACTTCAGAGTTGTGTGAGCGCCAGGGTTGCAGAGACAAAATAGAAATGGAGGCGGCATCCGGATTCGAACCGGAGAATAACGGTTTTGCAGACCGCTGCCTTAGCCACTTGGCTATGCCGCCATAAAAAAATGGAGCGGGCGAACGGATTTGAACCGTCGACGTCCACCTTGGCAAGGTGGCACTCTACCGCTGAGTTACGCCCGCTCATCGAAGACGTTGGCTCATTATAGCAATTGACCGTTTTTGTCAACACAAAACTTGAACACCCGGAGCGCCCCGCGCCTTTCAGAGGACCGATTTTTGCTTGCACCGCGACGCGAGCCGGCGTACGGCGTCGAGATAGGGTTGGATCCCATGGAGAAGGATGTCGTTGTGGTTGGCCTCGGGGATCTCGATAAACCGTTTGTCCGGATCCGGCGAGGCCGCGAAGAGGGCCTCCCCGTCGGCAAAGGGGATGATGTGGTCGAATTCGGCGTGGATCACTAGGGTCGGCCCTGGATAGCGGGCGATTTTCGAGGTGTTGTCGAACGCCTCTCCTTCGGTGATCCCAAGCTTGTCGGTATCGACTCCCAGGAGTCGGAGCAGCGGGAGGGCATGGGCAAAACCGCTTTCGATGATCAGGCCGTCGACGCTATCGGGATAGTGGGAGGCAAGCTCCAGGGCGGAGGCGCTCCCCAGCGACCGTCCCATGACGATCAGTGGTCCCGTGTGTCGGTTATCCGCCAGCCACTGGCGAACGGATGCGAAGATGATATGCGCGTCTCGCATCATGGCGGTCACCGTCGGCCGACCGCCGGAGCGGCCGTAACCGCGGTAGTCCACCGGCAGGAAGTTGATTGCGATCCGGGCGTACAGCCCGGCGATATCGTCATAGTCCGAAACGATCTCGCCGTTGCCATGGAAAAAAAGGAGGTTGGGCGCCGCCGGATCGACCAGGTGAAACCGGGCGCCGATCGAGACCCCGTCTTCAACGGGGATCATGTGGATCCCCTCCGCCCGGCCGGCCCCTCCCGTCTCGCACTCCGGGCGGGGATAGAATAGGAAGGCCGTGATTTCCGGCCGATCAAGTGCGGGATAATGGATGGTGGACGGATCGATCATGTGGGTCATCTCCGAAGTCGGTTGCTGTGCTATCCTCACGCCTCATCCTTCCGCTCACGGATCGCGCCTCGGTAGAATTTGACGAAGTAATCCGCGCCTGAAACAACGGTCAGGACAAGCGCCACGTAGAGCACCGCCATGCCGACGACGTGGGCATTGATCCCGAAGAGCGGATAGTGGATCATCAGGGCCGATACGGCAAAGATCTGGCAGAGGGTTTTCTGCTTGCCCAGCCGGCTGGCATCGATGACCAGCCCCTCCGCGGAGGCCATCGAACGCATGCCGTCCACGGCAATGTCGCGGATGATCGTGATGGCGACGATCCACGCGGGGATGCGTCCGATCGGAATCATGAGTAGCATCGCCGTATTGACGACGAGCTTGTCCGCGATCGGATCCAGAAACTTCCCCATTTTCGTGACGATTTTATATTTGCGGGCAATGTACCCATCGAGCAGATCCGTGAACGACACCAGGATGAAGAATGCCGTCAGGATCAGGCTCGCTCGGGGCCCCGGCGCGAGCAGGAGCAGGAACAGGGCCGGGATGAAACCGATACGGATCAAGGTGATCGTATTGGGGAGATTGATGACCTCCCGGCGCGACGGGGAAATGGGAAGCCGATCGAAGGCCTTGAGCAGAAATTCGATCATCGGGCGCAGCCCTTCTTTCTTCTACTTTGTGGGGACCTTCTTCCAGTCTTCCAGGAAGGCCACGACACCCCTGTCCGTCAGCGGGTGCCCGGCCAACTGCGCAATCACCTTGTAGGGGATAGTCGCCACATCCGCGCCCATGAGCGCCGCATCGAGGACATGCCGGGGATGGCGGATACTCGCGACAATCACCTCGGTCTCGAAGCCGTAATTCTCGTAAATCGTGAGGATCTGATCGACGAGTTCCATGCCGTCATGGGCGATGTCGTCGAGGCGGCCGACAAACGGGCTGACGTAGGCCGCCCCGGCCTTGGCCGCCATCAGGGCCTGGACCGGAGAAAAGACCAGAGTCTGGTTGACGCGGATGCCCTCGGTCGAGAAGAGCCGCGTGGCCTTCAATCCCTCCGTCGTCATGGGCACCTTGATCACTACGTTGGACCCCATCTTCGCCAGCTTCCGGCCCTCGGTGACCATTTCCTTGGCCGTCGTACCGATGACTTCGAGGCTCACCGGCCCCTCGACGGCCTTGAGAATCCCCTTGACGACCCATGCGAAGGGTTTCTTTTCCCGGGCAATCAGGGTCGGATTGGTCGTCACACCGTCCACCATGCCGATGGCGAGACCCTGGTTGATCTCGTCGATGTTCGCGGTATCGATAAAAAACTTCATACGTCCTCCCGATGCGTTTTCATTTTGTCGATTCCTGGTAGGCCCGGTAGCACGCCTCGCTGCAGAAATACAGGGTGCGGTCCCCGATGCGTTTCTCGATCGCGCGGCTGACGGGTACGTACATGTGACACTGTGGATCCTCGACCAGATCTTCACCGCGGACCTGTTTGGCCCGGTCTTCGCCCGGGATCGGCATCTTCTTACCGTCGGAGAGAAAAAACCGTCGAACCCCCTGGTAAAGAAAATAGAGGATGAGAATGATGACGATCAATCTCAGGAGATTAAACATTTTATTCAGTCCTCTCGTGTGTCTCCCCTTCCCCAATCTTTTCCACCCGGCCCGAATCGCGGCATCGCGACAGCAGGCCCTGCATGGAAACGCCGAACGCGGGGTGCAGGACGTAGGCGGCAATTTCGTTCATGGGAACGAGCACGAAACGCCGCTCGTGCATTCTCGGGTGCGGGACGACCAGATCGGCTTCGGCGACGACCTCCTGGCCGTAGAGCAGTAAATCCAGATCGATCAACCGGGGCTCCGCGGACCGCCCGGAGCGGCGCCGTCCCATCTCCCCCTCGATCGCCGCCAGCTTTGACAGCAGCCCGAGCGGCGACAATGTCGTGCGCAATTCGGCGACCGTGTTGACGAAGCACGGCTGATCCGGATCGCCGAGCGGCTCGGTGCGGTAAAGCGAGGCCACCCGAAGCAGGGCGATGCCGTCCCGTTCCCCCACGCGCCGGAGAGCATCCCGGCACTGTTCCTCCGGCCTCCCGAGATTCGCGCCCACCCCGATGAAGCTGATGATTCCCGAACGCATGCTCGGCCTGACGTCCTATTTCCTTTCACGCAGGCCGAGGACATCCTGCATGTCATACAGTCCGTTGGGTTGTCCGACGACCCACTTCGCGGCCCGGATGGCGCCGCGCGCGAAATTGTCCCGACTGTGGGCCCGGTGGGTGAATTCCAGTCTCTCCCCCGCGCCGCCGAAAAGAACGGTATGTTCGCCGACGATGTCGCCAGCGCGAAGGGTCTGAATGCCGATTTCCTTCTGGGTCCGCGCCCCGATCATGCCCTCGCGGTGATAGACGGCCGCTTTTCCCAGGTCGCGGTTCAGGGCCTCGGCGATGACCTGCGCCATTTTCATGGCCGTGCCGCTGGGCGCGTCCTTCTTCTGGTTGTGGTGCGCCTCGACGATCTCGACATCGTATTCGTCCCCCAGGATCCGGGCGACCTCATGCAGGACCTTGAAGAGGATGTTCACCCCCACGCTCATGTTCGGCGCCAGCACGCAGCGGACATCCTTCGCCAGTTTGCGGATCTCCTGCAGCTCTACGGCGCTGAACCCCGTCGTTCCGATCACGATGGCCCGTCCGTGCTGCGCGGCGATCTTCACATGGGCAAGCGAGGCGGCATGATGGGTGAAATCGATGATCACATCGCCTTTGTCGATGCACGCGGACAGATCGTCATGGACGATCACGCCGGGCCTTCCGACGCCCTGAACTTCTCCGGCTTTGCGACCGACGAGCGGGTGACCCTTAACCTCGACCGCGCCCGACAGCTCGATCCCGTCCGTCTGGTCGATGAGGCTGATAATCCGCCCCCCCATCCGTCCTCCCGCCGCCGTTACAATGGCCTTGACTCCCATGACCTGCCCTCCGGATGAGAAAATGTACCGGGTCAACCGCCGCGAGGGATGACGTCCGCCCCCCTCTCATCGGCGGCCCGAACGCTTCCTATGAAATCAAACCGTAGGCCTTCATGACGCCCCGGAGCTTGTCCAGATTCGCGTCCGAAAGCCGACTCAGCGGCAGCCGGACTTCGTCGTCGATCCTGCCCATCAGCTTCAAGGCCGCCTTGACGGGGACCGGGTTGGTCTCGACGAACAGCGCATCAATCAGCGGGGTGAGCTTGTGGTGCAGCGACCTCGCCTGGGCCATGTCGCCTGAGGCGGCCGCATCCACAAGCGCCGCCATGTCGGCTGGCGCCACGTTCGATGCCACCGAGATGACCCCCTTGCCCCCGATGGCCATGAGCGGCAGGGTGAAGAAGTCGTCCCCCGACAGGACGGAAAACCTCTCCCCGCAGAGCCGCACGATGTCGCTCATCTGTTTGAGGGAGCCGGAGGCCTCCTTAACGCCCACGATGTTGGGGATCTTGGCCAGACGTGCCACTGTCTCCGGCAACATGTTGACGCCGGTGCGTCCCGGAATGTTATAGGGGATGATGGGAATCGGCACGGCCTCCGCGATCGCCTTGAAGTGCTGGTAGAGACCCTCGGGACCGGGGCGGTTGTAATATGGGCAGACCATCAGGGCGCCGTCCGCGCCGCATTCATGGGCATGCCGGGTGAGCCTGAGCGCCTCCCGGGTGCTGTTCGACCCCGTGCCCGCGATGACGGGAACGCGCTTCTTCACCGCATCGATGGTGATTTCGATCACCCGGTCGTGCTCCTCGTGGGACAGCGTCGCCGACTCGCCGGTCGTCCCGCATGGGACGATGCCATCCGTCCCTCCCGCGATCTGGAATTCGATGAGCTCCCTCAGCCTCTCCTCGTCCACTTTCCCGTTGTGGAACGGTGTGACGATGGCGACGATCGCTCCCTGAAACATAACGCCTCCTTCAAGATTCTTGATTCGATACCTTTGCACAACTGCCTTCTAAGTAACTTCACCGTAAATATATGAGATCATTCGGTACACATTTCTGGACATGGGATCGTGGTTTTTACCAGGGTAAAGCCGAGTTCAATGGCTCTTCTCTTAAGGTTTTCTACAACCCGTGCCCGGTAGCGCTGCTCATAATAGTCCTGACCCGCATCGACATATTGTGTGCCGTTTTTCAGCATGCTGTAGATCAGGCGGGCCAACTTGTGGGCGGTGGCGGTGATTGCCTTGGGAGCGCCGAGGCGGGCCTTTTGTCTGCGGAGGTAGGCGCCAAGTGCGCTCTTCGATCGGTACAGGCTGTTGGCTGCGATTCGGAGGGCAATGGCGGCACGATTGGCCACCGACTTGGTCTTTCCGCTGAGTCTCTTACCACCGGAAACCTTGTTGCCCGGACAAAGACCCATCCACGATGCAAACTGCTTAGAGCTCTTCCATCGGCTCATGTCGATGCCGACTTCCGAAACGACCTTCAGAGCGGTATAGGCGTCGATGCCTTCAATCCGGGTCAAATCGACACCCGTCATGCGGTACAGATCTCCTCGGACGTCGAATCCAGGCGCATTGCCCCCCACTTTGCCTTTTGCGGGAGGAGTCGTCTGTTGCCCGTCGGTCTGGTCATCGAAAACGCCAAGCTGCTCCTCGATCTGACGATCGCAATCGACAATCTTCGCCTGGTAGAACTCGTACAGCTCCACCGCTTGCTTCAGGCTGAAGAGATGCTCTGGTTTGTAGTGGCCTTCCAGAGAACGTGCGATCGTGTCTTGACTGTTCTTGCACCGAGGATCCCGAAAACCCGCAAGAACCAACGGATCACGTTCCCCGGCCAGGATGGCCTTAATGATCCGCATCCCCGTTACACCGGTGATGTCGCTCACCACGTTGTGCAACAACAAATTCATCTGGCTCAATGCCTTCTGCATGTGCTGGATGTGGGATGCAGCGTACCGAATCAGATTCATCCGTTGCCGAATGTAGGAACGAAGCACGCAAACCTGGTCAGGAGGCCGGAATGCCCCCTCCAGAAGTCCGTAGGAATGAAGACGCTGGAGCCACTGGCAATCCGAAACGTCGGTCTTCCTACCCGGAACGTTCTTGACGTGATGCGCATTGACCAGTTTGACCTCAAAACCCCGACGCTCCAGAATCTCAAACACCGGAATCCAATAAATGCCCGTGGACTCCATAGCCACCGTCTTGACCCCACAGGCATCAAGCCAATCCGCCATTCGGTGAAGGTCTCCCGTAAAACAGGAGAACTCCCGCACAGGCTTCTCGTCGGCGCCCTCGGGAACCGCCACAAAGTGGCTCCGCGATCCCACGTCAATGCCAGCCGCATGGGGATTCATCTGTTGAAACTGGTTTGGCACTTCCTTCTCTCTCTGCCTTGGCCGGTTGCCCATCTCCCCTTCCTCCTCATGACAATTGTGGCACATCCGGATGGGGGCTTTCGCTATGGGCGTTCTTCTAAACGGGATAGCTTACGCTTCACCAATGATACAGTCGCCGGCCCCCGGACCACGCTATTTTCCGGGCATTTAGCACCAGTGGTACTCCGGTCTCCTTTCCGGTGTGCCGACAACACGATAAAAACAAAACCCGCTTATGGCAAGTTACTTCCTGATTCAGGTCCGCCTGTGGCGGGCTGGGACGCTATTT
>Ga0209719_1001823_pt1 | contig 24573 bp, 45 predicted proteins | sample AD_JPNAS2_MetaG_FD_184421 | JGI IMG/M metagenome (GOLD analysis project Ga0209719, IMG submission 184421) | Active sludge microbial communities of municipal wastewater-treating anaerobic digesters from Japan - AD_JPNAS2_MetaG (SPAdes) (version 2) | ecosystem: Engineered > Bioreactor > Anaerobic...
GTTAGAACGAATTTTCGGTTGGCTTTTTTTATCTTTAGTAAGAACGATTACTTTCTATATAAATATACGTAAATATTTAAAAAATGTTACAAATTTTTCTTTAAATGTTTTAAACATTCAATTAAACCATTTTCCAACGCTTCTTCGTATGTTTTAAAACGTTTATTATTTTTAACAATTTTATTATTTAAATAATAATTAAAAGAAAATAAATATTTCCCATCTAAATTTAGATGTGTTTTAATGGATATATAAATAGAATATGTTTCTCTTAACCATTTTTGAATTAAACTTTGTGTTGGTGCAGACATACATTTCACTTTTTCAATGAATGGTTTAAAATTATATTCATCTAAATAACAATAATGAGTTTTCAAATTAAACCCAACTTCTTTAGCAAGTTTAGCAACTTCAAATGATACTAATTGTTCTTTCATGTCTTTTAATTTAAAATATTATGATAAAATAAACCATTGATTTATTATTTACTAATTATAGTCATCATAATCATTATAATCAAAAGTATAATTATATTTTGATGGAATTGTTGATACTAAATCTTCAACAATTAAAATTTCTATTTCATTTTCAAAAGATTCAGATAATTCTTTTTTTAATTCATCAATTTTACAACCACCTTTACCAATTAAAAAATTAGGTCTTCCCAAATGAAATAAAATTAAATTATTATTTTTTATAATTGATTTAATTTCTAAAGAATTGGCATATTCGCCATATATTTTATTGTTATATGCAATGCTACGTTTGTGCTTCGTATTAAGTTTCATCGTAACATTCTTTTTGTTTTATTTTTTTTCCACCCACAAATTTAAGAAAAAATATTGTCATCACCAATATCCCAAGTTCCATCATTTTCAACAGATTTTATTTGATTTGAATTAAAAACAACGTAAATTGGAGAACCCTCTTCAATAAAATAAACACCATCATAACCATTCTTTTTTAAATAATTTACAAATAATTTACCTATTTCACCATCAAAAAATTTCCAATTATGCTCAGGTTTTATTTTTAATTCTCCTCTATATGATTGGTATTCCATTGTCATATCTATTCCATTATCTTCAATATTATCAATTATTTCATCAAAAAAATCAGATGTTGTTGGACTTATATCTTTATAATAATAGTGTTTATTAAAATCAAATATCTTGTTAATTTTCAAATAAACCTCATATTTTTTACTACCATATTGTGATGCAAAATTAATATCTGTTGTAAAGAAAAATGCTTCTCTATTAACAACTTCTGTTGAAAATAAATGTGTATTAATTCCAGATTTTCTATCAAAACTATTAAAAGTTTCATTACTAAAATGATAAAAAATCTTCGGATTTCCACCTTTTACCATTATACTACTACCAAACCACTTTCTAAAATTATTATTTAGATTTGTTTCAACATTCTGTTGTTCATTCAAATATTCACGTATAGTAGTTGCTATAAATTTTCTTAGTTCCATATTCTTAAATAGATTTATTTTATATATAAATATTCAAATTTTAATTTACCAACCCACACAAATTTAAGAAATTATTTTAATAGTTGATTTAACAATATTTTAAATTTATTTGGTATGTTTGAATTTAATTCTTTATAAACTTCTGGTAATTTAGTTTTTAAAGTATTTGGTGCTATAAAATAATGAAGAAAATTTTCAGCAAATACTTCATTACTTTTATCTATGTGATATGATGATGATGCGTGTGTTATTGTTTTAGCCAAACCATTATAACCATTACTATAATTGTGGTCAAAAAAATGTCCAATTTCATGAATTAATGTATTTACATCAACTTCTGATGGTATTGTGATAGTATCAATTAAATCAAATGAAGCATAATTACCACTACCACTATATTCTTTTACCTTGACATTAAAACCTAATTTATTTCCAAGTAGTTTTACATCGTCACTACTAATAGTTTTATCAACATTATTTGGTTGGGATATTTTTCTTTTATTAAAAATATTTTTGGCATATTTTATATAATTATCAAAATTAAGGAAATCATTTTTAGTTTTTATATCGTTCAAATTTGGATTGGTTATATATTTTTCATCATTATATATCTCATTGAAATCTACATTATATTTTCTTTTAAGAATGTCAATATATTTAGAATATTTATTTGGGTCTATTGAAATAATATCAATCAATTGTTGTATTTCTTCATTATCAGAAACTTGTTTTGTTTCAATCAAATATTCACGTATAGTAGTTGCTATAAATTTTCTTAGTTCCATATTCTTAAATAGTTTTATTATATATATATAAATATTCAAATTTTAATTTTCTACTCACAAAAAATAAAACAAAAAGGTTTTGTTCTTCGTAGGTAGTTTAGTGGTATATTTCAACACTGCATATAACAAGGTGTATAAGAAAGTTTGCTATCAACAGTATCGGTTAATTTGAAAGTATCTCAAAGCAAACCTTCTCATACACCCAACTGTTATGTGTAAGTGTTCCGTTCATCGTTCTAATCAACATTTCGGTTGAAAATTTTAAAAGAAAAATTCTACCTACTATTTAAAGAATTGTTCAGGATATTTTTTTCTCCTTTCACTAAACCAAGTTCCGTTTAAAGTTTCTATATAATATTCTAAACCAGTATGTTTTTTTGGTCTTTTATTAGAATAATTAACCCAACCATATTTGGTGAATTGTTCATAAGTTGGGTCTATCTTTGTTCCATCTTTTAATTCAATCCAAGTATGTTGTTGTGGTATATCGTCACCATGTTCCCAATCTACATACCCCTCTATTACAAAAAAATCATTTAATAGTTTAGGATTTATATCATTGATTTTCAAAACAAATTCTTCCGCAAAATGGACACAAGAACCAAATTTATCACAGTACATTTTTTTAGAAAGTTCTTCAGCAACATCGTGTAAAGTTTGATATTTTACACTTTCATTCAAAAATTTTTGTATCGTAGTTTTAATAAATTGTTTCAAATCTTTCATTTGTTTTCTTTATATATAAATAGATTAAAATGATGAAATCCTACCGTTCTTTTTCTTTTAAAATTTTTGTTCAGTTCTTCAATTATACATTATTCCTTAATTAACCACACCTACACATAACGAAAAATGCTAAACGCAGGTGCAGGAGTTGAAAGTAAAATGTTTCAATACAGCACAATGCAAATTATTGCACTGCTGTTTCAAGTTCCGCACAATGCCTGCACTTGTCGTTTTAGCATATGTTATACGTTTTTTTATTTTAATAAATGTTCATTATCTTGCAATACTTGAAAAATATTGGATTTTCCTATATGGTAGCAAGAATTAGTTGCCAGACTACCATATTTTTCCCAATTTGTATTTTTTAAAAGTTCTCTCAAATTTTGTTTTATTCTTTCATCTTTTGTTGTAAATACAATTGCAACGCCCGATTTATATTTTACTTCTTCGAAAGTTTCAACTATTGAAATATTGTTATGAAATGTTGAAGAGATATAAAAATCAGCCTTTTCATCATAAATCCATCTTTTGCCACACTCTCTTTTTTTTGCTAATGAAACCGTATATATTTTTACAATTTCCCCAAAAGGTTCGTTATTTCTGTTATTATACCAACTAAATTCTTCATTTTCCGCTTTATGATTTTTACTCCAAATTTGAAAAACACATTTTACATCAACATTTTTATTATTGTCTGGTGTGTAAAAAGAGTTTTTAGGTAAACGTTCAGAATGTATTAAATTAAATCCGTTTACTCTGTATTTTATTGAACCTTTACCTTTACTTTCAAAAAACATAGGTAGTATAAAACACACATAATCTGCTTTTTTTGAGTGATTTATAAATTTTAAAGCCATTACTCCTCTATGTCCAAATGGTGGATTTCCTATTACAATTATTTTATTATTATCGGGCAGAATATATCTTAAATAGTCAGATTGTATTATTTCGCTGTTTAATGGCTTAATATCTATGCCTGTTCGCTTGTTTTTGGGTAAAAGATTAAAAAAAACTCCGTTTCCTGCACTTGGTTCTATCCAATGAAAATCATCAATATTTTGTTCCTTTTTTGATATTATTTCACAAGTTTTTTCATATAAATTTAATGCAACTGCTTCTTTTGTAAAGTATTGGTCTAATACGTTTTCTGAATTAATTTTCATAGAATTTCCATTTACATATTTTAAAGTAAATGGACTATCCTCAAAATGTTTATTAAAATTATCTGTTTTCATAAATTAAAATTTAGATTGTTTTTAATTTCAAAGTACAATGTTCCTGACAATCATTACACCAACAATCTTCTTCTTCATTACTTACTACATCACCAATTTCATTGGTATTCGGATTTACCCATGTTTTAACTTCAATATCTTCGCTACCGCATTCACTGCAAACTAAAATTGTATTTTCCATGATTCAAAATTTTTAAGTGTTATAGTTTATTTAATTATACGAAAATAAAAATACAATGTTACAAATATTCAGGAAATTCATCACCCAATGCAATTAACATATAATTTTCTGCAATATCAATATCAAAATCTTCAACAAATTGTGAATATATTGATGATATGCTGTACAATGTTTCATAATCACCATCATTGGAAATATCATTTAATTTTTCAGAATCACAAGGTTTAATTAATTTACCTTGTTTTATTTTAATTTGTGCTTCACGAATTGCACAATCAATTGCTTTTTCTAAACTAGACACGATAAATTATTTTAATTAAAAATCAATTGTTTCTTCTTCAATATTTGAATTATTTGCTTTATGATAATCATATAGATTTTTTAAATCGAACATTGTTAATGTTTCAAGAAAATCACGATTTAATTGATTATCTGAATCTGTACATTTAAGTATAAATTCGATATATTCTTTTCTTTTGTTTTCCATTTCACAAAATTTTTATTGTTTTTGTTTATACGAAATTTAAAATGTAATGTTATAAATAATCAAAATTATTGTCAATATTAATACTTTCAATAAATCTACGAAATGCAATTGAAACATCACAATCATTCCAATTTTCCGAATCTGCTGTATCACAAACGTCATTATACACAAATTCTAAAATACTATTATGATTAGTTGGTTTATCAATACCAATATTTTGGTAAATATTAAACAACAAACGTTCAATTTCATTTTAGTTATTAAATTAATATACAATACCTAATTCTCCAAGATTGTTATTTAAAATAACAAAATCGTCTTTACAATGTTTTTCTTTAATGATATCTACAAGTTTTTGCAATATTGGTTTTGGAAAATTAGATAATTTATGTATTTGTTTAAAATAAAAATAATGGGATTCATCTGTTTTTTTACCTACAACAATTGCACTTTCCATTAATTTATACATTTTCTTTAATTCTCTTTTTTTCAACCATTCAAAAAAAATTTCATCAATTATTTCTTCAAGAGTTGGTTGAATTAATATTTCATCTATAATTTTAGATTTTCTATGGGGTAAAGATTTAAAATATTTATTAACTTCATTAAGCAATTGATTATTTTCTTTAGAATTGCCATAATAATTGGTACAACCGCCCCAACCATCATTAGTACATTCACCCACTAATTTACCATTAATATACAAATTGGCAATGAAACATGAAGTTTCTTGACTCATTCTTTCATTGTAGTCAATTTTTTTTAGTTCAACTTTATATTTTTCCATTTCAGTAAAATTTTATTGGTTATAGTAAAAGATTATACGAAAAAGATATTGAATTGTTATAAATTTAACAACTTATTTTTTGATATTTCTAAATATTGATACATCTTATCCGTTTGACAAAATTTACATTCATAAATTAAAAATGAAACATTGCCATAATCAGGATTTAATGATATATAATATTCAATCATTTCATTAGTTTGACAAAATTTATATTCATAAATTAAATGAGAAATATCATCATAATCAGGATTTAATGATTTATAATATTCAATCATTTCTTTTGTTTGAAAAAATTTACAATTTTTAATTAACCAAGAAACATTATTATAGTCAGGATTTAATGATATATAATAGTTAATCATTTCCTGTGTTTGATATTTTTTACAATTAGCAATTAGCAATCAACCAAGAAATATCCTCTTTTGTACCGTTTAATTTCTCAATAATTTCTAATGGGTTAAATAGTTTATATTTACCATAATTATCCATTATGTAATTATAGTATTTTTTACATGGTTTATTTTTTAAGTCTTTTAGTTTAATTAAAATTGTTTTCATTTTATTTAAAATTAATTAAAGTTTTAATGATTCTAAATAATTATACATTTTTTTTGTTCTACAATTTTCATAATTAAAAATTAACCAAAAAACATCATTATAATCAGGATTTAATGATTTATAAAAATCAATCATTTCATCAGTTTGACAAAATTTACAAATAGCAATTAACCATAAAACATCTTTATAATCAGGATTAAGAGATTTGTAATAATCCAACATTTCTTGTGTTTGATATTTTTTACAATTAATAATTAACCAAGAAACATCAGCATAATCACCATTTAATTTTTCAATAATTTTTAATGGGTTAAATAGTTTATCTTTACCATAATTATCTATTATGTAATCATAATATCTATCACATGGTTTATTTTTTAAGTCTTTTAGTTTAATTAAAATTGTTTTCATTTTATTAAGCATATTCAAATTTCAATACATTAGTTTGAACATTATTTTTATTTACAAGTTTTTCACTTTGAACATTGTTACATCTAATATCATTAGGTTGAACAACAAAACATGATTTTATTACTTCTTTTTTAGCATCTTTATTGGCAATATGTTTAAATTTCAACCCAACGATAACACCTTTTATCAGTATTATCACCATTAATTACTTTATATCCGTTAAATGTTTTATTTTTTATTTAAAAATAATTATTCGTTATCATTTTCCATATAAATTGCGTATGTTTCAATAATTTTCAAAATTTCATCCAATACATCAATAGGAAGTTCCTCATATTCGTATCTATTGTATTTAATTTCAATTTCATCGTCATATACAATAGTTTCAATACCATCAATTTCAAAAATTTCAACCAATTCAATAATATTACCAATATTATTTAAAACAGGCGATGAATCTAATTTAAGTTCACTTGCACTAGTTGAACCCCATTCATCAATAATACTTTTAATTCTTTCAATTTTTGATTCTTTGTCAAAATATTTATAGGTTAAATTAACCTTATTAACAATATCAATTAAAAATGAAAAATGAATAGGTAAAATATCATTGTTTTGAGCAATAAGATATTCACTAATGGAATAAATAATTGATTCTTCACATGATAAAATTTCCTCAACTGAAGAATATTGATTAATATTATTTTCTGTTTCAGTTGGAATTACAACGATTTTTAAATTATCAATATTCATAATCATTCAATTTTATTGGTTTATACTATATGATTATACGAAAAAAAATATAAAATGTTATATTTTGTCGCAAATATTTAATAAATATACGACACAACATAATTTATTGTTGTACCATTTTTGGCAATATAAAAACCATAACAAATTAATTCATCTTCTGTTAATTTTTCGGTTTCTATAAAACCAAATTCTTTGCATTTCTCAATGTAATGTTTTTCTGCAACATCTTTAACATCATCTGATAATTGTTCTTCATAAACACCAAACGAATCAATTGATTTGACAATGTTATCGTTTATAACAATAATTGATAAAATTTTCATAACAGTTCAATTTTATTGGTTTATACTATTTGATTACACGAAAGAAAATTAAACTTTTCAAATATTTATACATTTCATCGGTTTGACAATATTCACAATATTTAATTAACCTTAAAACATCTTTATAATCAGGATTAAGAGATTTATAATAATTCAACATTTTTTGTGTTTGACAAATTTTACATTCACTAATTAACCAAGATATATTCCAATACTTAGGATTAAATAATTTATAATAATCAATCATTTTTTTTGTTTGATATTTTTTACAGTTGGTAATTAACCAATAAACTTCTTCAAAATTACCATTCAATTCTTTAATTATTTCTAATGGGTTAAATAGTTTATCTTTACCATAATTATCTATTATGTAATCATAATATTTTTCACATGGTTTTTCATCCAAATCATTTAATGATATTAAAATAGGTTTCATAATTTTTTAATTAAAAGGTATTATTTTCACATGACCACTTGAACACTTATAATATTTTTTGTTATGTAAATTAACAACAACAATATCGAGTTTAAATTCTAAATTATCCAATTTATAGTTATTATTTAAACCACTTTCAACAACCATAAATTTATTTATTTTGGATAATTCTTCAATTTCATACATATCCAAACTTTTACCTGTATTATAAAATAAAGAAACAAAATCAATTATTTCAATACAATCACCAATTTCTTTCTTATTGGTATCGTATGAAATTGAAAAAGTATAATTGGTACTTGGTAATAGTTCAAATTCTTCCATTTTATTTTAATTAATAATATTTATAATTATTTACTATCAATTAATTCATAATCAATAGTATTATAATCTAAAACGTCAAATTTATTTGAATCTGTTTCAATTTCAACATTAATATTATCTACAACATTATTAAGAAAAATATCATCATCTGCCTGAACAATAACTCTTAAAGTTAAAATAAAATACATTTTACGTGACATAACTTTTAATTTTTATTGGTTTATACTATTGGATTATACGAAAGAAAATATTTGAATGTTACAATTTATTCTTTTAATGTTTCTAAATATTTATACATTTCTTTAGTCTGACAAAATTTACAATTATTAATTAACCAAAAAACATCTGTTTTATCTGGATTTAATAATTTATAATAATTCAACATTTCATTATTTTATATTAATTAAATTTTTATCAATATCAATATTATCATATTTCTTTTTATAATATTCAACATCAATTTCTTGGTTTAAATTACCACTGCATTGAAATATTAAGTATTGGGCAAAATTAATTTTTTTGTTTGAAATTGAACCATTATTATTATTAATTAAATTAATGGCATCCTGTAAACAGGATAATACCGCAATACTTGCATTTATTTTTTTAGTCATAACAATATAATATTTTATTTTAAATAAAAATGTTAATTGGTAAACCAATTAATAATTTACCAATTAACAAAAATAATATTTCTTATTCAAATAAAAAATAATTAAATCTTTTTTCCTGTTCCTACAATTTCATATAACCACATATCTACAATTTCTTCACCGTTATTTTTTAGGTCTTGTTTTATTTCTTTAATATCTTCTTCAATTTCTTCAATGGTTGATTCAAAACCTGTTGATAACCAACGATTTTTTTCATCTACAATGATATAGTTAATTCTTAATTCCATAATTGAAAATTTTTATTGGTTTATACTATTTGATTATACGAAAAAAGTATAGAAATGTTAGTGTTGTGATTTTAATTTTTTCAAAATTTCTTTTCTTTGACAATATTTACAATTAACAACTAACCATAAAATATCATTATGGTCAGGATTAAGTGATTTATAATAATCCAACATTTCAAGTGTTTGATATTTTTCGCATTTGGCAATTAACCAAGAAACATTCCAATAGTTAGGATTTAATGATTTATAATAATCCAACATTTTTTTGGTTTGATATTTTTCGCAATTGACAATTAACCAAGAAACATCAGCATAATAACCGTCATTTAATTTTTCAATTGTTTCTAATGGGTTAAATAAACCATTTTCACCATAATTTTTTATAATATAGTCATAATATTTTTCACATGGTTTTTCATCCAAATCATTCAATGATATTAAAATCGGTTTCATTTTATTTAATAATTAATTATTTTTTTGTTTCTTATTAATTCATTCACAATATGAATAAAATCGTGATGAACTTTCATATTACAAATATATCCATTTACAACCATATTGCAAGCATCGGATTCTTCTTCACTTAAATCATTATTGTATAAAAATTGAAAAGCAGCATTATATTGTGCTTTTGTGGGTATATATTCCCCGCCCGCAGTTTTATAATCAAACTTTGAAGATTCACGTCTTTTTGCTTCCCTTTCTTCTTTTCTTTTATAGTAAGCATTTCTATATTCTTCATCATTTGCCATTCGTATTGCAAATTCACGTCTTTGTGCTTTGCTTGGTTTCCATTTGTAGCCCATAATAAGTAATGTTTGGTTTATATTTAATGATACGAAAAATCCCTGCTTTTGTTACAGGGATTTTTAACATTTTTTATTTTAATTAAATTGATTTTTTACTTTTTGGAAATCTAATCTGTTTTTCAACAATTTCAAGTTCACTTTTAGTTAAATAACTAAAAGGAACTCCTTTTGTACGTTCTCTATCTTCATATAAAATACGCCTTACATAATCGGCATAGTAAACAAATCCGTTTATATTTACTTCATGCATAGTTTTTTAATTTAAAAGATTTGACAATTAGTTTATTTATGATAAATATAAGTTGTATCAGAAATACCATTTTTAATGTTTATTTGAATTTCAGGATTTATTGGTTTATCCGTTTTTATTGGAATAGTTGTACCTAATAAAAAAACTAATGTTGAAACGATAATAAAAACTAAAATTAAACAAATAATTCCAAAATCATCTTTTTTTTCCAATGATAGGTCATTATTTTTCATAATTAATTATTTAAAAAGATTCGACAATTAAATTATGGTTTTAATAATTTATAAAAATCCAACATTTCTTGTGTTTGACAATATTCACAATTGGCAATTAACAGAGAAACATTTTTATAGACAGGATTTAAAGATTTATAATAATCCAACATTTCTTGTGTTTGACAAAATTCACAATTTTTAATTAACCGAGAAACATCATCATATTCAGGATTTAAAGATTTATAAAAATCTAACATTTCCTGTGTTTGGCAAAATTTACAATAACCAATTAACCAAGAAACATCATCATATTCAGGATTTAAAGATTTATAAAAATCTAACATTTCTTGTGTTTGACAATAATTACAATTAACAATTAACCAAGAAACATTATAGTATTTTGGATTTAATGATTTATAAAAATCAACCATTTCTTTTGTTTGACAAAATTCACATTTTTTAATTAACCAAGAAACATTATCATATGCTGGTTTAAGTGATTTATAAAAATCAACCATTTCTTTTGTTTGACAAAATTTACAATTTTTAATTAACCAAGAAACATCATTAAATTTTGGTTTTAATGCTTTATAATATTCAACCATTTCTTTGGTTTGATATTTCTTACAATTAACAATTAACCAAGAAACATCACTATAATTACCATCTAATTTTTTAACTATTTCTAATGGATTAAATAAATCATTTTTACCATAATTATCCATTATGTAATCATAATATTTTTCACATGGATTTTTATTCAAATCTTTTAATGATATTAAAATAGGTTTCATAATTGAAAAAATTATTATTATATACGTACATTGACTTCAAATTGTTACAAAAAAACCCATTTAATTTATTTTTAATTAAATGGGTTTAATTTAATTATTTTTATTTAAAACGAACAATCATGCCAATTCCATTTGTAACAATGTCCTTGCTCTATTTATCATTCCTTTTACACTACCCATTGGAATTTGGCATATTTCAGCAATTTCATGATATTTCTTTCCATCCAAAAAGAATAATTCGGCAATACGCTTATAATTTGGTTTTAAAGTATTAAAAGCCCTATTAATTCTTTTTTTCAATTCCATGTTATCAATTATTTTATCCGTATTGTAACTTGATGATGCAATAAATTCGTGAGTTTCTTTACCATTATCATCTGTAAATCCATTCACACTAATATAATTATTGCTTTTATCACATCTGAAAAAGTCAATAAGAGTATTATTTGCAATGGTATAAATCCAAGTATTTAATTTACCCTTTTCAGAATTATATGTTTTAAAGTTTTGATAAACTTTAATAAATACTTTTGCAGTAATATCTTCTGCATTAAGTTGATTATTAATTTTTGAACGTACATAATTAAGTATTATTGGGTAATACTCATTATAAACTTGTTCAAATGATAAGGTTTTAATTTCAATTGTTTTCATGGTGAAATGGTTTTAGTTAAACATTTACTCTTTTATACTGCAATGTTACAAAAAAGTTTCAATATTAAACCATTTTTTTTGTAATTTATACAACGGAGCGTAAAACCCACAAATCTTTAGTTTGTGGGATGTAAGCGACTAACCTTGAGTGAGAATATACTGACGAATGGTATCTGGTGAAGCCTCACCAATAGAGCAAACGAAGTAACCATCTGACCAAAAGGTTCTTTCCTTCCAAAAGTGATTGAATAGAAATGAACGATGAGCAGAGTGCCAAATGTGATATGTAGATTCTTGCTTTAACTTACGGACAATAGATGTGATAGAAAGACGAGGAATATAGCGAATGAGAAAGTGGATATGGTCTAAATCTGATTCAAAGACTTCAATTTCAAAATCTGAATTAGAAGTAATATTTAAGATAATGGAACGCATATCTTCTTTTAACTGACCAACAAGCAACTTTTTACGGTACTTGCAAACAAAGATAAGATGGCACTTGAGGTAGTGTTTTGAACGATTTGTTGAGATGTACTGTGATTTTTTAGACATAGTGGAGAATTTTTTGTGAAAGTTTTTTACCCGAAGACGGAAACTTTTACAAAAAATTCGTAACTTTGCATAAATTCAGACTATTTAATAATATAGTGAAAACAATACATAGGACATATCGCTTTGAATTAAGACCAACACAAGACCAAAAAGTGTTGCTGGATAAACATTTCGGATGCGTTAGGTTCGTGTATAATCACTTTCTGAATGAACGTAAAGAACAGTATCAAGCAAACAAGAAGTCTGATAACTACTACGCTCAAGCAAAAACTTTGACTGAATTAAAAAAGCAAGAGGAAACTGTTTGGCTTAAAGAAGTAAACAGTCAAACCCTGCAATTTGCTTTAAGGTCTTTGGATACTGCATACCTTAACTTCTTTCGTGGAAATGCCAAGTTTCCAAGATTTAAGTCAAAGAAAAGAAAGAACGGATTCACAGTACCACAACACACAAAATTGGTTGATGGTAGAATTTACGTTCCAAAATTCAAAGAAGGTATTAAATGTATTGTTCACCGTGAAATAAAGGGCGATGTTGGCAAAATGACCTTTACTAAAACACCGACTGGAAGATACTATGTTTCAATTTTAACCGAAGAACAATATCAACCAAAAGAAAAAACTGGTGCTGTTTGCGGAATAGATTTAGGTTTGAAAGATTTTGCCATTACTTCTGACGGCATCAAATTCAAGAATAACAGATATACCAAGAAATATGAAAGAGATTTAGCGAAAGCACAAAAACATCTTTCTCGTAAGCAAAAAGGTAGCAATTCGTTTGAAAGACAAAAACGAAAAGTTGCCAAAATACACGAGAAAATATCCAACACAAGACAAGATGTATTGCACAAGGTATCGCATCAACTTGTTTCTGATTATGACATAATTGCTTTGGAAGACCTTAATGTAAAAGGTATGTTGAGCAATAGAAAACTTTCAAAACATATCGCAGACGCAAGTTGGGGTACATTTGTGAGATTCCTTGAATACAAAGCAGATTGGAATGATAAACAAGTAGTTAAAATCAATCGCTTTTACCCTTCAAGCAAGACTTGTAACGTGTGTGGATGGATAAACCAAGACTTAAATCTTTCAGTTCGTGAGTGGACTTGCAAGAATGGACATCACTTGGATAGAGATGAAAACGCTGCAAAGAACATTCTTAAAGAGGGATTAAAAATAATATCGTCAGGGACTGGCGATTACACGGGTGGAGACTTAAATCAGACTTCTTTCGAGAAGCACATGTCTGTGAAACCCGAAGCCCATTTGTCTTTAGCAAATGGGTAGTTCACATTAATATGAACATTCTTTATTTAAAAAATAAATAATATTTTAATTAATAAATTTTGAACAATGTTTTTATTAATAATCATATCGAACATTGTTTAATTAATAAACCAACAACTGAACATTGATTAATTAATAAATTTTGAACAATGTTTTTATTAATAATCACATCGAACATTGTTTAATTAATAAATCTTATCTAAACACTTAATAAAAAAATAATCCCTTTGATATTTAAACCAAAGGGATATTCATTAACAATTTAAAAACAATTCAATTTCAATCGAAATCCATATTCTTTGCCATTCCTATTTCAATATTAACATACCTGTTATATTCACCAGTATAATCTTCATAGTGTTTTACTTTCCTATAAAGTAAATCCGAAAAATGAGAATCACGGGTATATAAATTCATATGCCTAACATCAGGAATTGAAAAATACCACCCTTGTCCATTCAAAGTGAAAAAACCTGAAACGTAAAAATGACCTCTACTGAATACAATATTTGTTGCACCAATAGATTTTAATTCTTTTCTAAATTCCGATTTAAAGGTTCTGTAAAATTCCAAAAATTCTGGTGTTAATAACTAATGTAAGTATTTATAATAAAATATGGTAAAAATATTTAATATTTTCTATAACTTTGGGGGATGAAGAACTATTTATATACAAAAACAACTTTAAAATGTATTATAAATTATCTGATTACGCTAAAAAACATAATGTAACATACAGAACCGCATGGAATAGATTTAAAAAAGGTCTAATTGACGGGGCGTTTATAGATGAACATGGACATATTAAAATCCCCGTTTTATCATTAGATAAATTAAACAACGCTATAATTTATTGCAGAGTTTCTAATAATGATGCTAAGGATAATCTAAATAGACAAGCCGATAGATTGACAGACTATGCTATAAGAAACGGATATAATATCATTGATACTGTGAAAGAAATTGCAAGTGGCCTAAACGATAATAGGAAAAAATTAACGGATATTTTAAAAAGAGATGATTGGGATTTACTTATTGTAGAAAATAAAGATAGATTAACCCGTTTTGGATTTAATTACATTAAAACATTATTAAATTCAAAAGGAAAAGATGTTATAATAGTAAATCAAACTGATGATGATAAAACAGACCTTATTCAAGACCTTGTGTCAATTATATATTCATTCTCAGCCAGACTATATGGATTGAGGAAGAAAAAATCTAAAAAGGAAATTATGGACTTTATTAAAAATTAAATTATAGATTATGCAATTGGTGGAAAAACATATCGTTAAGAAAAATTCACGTCTATATTCAGAATGTGATAGAGTATGTTTTCTGTCAAAAAATCTTTATAATTATGCGAACTATATCGTAAGACAGGAATTTATTAAAACATCAAAAGAAAAAGAAGATGGTTTGGTTAAACATGCCAATTGGATAAGATATAATAGTCTTAACAGAACATTTATTGATAATCATCAACACGACTACGTTATGTTACCAAGAAAGGTTTCAAATCAAACGTTGATGATGCTCGATAAAAATTGGAAAAGTTTCTTTAGAGCAAATAAAGATTATAATAAAAACAAAGAAAAGTATAATGGTAGACCAAAATTACCAAAATACATACATAAAACAGATGGTAGATTTATTACAATATATGAGTTGGGTGCAATTTCTAAAAAGTTACTCAATAAAGGTATTGTTAAGTTATCTAAAACAGATATTGAAATTAGAACAAATAAGACCAATATAAATATGGTGCGTATTGTGCCCTGTTTGGATGAATATACAATAGAAATAGTTTATACAATACCAGATATGTCACCAAAGGAAGATAATGGCAGATACGCTTCCATTGATTTAGGTTTGAATAATTTAGCGACCATTACAAGTAATGTTAAAGAATTAAAACCTGTCATAATAAACGGAAAACCGTTAAAGAGTATTAATCAATTTTATAATAAGAGGTTGGCACACTATAAAAGCAAATTAGAAAAAATTAACAAGAAAAAACATAGTAAACGAACAAGATGGTTAACCAATAAAAGAAATAAAAAAATCGATGATTACTTACACAAATCAAGCAGATTGATAATTAATATGCTAAAAGAAAAAGAAATAAATACATTGGTGATAGGAAAGAACACCAACTGGAAACAAGATATTAACATCGGTAAAACCAATAATCAGAATTTTGTTTCCGTACCATATAGTAGATTTATAAACATGTTGGCTTATAAATGCGAAATGGATGGTATACGAACAGTTTTACAAGAAGAGAGTTACACATCAAAAGCATCCTTTTTAAATAACGATTATATTCCAATACACAGTAAAGACTGTGGGGATAATCATATATTTTCAGGATATAGGCAAAGCCGTGGGTTATATAAGATAAAGGGCTGTGATGTTGTGATAAATGCTGATGTAAACGGTTCATATAATATATTACGAAAAGCATTCCCGAATATTATTGACGGGATAGAGGGGTTTGCAGTAATCCCAGTAATTATTACAATTACAAACTAATTCTATGATTTTCTATGGAATTTGATACTGTTGTTTCAGAACTGCTTTCAAAACCTTTTTTAATTAATTCAATTGACTTATTCATAATTAACAAATGTTTTGGTTTATACTATTTGATTATACGTAAATAAAATAATTAAGTTTCAAAAAAATATAAAATATTTATGTTTTAATTTAAAATAATTAACATCGAACAATGTTTAATTAATAACAAACTAATAATAAAAACAAAAAAAAACGGGCTTTAATGCCCGTAATATGCGTTGTATTGGTTTTGTTCCATTATTTCTTCCTTTGTAAAAGGTTCATCCCATTTAGTTGCCCTTACTTTACTATTATCCAACCATGCAAATTCTTTTTTTAAATATTTGGCTTTTGATACAGTAAAAACATAATTCCCACAATCCAAAATACAAACCATTGAACCACCAATTTGACCAACAACCATAAAATTTTCATAGTTGGTTTGTCCATACCCCCAACCCATAACTGAATATGTTTCTTTTTCTTCAAACAATTTAACCTTATCAAAAAACTCTTTTACTTCCATTAATTTGTTAAACTCATATTGCTTTTCATTCACAATAACTTCATCACTTACTTTTGTACGCCATTGATAATTACTAATTCTTTTAATTATAGATTCCTGTATTTCTTTAATGGTTTTACCATTAACTAAATCTACAAAAAAAGATGCTTCACGATTCGTCATTTTAGTTGCCATAATTCAAAAATTTTAGTTAAACAAAATGTAATTATATTTAATAATACGTAATATAAAAATAAAAGTTTCAAAAAATATAAAATATTTATGTTTTAATTAATAACTATTAATCGAACAATGTTTTTTTATATAGAAATGAAACTATTTTTTATTCATTCCGTATATTCAAATAGCATTAATCAATAAAATTGAATGCCATGATAATTATATCAATTATTGTTACAAAAAACGGTATTGTTGAAACCATTGATTCCTTTGATATTTCTAATAAAGAAACATCAAATAATGTTATTGATTTTACCAAAAAATATTTTATAAAACGGAGCGTAAAACCCACAAATCTTTAGTTTGTGGGATGTAAGCGACTAACCCTGATTGAGAATGTACTCACGAATAGTATCAGGAGATGCTTCGCCTATTGAACAAACGAAATAACCATCTGACCAGAAAGTGTGTTCTTTCCAAAAATGTTTAAACAAGAATGACCTATGGGATGAACGCCAAATGTGATAAGTAGATTCTTGTTTTAACTTGCGAACAATAGAAGTAATTGAAAGACGAGGTATATAACGAATAAGAAAATGGATGTGGTCTAAATCAGATTCAAATACTTCAATTTCAAAATCTGAATTAGAAGTAATGTTTAAGAGAATGGAACGCATATCATCTTTTAACTGACGGACAAGTAACTTTTTACGATACTTGCAAACGAAGATTAAATGACACTTTAAGTAGTGTTTTGAACGATTTGTTGAGATGTACTGTGATTTTTTAGACATAGTGGAGAATTTTTTGTGAAAGTTTTTTACCCGAAGACGGAAACTTTTACAAAAAATTCGTAATTTTGCATAAATTCAGACTATTTAATAATAGAGTGAAGACAATACATAGGACATATCGCTTTGAATTAAGGCCAACACAAGAGCAAAAAGTGTTGTTGGATAAGCATTTTGGATGCGTTAGATTCGTGTATAATCACTTCTTGAATGAACGTAAAGAGCAGTATAAATCAAACAAGAAGTCTGATAACTACTATTCACAAGCAAAGACTTTAACTGAATTAAAGAAACAAGAGGAAACTGTTTGGCTCAAAGAGGTGAATAGTCAAACTTTGCAATTTGCTTTAAGGTCCTTAGATACAGCATACCTTAACTTTTTTCGTGGTAACACCAAGTTTCCAAGATTTAAGTCAAGAAAAAGAAAGAATAGTTTTACCATACCACAGCATACAAAACTGGTTGACGGTAAAATTCAAGTACCAAAGTTCAAAGAAGGAATTAAATGTATCGTTCACCGTGAAGTGAAGGGAGAAGTTGGCAAGATGACTTTCACCAAAACACCGACTGGAAAATACTTTGTATCAATTTTAACCGAAGAACAGTATCAACCAAAAGAAAAAACTGGTGCTGTTTGTGGTGTGGATTTAGGGTTAAAAGACTTTGCTATTACTTCTGATGGAATCAAATTCAAGAATAACCGATACACCAAGAAATATGAAAGAGATTTAGCGAAAGCACAAAAACATCTTTCTCGTAAGCAAAAAGGTAGCAATTCGTTTGAAAGACAAAAACGAAAGGTTGCCAAGATACACGAGAAAATATCTAACACAAGACAAGATGTATTACATAAGGTATCGCATCAACTGGTATCTGACTATGACCTAATTGCTTTAGAAGACCTTAATGTAAAGGGAATGATGAGCAACAGGAAGTTGTCAAAGCATATTGCAGACGCAAGTTGGGGCACGTTTGTAAGGCTCTTGGAGTACAAATCAGATTGGAATGACAAACAAGTTGTTAAAATCAATCGCTTTTACCCTTCAAGCAAGACTTGTAATGTGTGTGGATGGATAAATCAAGATTTAAACCTTTCGGTTCGTGAATGGACTTGTAAGAATGGGCATCACTTAGACAGGGATGAAAATGCTGCAAAGAATATTCTGAATGAAGGATTAAAAATAATATCGTTAGGAACTGGCGATTACACGGGTGGAGACTCAAATCAGACTTCTTTCGAGAAGCACAAGTCTGTGAAACCCGAAGCCCATTTGTCTTTAGCAAATGGGTAGTTCACTAACCTTTGTAAAGAATTTGGATTCATTGAAACCAATGAACTAACTAAAGAAAAATTAATTTCAAAGGGATATTATATTGCCAAATATAATGTAGTTATTAATTATACTATTATACATGTAGAATAATAAATAATTATATTAATATTTCATTTTAAATAAAACTTATTGTTATTAACTAATAATAAGTTTTATTCTTTTATCAAAAAAAAATTAATATTAATTAATAAAAAAATATAATTATTTTTATTTAAAAATAATCATACGATTTTTATTCAATATCAATTAATATACGCCATAATAAACAAAAAGTTATATCAATACCCTTATTTAAAATCATTCTAAATTAATACAATTTTATCATTTTTAATTAAAAAAATGTAACTTTTTTAATTAAAATACGAATAAACAAATACAAATAACAACTATTGTTTAATTAAAATCTTATCAATTATGAAAACACCATCATTTTTAATGCCTTGCACTCTTAATGAAATGCTTTTCCCTGTTGAACTAAGGGATAACCCACGTAACACTAATCAGGAATATTCAAAAGTAGTTGTGGGTCATATTGATACGGGCGAAATTGACCTCAACTATTGTTCTCCCCGTTATCAATTAGTCCCTAATAGTGAAATTTTTCCTAAAATTGAGGAAATTTTTAAGCAGAATAACGTGAATTTCACTGTTAAATACAGTATGCTAAAACATGCCATGTTTTATGCTTACTATATCATTGAAGACCCTGCATATGCTTTTATTATGCCAAACACAAAGGATGATATTAAATTTTCCTTTGTATTCCAACATAGTTACAATGGGTTATGGAAATACAAAGGTATTGCAGGTTTTTATAGGCTTGTTTGTAAAAATGGTTTGACTGTACCTGTAAAGCAAATGAAAGATTATAATTTACAAATTTCTGGCAAACATACCCCAAGTATTTTAGAATCGCTTATTCAGTTTGACAATCTTCTCAAAATGATTGCAAAAAATGGAAAGGAAATTGTAACAAGTGTTAAAAATGTCTATTCACAACTATCAGACCGTATGGTATATAAAGTTGAAGATAGAATCAAGGAAGTTTTAGGTGCTGTTGGTATTACTGCTATTGACAACAAAAAATTTAATACTGTTACTAATATCATTGACAAAATTAGAGTTGAGTCCGATAATCCTACTTTGGGATATGCAGGAAAAATAAGTGATTGGCTTATCTATAATGGGATAAACCAATATATTAATGATGACGAACTCAACATTGCAAGTCCTGAAAAAAGAAAAGACAAAGATATTGCAGTATTAGAGTATTTAATTGCCAATGCTTAAAAAGCAAAGTAAATAAACACTAAAAAACGGGCAAATTTAAGCCCGTTTTTTTTTTGTCAATATCCATACCTAAATAATAAATAAACGTCTAAAATAAAAAATAAATCATTGTTATATTAAAATAAACTAATAGTAATAAACCACATATATTTTAAAATAAATAACCCTATTTAAAACTATTCTAAATTAAAAAAAAGATATAAATTTTTAAATAAGATTGAAACTTTTTAATTTAAAATACGTAACATTAATTGTAATTAATTAATTAATTTTTTTATTGTTTAATCTAAATTTTTTTACCATGAAAAATACAGTAAGAGTATCGAAAGACCAACTAATCGAAATGTTGAAAAATTGGAATTTTGGGGCACAACCCGCTTCAATCCAATATATTACAACCCCCAAATTGACCAAAGATGGTAAAATACTCTTTGGTGATATTATGAAAATTGCAAATATTGGTTGCATGATTGGTTATGTTTACGAAAATAGTGTAAATAACGAAAGAGAAAGAGAAAATCTTACAAAAAATTTTATTGCTAAACCATTATGGAATGGCAAAGGAATACGAATATCCACTGCTTTGTCCATGCACAAAGAAAAAGGTACTTTTTATTTAACCTACAAACACCAACAAACTTTTAGGTCGTTTTACTTTGACAAAAATATGGTACTAATACCTAACAAAATTATAAAACCCTATTTTCCTGACAATACTCCTAAAAATCAGGGTGTTAGTGAGGGTAAGGAAATTCATCATAGAGAAGTTTCAATTGACAATATTGTAAGAGTGAAATTTAGAAAAACTACATACGAATTAATATAGTTTTTCTTAAACACTAAAAAACGGGCTAATTTAAGCCCGTTTTTTTTTGTCAATACTCTATACTAAACAAACAAATAAACGTCTTATATTAAATATTAATTGCCATTACATTAAAATAAACTAATTGTAATAAACCAAATTTAAAATAAATAACCCTATTTAGAATTATTCTAAATTAAAAAAAGATATAAATTTTTAAATAAGATTGAAACTTTTTAATTTAAAATACGTATAAGAATATGTAAATATTATTTATCCCCCTACTCCCTTATTTACCGTATCCCCCCCCTATATATCCCCACCACAGGGGGACGAAAAACAGGGGGGGGTGCTACACGAATAACTTCTAAATGTAACAAAAAATTTCCCAAAAAATTTTTAGAAAATAGAAATTATCTTTTATAATAATTTATAAAAAAATATAATATTAATTTATTAAATCAAAAATATTATTCTCTTATTTTTTTACCAATAATTGTCATATTCCAATTTTTTAAACTTCCATATAAAACAAAAGACCGTGTTCTAAAAAAATTAATTATTTTTGTTTTAAGAGATATTGAATTATATAAATCTTTATCAAGTAATATTTCAAAAACCATTATATTTTATTTTATATATATTAATAAATCTAATGAAACATAAAATTATTTTAGGATATATTTAAGTATTTTATCAGAAGTATAAATATTTATTTTTTATTTATTTAGCATAGCATTAACATATGCTTCATATCATATGTTGGTTGGTAGTCATATTCTATTTTAAAGACTTCATTTTCTGTTGGTTTATATCCTGTTTTTATATTATAATTACCATTTTTTTCATTAACACCTTCTTTTCTTATAATATAAACCATATCATCTTTATGGTTTCCATATTTTCTATCAATAATACTGAATATATATCCGTTAAATATGGGTAGTAGGTTTACACTGGTACTTTTATGGAATCCATTTTTTAGAATACTTTTTTTATTTTGTTCAAGGGTATTATTCATTTTACCTCTAATATCTTTATGTTGTGCTACGTATATTTTGTTAAACTCCTTTTCTGTTAGAATATTATTTTGGTTAGTGTTTAAATTTTCTTCTTTTACAAGAATAGGTTTATTAAATTCTGTATATGTTTTATACATTCTTTTTATTAACTTTTTTTTATTATCATCATTAATATTTTTTATAAATCCAAAGTTTTCTTTTATATAGTTTTTTATTATTCTATTTAGGAATGTTTTAAATGGTAGATTTTTCAATCTATACTTATTTTTTAATGCATATGTAATTATTCCATGCATATACGCATTAAATTCTTCGGGTGAGTTGTAATATTCTTCTTTACTATTTTTATTCATTGTTGGTTTATATGTATTTTTATATCTAATTGAATCTAGGTAATGAATAAATTCGTGAATAAAAGTATCTTCAGCAATCCAAAATTTAAATCTTAATTTTGCATAGTATTCATTATTTTCGAATGAGTTTTTATCAGTTTGTGATATAATTAGGAATACCATTCTATTATTATTTCGGTCAAAGAATGCTATATTATTACCTATTTGATGTGCAAATATAATATTTAGGTTATATTTTTTATCTATTTGGTTTAGATTAAATTTAACACCATATAATGGACGTTTGTTTCCTTTTGTATCATATACGAATTCTAAATCAGGATTTGTTGGTTCTAATTTTATATTATTTATATTCTTTTTTATTTTATGGAATATTCTTTTCGCTTCGTTATTATATTTAATATCGGATTGTGGGTTTTCGGATATTAAGGTATTGTTATTCATTATATTTTTCATAATATTAAAATTTATTTTTTAGATAACTTCAAAAATATGAATTAGATTATCAATACTATACACTAGTTTAACTTCACTTGGGTGGTAAGAAACTCCCTCACCTGAATATATTTCATTTTTTGCTTCAATAATAGCATCTTTTAGATTTGTTGATTTTAATGGTATAAACGACAGTCCATTTTTAGCATTTACATTATCGACCAACACCCAATAGTTGGGATATAATTCACGAATATCTGCTTTTTTAATATCATCACCCCAAAGGTCAAATCCTGATATTGAAAATTCATGATTATTATCAATTGCTGTTTGCATTGCTTTTTTTAATTCTTCTTTTGTTCCATGAAATCCATAGTTACCAAAAGTCCAACTACTCCAACCTCTTTTTAAATCATTCTCAATATGAGTTGCATATCTAGCAACAAATTCTTTTTCAGAATCATTATTATTTTTATGGTTTTCATTTATAAATGAAAAAATTTCATTTATAATTATTCTATTTAAAAATTTTTTCAAAATGGTTTTAGTATTTTTTATTATATGATATTTATTTAATAAAAATAGTTAATAATTATTAGTATTTATTATTTAGATTATCTATTTATATAAAAATTATTTAATATGAAAATTAACAAAAGAATATTAAAAGAATCAATAGATATTATTGATGAAATTTTAAATGATGGAAGACTAACCAATTTAAAAGATTTTGCCAATCAACATGATTTAAAAATAGTAGAAATTAACTATAATTTTTCTGGTATATCAATAAAAAGAAAAGGTTTCGATTTGATTGATAGTGAAGGGTATATTCAAATATCAATTGAACCCATATCTTATAGAAAAGATTCTGTTTATAAAAAAGATAAATGGTTAGTTCATGATTATGTAAACAATAGAAGATTTTATGTTGATAAAATTAATAATATTCCAAATGAATTAACAGGTTTTATTCCCCAGAAAACTAGTTTTATATTGAAGGGTTTTCTTAAAGAAGAAAAGGAATTTAATAATATAAGATTGGGTAATCATTAAATAAAAGGAATTATAATTCAGAAAAAATTGAATCAGATAAATCCAAATATAAAGTTATTTAATTACCAATAAAGAAGATAAACCCAAATTTAAGGGTAAGTTAAATATATTTAATGATGGAAGGGCAGTTTTAATTGTAAATTATACGACATATTCTGGAGTTATATGCCATTTTAGGACGACAGCGTAAAGGAAACGGGCAGAACGAAGAACAAAATATTAACTTTGAAAATGTAAAAAAAAATCGGACGACATAATGACTGAAAAAATAAAAAAAAGAAACCTAC